>Ga0068630_1000148_pt1 | contig 19090 bp, 17 predicted proteins | sample InSIn4gowninarea_FD_77433 | JGI IMG/M metagenome (GOLD analysis project Ga0068630, IMG submission 77433) | Clean room microbial communities from NASA Spacecraft Assembly Facility at Jet Propulsion Laboratory, Pasadena, California, USA -... ... | reverse complement strand
CTGAGCGGACAGTAAGCGGAGAGTCAGGTATTCATGCTGTAATACCGCCTATGAAAATCAGCGATTTTACATTTACTTCATTGTCAGATGCAGTATAGTCAGATTTTAATCATGGTATTCTAAACAAGCAATAAAAAATCGATAGAGATTTTGTGAGCCCGGCTGTAATGCTGCTATTGGGCATCGTTGCTACCTGCCCCGACGAGGAGTGAAGCGACAGAACTCGGGGTCGCACTCTTGTACGGTTTATTCTAAATGCGGCGAAAAAGAACCGATTTAATTTTTTTGTGCAGAAGTTTTAAGATAATGCATAACCAAGTGAGTTATGCATTATCTTATTTTATGAAATTGAAAGTTAATTCGACTATCAGGATTGGAAATAATGTAAAAGTTTTGGTTAACCCATGTTTTTGAAACATAGAAAGGAAATGAAGAAAACGCTGTATTGTATTTTTTGTTTTTTAACGGCTATGATTGGATATACAATTCATCACAGGATATTTTGGAGTATTATGGATTTTCTCTTTGCTCCGCTTGCATGGCTTAAATGGCTCTTCTTTCACCAGGTAACGTGGCGTATCATCAAAGAAAGCTTCTCCTGGTTCTTCGCATAACCGTTTGCTTAAATATTTTCTCCCATTTCAGGTTTAAATGCTCGGCGCAGAACACTTAAACCAGCGGTTTTTATCTATGACTTAAATAAAAAAAGAGGCCCTTTGCAGGTGCCTCCTAATTTATTCTTCATCCCTTGAAAAACTCCTTCAATTAATGTTTCTGTTTTTTGCCGGTATTCTTTATAAGCCTAAAAAGAGAATGTTATGTTTTTTGAGAAAAGTTGCCATAAAAAGATACAGTAAAAGTGAGTGACACAACCGGAGTTGGTTTAAAAAACAACTGCCGGCGGCCAAAAAAACTATGGCACCATCACTTTCCCGGTAAATATTTTTGCTCCGTTGTTTACGATGTTTACCAGGTACAAGCCCTTGTTTGACGGCTTCACTATTTTATAGTTAGCTCCTTCTTTTGTCAGAACGATTTGTTGAGAAGACACTTTTTTACCTTCTATGCTGTATAGTTCAAGAGATCCTTTACCAGGAGTTGCCCCTGACGTTTCTACATAAATATAGCTTTGTTGAGCATAGGCATTGGCTTTAAAGCTTTCAGCATTCATCTTAACCTGTATGATGCTGAAGTAACTTTTTTGCCCGTCTTTATCTGTTTGTGAAATACGGTAATAGTTATCGCTGTAAGCCTGGTGATCGGTGTATGAATAAGCATTGTCGATATTGCCATTATCTCTTGTAGCATTTACGGTCGCTATGGTTTGGAAATTTTTACCATCCCTGCTTTTTTCAACGCTAAAGAAACTATTGTTGACTTCTTTTGCAGTACCCCATTCAAGTAATACATTTTCCTTTATAGGTGTGCCGCGGAAGTACAACCAGGTAACAGGCATGTGGATATCGCAAGTGCCGGCAGGTACAGCAACATTTACAGCGGCAGTGCTTAAAGCTCCATTAGTGGTCAGCGCTCTTCCATCAATGATAACTCCTGTTTTCAAATCTATTGCAGCATTGTTGGCAATAAAGGTTCCTTTCATTTCAGAATAGTCACTTATGCTGATAGCTCCGTCTACTTTCCAAAAAACATTTTTTGCCTGTGTGCCATTTGTTAAGATAACTTTCGCGTTGGTGCTTGTTCCAAGTGCACCGGTTATTTTGATAACAAAGACAGCATCAGGGTTACCCTGTGCATTTAGGTAAAGTGTATCTGTTAAAGATGTTGCAGATTTCATTACGTATGCATGCGGAGTAAGCACGAGATTGTGTCCAAACTGTGCAGGATACAACAATTCAATGTCGTCGGTCAATGTATTGAGATAGCTATATACCTTAAGCAAATCTGATGCGCAGGCAGATGTAGAACCATCCGGGTTAGAATGTATAGTACCCTTCACTAATAATGGATTGTACCCGGTAGTTAAACCGACATTTGATCCAATGTCTCCTGTTACATTCGATACCCCTGCGTTTGCGACAGAACCATTTCCTGAAAATATTGCATAGCACGCTGTAGTGCCCAGGCTAGGAGCTGCCGGTCCTGTAAGTGTAGCGCTATTACAACCGATTGGAGTATATGCCATGGTTCCTGTGATGTTAACAGCCCCGGTAGTTGAAAGTGCTCTTCCCTCGAGTGTATCGCGGGTACTCATGCTGATTGCCGCATTGTTTACGATCATATTTCCTTTGAACGACGTTCCTGCAGCCATATTAACCATGCCTTCAATCTTCCAGAACACATTACACGCGGTCGCCCCGTTTATCAACTTTACTTTTGACTCGGCACTTGTAGAAAAGGCTGCCGAAATTTGAAAAATAAATACGGCATTGGGATTTCCTTTTGCATCTAAAATCAGGTTTCCACTTAATGTAGTTTGGCCTGATATAGCGTAGACACCGGCAATAAGTGTATCGCCATTTCCCAAAAGAGGAGCCCGGGAGAAAGTAGAGGGAGTAGCGTTTAATTGGTTATAAGCAATCAACAAATCATTTGCTGCGCTGGCGGTTGCACCATTGTTATTTTGCATCCGTCCATTGACGTTACCGAAACCTGTTGTGGAACCACTATTGGTGCCTACATCGCCTGTAAGTTGAGAAATGCCGGTATTCCCTACTGCGCCGGTAGTAGTGAATAGCACAAAGTTGGCTGCTGTGCCTAAATTGGGTGCCTGAGCGAAATTTATTTTTGGAATAGATAATAGTGTTGCGGCTGCTACTGCGAAGTGTAGAAATTTATTTCTCAAATTATATTGGATGAAGCGTGAAAACATTTTCACACCCCAAAGAAACGCCTTTCTGTCTCAATTAATTGTTACACAAGTACTTAAAAGGGTTACATGTTTCACACATTCTCCAGTGCGATCCTTTTTTGTTTCATTTGTTTAAAGAAAGATGGGGTGAGGCCAGTGACCTTTTTAAACTGGTTTGAAAGATGAGCGACGCTGCTGTAACTAAGTTTTCGGGCAATCTTTGTAAGGTTCATGTCTTCATATAATAGAAGCTCTTTGACCCTTTCTATTTTTTGAATAATGATAAACTGTTGCAGGGTAAGCCCCTTCACCTCTGAAAATATGTTCGCCAGGTAGGTGTAGTCGTAGTTTAATTTTTTGCTGATGTAATCAGAATAATTTGTTGCAGGAGCTTCATCTGAATAATGGATCATTTCCATTATCACATTTATAATTTTCTCTATCAAAATGCTTTTAGAATCATCCAACAACTCAAGCCCGGAGATGAGGAGCTTTTCCTTTAGATGTTCACGTTGCTCATCTGTTATATCTTCAAGAATGTCAACGGTACCAAGCTCAACGATTATATGCTGCGATTGTAAACCCAGTTTTTTCAATTCCTCTTTTACCATCATTTTGCAACGAAGGCTGACCATGTATTTGATATATAATTTCACTTTCCTTTATTAAGTACCCTAAAAGGCAAAAATATACTTTGTAGAAGTATTTGGCTGCGGTTTATGAAAACAATAAAACATGCGTGGTGAAGCACCTAAACATTCCTTTGAGCAAGCATATATCTACCGTGGCTACTCAATAAGCATTCCTTCATTTACAATAATGATTCCGCAGCGAGCATCATTTATTCGTCCAAGTTTAAATACAAATTCTACAACTATTAAAATATAAATTGGCTATTCAATTTAATAGCGTACATTACATACAGTCTTACAAGCAATAGTAACCATTCCTGCTTCTTCAACAAATTGGTTTCAATTCTTACTACCGCCTTCTATTTATTTCGATAAAATTTATTTCAAACTCTTTCTAACGAAAGAGAAAAAGCATACCCTATTCAGTAATGAAAAGTGAGCTTACGCACAGTTTTTAAAAATCAAAAATGATGACAAATCTCAATCGCACAGAAGTTTTAAACTCACTCATCAAGCATGAAACGCTTACAATCCTTAATATCAGGAAACCCGAAAATTTGGGGATGGTGCTAAATAATAACCATTTGAATTTTTTATTAAATGAGCTAATGGAAAGTGGTCACATTGAAACGCTAAATGGTGTAACCCCGCTTACCTACACCATCACAAACAAAGGGATCGCCGAAGGCGAAAGATTAAATGACAACATATAAAATTAAAACACATGCAAAAATTAAATATAATGAAAACAATAAAGTTTCTTCTGCCGGCATTCGTTCTGATAGCATTCAACTCCCCGGTATTTTCCCAAAAGTATAAAACCGCTTCAGATACTGTAAAACTCAACAAGGAGTACGTAGATGTAAGCAACGATATTGCAGAGCTTACTTCAAAACTTACCGTTGCAAAAAATAACTTACCCGGTTATCATACAAAGGCAACGGATGCAATGTCTGAAGCCCAAACATCTGCTGATGTAAGCAGGCAGTCGGCGTCGAAAGCAACCAATGGTGATTTCGGCGATGCTAAAAGTGCAAAGAAAAAAGCAGGCCAGGCGCTGGACCGAGCAGAAGATGCAAAGGACGCCAATAACAAAATAAAAGACCAGGATAAAAAGATAGCCAAGCTGAGTGAGCAATTACAGAAAAAGCAAGAGAGGCTTCAGGAATTAGATGCTATGCGGTTAACGATAAGAAATCTGCCTCAATAATTATTTATACTTCAAACGCCACTGCAATCTATTTGCAGTGGCGTTTATATTTTCTGCTTCAGCCACCTGTTTATTTGCGAGGAATACTTTTGCTTTCCCCCTCGCCTCTTCCAATCCCCAGGCTAAATGCTAGTTTACGTAACCCAGATAAAAGACAAGTTCCAAATCTATTGTGTACGGTAAAAATGAGTTGTAGTGACCCTTATTTTTACCGGACAAAGTCGTAAACCTATCTTTAGATTTAAAAGTACTCTAGAACACTTAAACCAGGGGCGGACAACTAACTTAGACAACGTTAACACCAAAACAAAAATTTGTCGTTATTTGTCTATCGATACTAGTTTATGACCCTTTACGAGAAACTGCAATTAGCCACCAGCGAAGAAGATGTTAAGGATGCTTATATAAAAGCACTTGGTTTAAAAGAATACCAAAAGAACCTGATTGACATTCAAACTAAAGAAATATGGTTTGAAGCAAAGGATAACTCAAAACTTTCGAGTTATGCCATGTTTACCCAGTTGATGCACTATGTGCAGGATGCATTGAATAAAGGCCACTATATTCCTCCGTTTTTAGCAGTTATTGATACTAAAAAAGCTGCCATTATGAAAAGCGAGGACGTATTGCCGTTCCTTGCGAAGAAGACCATAAAATGGGGTAAATCAGCAAGTAGCTATACACCCGAGGCGCTTGACGCTATCTCTGCTCACATCGGTACTCACTTTGTTTCCTTCAAGATAGAAACGCACGAAGAAGAGTTTATAAGCACGATAAAAAATGCTATTAAAAGCGGCGACATTATTAGAACCCAGATTACTCCTGACAACTTAAAACAGGTGTTTGATAAGTGGGTTGCTATGATAGGCCGGGAAATAAAAGGCGTACCTGAAGAAAGTTATGCGCTGTTGTTTTTTGCAGATATCATGCATGATGGTACGATTGCTACTCATGATAATTTAACCGCCCAATTGCTTCATAAAAACGCCTCCCCGGTTTTTAGTTTAAATGGGCAGATCTACGAATTGAGTAACAAGGAAGGTTATCGACAGTTTTGGGCAATCTATCATAAACCACCGAAAGCAGAATACCGCAACTATTTATTGGAAAGGCGTGATAGCCTGATACCGTTGAACGAACGCAGCTTTAAAGGAGCATTTTATACCCCTTTAGCCGTAGTTGATAAAGCTTATGATAAACTGGCAGAAACACTGGGCAAAAACTGGCAGAAAGAATATATCGTGTGGGATATGTGCTGCGGTGTTGGCAACCTTGAAGTGAAGCATAGCAACCACCGCAACATTTACATGAGCACATTAGACAGTGCAGACATAGACGTGATGAAAGCGACTAAAACTTGTGTAGCCGCAACGCGTTTTCAGTACGATTATTTGAATGATGATATAACTGATGATGGTAAAATTGATTATAGCCTTACGAATAAAATACCGGAAGGTTTGCGGAAAGCGATTGCGGAGGGAAAAAAGATATTGGTGTTGATTAATCCGCCTTATGCGGAGGCTACGAATGCAGGTAACAAGGGCATTGACCCAAATTCCGGTAATAAAACAGGCGTTGCTAAAACAAAATTCGCAAAAACCGGAATGACTGAATATGGGAAGGCATCAAATGAATTGTTCATGCAATTTATAGTGAGAGTCGCAATAGAAATTCCTACCGCAACTATTGCGGTATTTAGTAAGTTGAAATACATTACGGCACCGACGTTAGGAGATTTTAGAAAACGGTGGAGTGCAAGGTATTTAAGCGGCTTTGTTGTAGATAGCAAATCTTTCGATGGACTAAAGGGTAATTTCCCTATTGGCTTTCTGATTTGGAAAACGGACATGAATACAAGTCGAAATACACCTGTTAATGAAATCAGCGCTGAAGTATTGGACAAAAATGCAACTCCGGTTGGTGAAAAGACCTTTTATAACTTTAGCGATGATAGATTACTAACTAATTGGATCAAAAGGCCCAAGCCGAACACTTCTAAAGCAGTTCCCTTAAAAAATGTTGTTACGCCTGCTACTTCCTCGAAAGATTTAAGGGGTTTATTTTGGTCAGATGGTGCAATAGCATACATGTACTGTGGAGTAAATGATCCACAACATGCTACTCAACAAACGGTAATTTTCTCTTCCTCTTATGGTAGCGGTCACGGTTTTTATGTGACAGAAAAAAACCTTTGGCAAGCAGCAACAATATTTTCTGTCAGAAGATTGGTAATACCTACATGGCTAAACGACCGGGATCAATTCCTTCAACCAACTGAACCGTTATCTAACGACTTCAAGAATGATTGTTTGATCTGGATGTTATTTAATGGCAGCAATCTAACCGCCAGCGCCAACGACCTTGAATGGAACGGCAAGAAATGGTCAATAGTTAATCACTTTATACCTTTTACTGAAACTGAAGTAAATGCACCAGATCGTTTTGAATCAGACTTTATGGTTCAATACCTGGCAGATAAAACGTTGTCAAAAGAGGCAAATGAAGTATTGATGGCTGGTAAGCTTTTATGGCGGGCCTACTTTGCGCACACAGATGTAAGAGCGGTAAGAGATGAGTTGAAACTAAACCGGGCAGATGTTGGCTGGTATCAAATCAGGAAAGCTTTGCAGGCTCGAAATAGTAGTGGCGATTTTCCTCCAGTCAGCTTCAAGCCTTTTGAAGAGGCTTATAAGGGTTTGACCGAGAAACTACAACCGCAGGTGTATGAGTTGGGATTTTTGAAGGTTTAGGAAAACTGACAATAGGTTTACCCGTCAAAAGATAAATACGCTAGTGTTTGGGTTGAGTGAGGATGAGGAGGTGATTGTGGAGGGGAGAATATAAAAAATTTAAAAACTATCAATATGAGCTTCGACTTAAAAACTTCTATGGAGTTTGCGCCAAAAACAACTAGTACATATTTTTAGGATGCGATAAAAATAATTGATAAAGAATTTGGTGAAGGCTATAGTAAAGCGCACCCGGAGTTGTTAGGAGCTTTTATTGGCTCTTGTGCAAAAGAGTTCTATTCAACACGGTTTGAAGTAGTATTCAATCAAATTATTGCAGAGCTTAAATCTATAGGTGAAGACATAAATGGAATTTATGTGGCTCTGGATAAACGTTAGTACTAAGTAGAATTCTTTTTATTATCTTATTAATGAAAAATGAAACTCACAAAAAAACAGAACGATAAGATTGTAAAGCTACACTCATCCTTTTTAAGGTTTGAATTTATTGACAAGCTTATAAATGATTTTAATCTTTCGAACGTCAACTCTTACAATATTATTACCTCCGCAGCTGCAATTGAAATGTACACTCATGTAAAAGGTATTAAAGAGTGTCAATATTTAGGGTTGAAGGACAAAAAAGAACTTCTGTCGGCAGTAATGGTACTAAGTAAGGAAATGCAATGGACAGCACTTAGTAAGACCAGTAGCGTAGGGAGGATTAGGAAGAAAATTTCAAGTTTTAAAAAAGTAATGGAGTCTGGGTATTATGAAGCATTAAAAAAACTTGTCACGGGAAAAATAAATAATACAAACGCAAGAAAGATTACAGACGAGCAGCTCCTGTTTTTGCAAACGTACAAGTTACAAAATTTGCAATCGGGGTATAAAAAGGTTTATACTGAGCTAAAATTGAAATTTCCAGAGATTGAAATAACAAAGCTGGCAGTCTTATATCATTTGAGAAAAATAGAGATCGAATGTTTTAAAAGTAGAATGAAATAAACTCTTTCGCAAGAGGTAATAACATCAGGAAGTTTTTGAGATGGTTTTGCAGTTTTGGTAATTCCACTCGACGTTTTCAATTCCCCAACCATAGGCGATACCTGTGCATCGCCGTAATAATAAAAAGACCTTTGAAAAATAAACCTTCACTACCTACCTTAGAGAACGTTAAAAAAGGAATTGATGAACTTTTATTAATAGATAAATGGGACAGATACAAAATAAAGAAAAGCCCAAATAGGTTTGAGAAACGGTTGAACGAGTTGTTCATGGGCAAGTTACAGATAATGCCCTATTTAATTTATTTGGCATCGGATACATCGCTACCAAAGCAGTTTTATAGGTTAAGAAAACAAACTGCTTCATTTAATGAAAGGCTAATTTCAGAATATTCTTATCCTCCAAACCACTATGTAAAAACAGTTCAAAGGGCTAATATTCCTTATCATCCAGTTTTTTATTGTTCGGATAATCCTTCGACTGCAATACAGGAAACGATTAAAGATGATGAAAAGGCGAATGAAAAGGCTGTCTACTATATGTCCGAATGGACTACAAGAGATGAGCAAGACATCAGAGTATGCCCTTATATTTTTGATAACGTTGCAGAAACAAATCCATACAGAAGACTATCTGAAATAAATAAAATAAAGCTTTTTGAACAAATGGCTGAACATACTGAAGACGAGAAGAATGGCATGTTCGAAATATTGAAATTCTTAAGTAATCTCTTTACGTATGAAAATACCTATGTTGTATCAAGTTATTTGGCCTATATCAATTTGTACGCACCTCATAACTTCAGGCCTGATATTTTTATTTATCCAAGTGTTCAAACAAATAAGACAACTGTAAATTTTGCAATTCATCCAAATGCAGTTATAGAAAAGCTTAAGCTTAAACGTATTTTTAAGCTCCGACTTACTGAATACAATAAAATCGCGAACAAATATACAGTATCAATCTCATGGGTCGGACATAACGATAATGGAGTAATCCGGTGGACGGAAGTCGACAAAGACACAGACAAAGGAAAAGAAATGATTAAAGAAATTCAGACAGTATTTAGTGATAGTTGATAATTACTACCCCCGCTCGTTCATTTTGTTCCACTATGACATTTAAATGGAAAAGAAAAACCAGGACTGCGTCCGGTAAGATTTAAACCCGTTTTGTATCTGCTTTCACACATTTGGACCAGTAAAGTAGAAAAAGTAAATCAACCCCATTACTCACTGGCACGGAAATAGTATTCACATTGACAAGTTTACACATATGAAAAAGACCCTGTTTTTATTAGCCACTGGTTTTGTCTTCACATTTTGCAGCCCACAGAAGGGCGGGCAAACTGCTACAGGCGGTGCAGGAAGTTCGTCTAATACAAGTGGCAGCGGTACCACTGGTGCTGGCACCGGTACTGGCGGCATCGGTGCAGGTACAGGAACTAGCGGTACAGGTACAGGAACTACAGGCGCGGGAACCAGCGGTTCAGGCACCGGCTCCGGAAGCAACCGCGATACCACCCGCACTACCCCGGACACCACACGCACACTCCCTCATTAAAGCTGAAAGCTGTTTAAGTTCAACACATTTACTGATGAAGAGGTTTGTAGGTGATCCAGTCTTTATTTGTTTTCGTTGTTCTTTTAAAACACCAAAACCCTTTTCTATATTTCCAAAGGGAACTGTAGAAAAGGGTTTTGGTGTTTATGCAACCAATATCTTTGATAGTGCAAGCCGGTTCTCCAACGATTTTTTATACCAATAGCTTTTTTGTAGTTTTTGCTGGTATTAGTATGTCATCCGCTATTTTGCGGGTTATAATAACCCCCATTTTTCTTTTTATTACACTTTCCCTGCCTTGTATCATATCAGATTGTCAAGCGTAAAGGAAAAAATGAAGTATAGTACCGATCCCTAGGATAAATGTATAATAAGTTGATTTGACCCAACACTTATCAATATTTTTGCACCCGTAGATTACACTTTTACACACAATTAATGGTAGATACTTCTGGTAATGAAATCAATTTCCCAATTGATTTAGGTGGTACAGCTAACGTAAACGGTGGCGCAGAAAAAGCAAATGTAGAGCAGCAGTTCGTCAATTTATTTATGCAATCGCCTGTAGCTATTGCAGTTATAAAAGGCCCTGAACTGGTTGTAACTATTGCTAATGACCTTATGTTAGAACTATGGGGCAAGGGAAAAGATGTAATAGGCAAGCCGTTGCTACAAGTGCTGCCCGAAGTTGCAGGCCAGGGATACTTTGAATTACTGCATAATGCGCGCGCAACAGGTGTACTATTTAAAGCTAACGAAAGCGAGGTCATTTTAGTAAGAAATGGAATTACAGAAACGCTATATGTAAATTTCCTATACCGCCCCTATTATGAAAGTGACGGCACGGCATCAGGCGTTATAGCAATAGCTGTAGACGTAACAGAGACTGTATTAGCCAGGAAACGAATAGAAGAAAGCGAAACCAGATTGAGAAACATTGTTGTGCAAAGTCCTTCCCCAATTCTAATTCTCAAAGGAGAAGACTTGGTACTGGAAGTTGCCAACCAGCCTTTATTTGACTTATGGGGCACAGGTACTGATGCCATCGGAAAACCCTTTCTCGAAATTCTACCGGAGATGCGGGACCAGGTGTTTGAGCAATTGTTAAAACGTGTTCTTAAAACAGGCGAAACCTATTACGGTTACGACACACCGGCTTATTTCTTACGCAGCAATGGTATTAAAGAGACCAGGTATGTAAATTTTATCTACCAGCCCTATCGTCAAACTAATGGAAAAATAACGGGCGTAATTGTCCTCGCTACAGACGTAACAGAACACGTAAAAGCAAAGCAGGAGTTAATACAAAGTGAAGCAAGAAACCGGTTGGCTGTTGAAACAGCTCGGTTAGGTACATACGAAATCGATTTGGAGTCTCGTACAATAATTCACAACACCCGTTTACCCGAAATATTCGGATTTGAAAGTTCTCATCAACATTACTACGATGAATTGATAAATACAGTTCATCCTGATGATACGGAAATCAGAACTAAGGCCCACGAAATTGCAAAGGAAACAGGTGAGTTATTTTATGAAGTCAGAACAATACATCCCGATGAAACCATTCACTGGATAAGATTGAATGGCAAACTAATATTAAAGGATGGAAAGCCGGGTGTTATCGTCGGTACCGTCTTTGATATTACCGAAGAAAAAGAAGCGGCAAGAATAATGGAAGCTAAAATTAGTGAGCGCACTAAGGAGTTGTTGCTGGCAAATGCTCAATTAGAAAAAACGAATACAGAATTAGAACAGTTTACTCATATATCGAGCCACGACCTGCAGGAACCACTACGAAAAATAAGGCTGTTTACAAACATGACACTGACTCAAGGCAGCCAAACATTTGAGGAAGGTGTAACAAAAAACCTTACTAAGATAAAAGACACTGCGGAACGAATGTCAGGCACATTAGCAGCATTACTTAACTATACTCAACTAAAAAAAGCAGGTGATTTTGTAGCCGTTGATTTAAATAAAACGATTGAAGGTGTGTTGATTGATTTGGAGGTGGTAATTGCAGAAAAAAAAGCACAGGTAAGTTTTGACGCTTTGCCGGTAATTCGTGCGGTACCCCACCAAATTCAACAGTTATTTTACAACCTGCTAAATAATGCATTGAAGTTTTCAAAGCCTGAAGTATCCCCCATTATTACTGTAACCACAAAGACTGTCGCAAATGCCGAAGGTGAGGTAAGCGATGTTGAAAGCGAAAAATTTGTTGAATTAATAATTGAAGATAATGGTGTAGGCTTTGAACAAAAGTATCATGACAAAATCTTCGGCATATTTCAAAGACTGCATACTAAACAATCTTATAGTGGTACAGGTATTGGTCTTGCAATATGTAAAAAGGTCGTGGAAAACCATAAAGGAACAATATGGGCAACTTCAGAATTGAATGAAGGTTCAAAATTTCACGTGCTTTTGCCTGTCGTTTCAAATGAATCTATTTGAAAATATTTAACTTCGTCCGCCAAAATAAAATTCTTGAAAGATATACGTACAATTCTTTGTGTAGATGACGACCCTGATGATAGGGAAATGGTTGGTATTGCAATAAACGAACTGGACCCTACCGTAAAAGTAATAAATGCAGAAAATGGCAAGGAGGCTCATTCCTTATTAACTACTGCCAAATCAACCGGTAATTTTCCTTGCCTTATAATTCTTGACATTAATATGCCGGTAATGGATGGCAGAGAAACATTAGTTGCGATTAAAGATGATGAAGAATTACGTAAAATTCCGGTCGCGATGTTTACTACATCATCAAGTATTGCCGACAAAAACTTCTTTTCACAGTATGGGGTAGAACTAGTAACCAAACCATCAGACTTAACCTCAATAGTATCTGAGGTGGAAAAACTACTTTGCTACTGTGCGGCAAGCTGATGATACATTGGGCATGAAAATTATAAAACTGCTATTTTGCGACACTCAACCAGTTTACCTTTTTAATATATGCCGGGTACCAAGATTTTGATCATCGATGACGATGCAGATGATGTAGAAATACTTTCTGAGGCTTTTACAAGCAGCGGGGTTGAAAGTGTGCATTATGTACATTCTGCAATGGAAGCTTTCATGTATTTAGAAAAATTAGACCCCCAGCATCTGCCAAAGTTAGTCGTTACAGACATGTATCTTCCGGGCATTACGGGAGCAGAATTTTTGATTGATTTAAAAAGAATGGACCGTTACAAACATATACATGTTATTGTACTGTCAACTATAAAGTCAGACAAAGAGATAGAACGGTATAAACAGATGGGTGCAATCGATTATCTTCAAAAGCCTTCAAGTTATGAGGAATACCTCCAGGTAGCTCAAAATATCAGGGACAGAATATTATAACATCGGTCCACCATTCTCCAGTATTTATCCCATTGCTCGGTTAAGGGTACTGTTATGACACTTAAATGAAAAGAGAAACCAGGACTGCGTCCGGTAAAATTTAGACAGTTGCCAAGTGCATCATGGTACACGTTAAAATGATTTGTAATAACCTGAGTTCTACTGTACACAGTCCTACAGCCGTTTTCAGATTTATACTTGAAGCAGGATAAAAATGTGTGATAAAATTGTTCAACTCCTTCGGCGTTGTTAAACCCTTTTCCCTTTGCCAACCGAAAATTGCATCTGGGGCTACTCAAATTTTAGCCCTTCGGGCTATTGCACAGGTTTACCCGGTTTGTACTATAAGTGTCCTTCAGAACACTTAAACCAACGAACTGCTTTGGGAAAGGCCCGAATAACCTGACTCTTTTGATTGGCAGAAGAACCGATAAATAGAACGGTGTTTTTTAAAATCAATGCAACGGGGTTAAAATGTTATTAGATGTCCTACACATTTGTAGTGCATGATTATTGATGCTTATGCTACATCACATTAAATATTTTTATATGCACCAGGTGCAATCACTACTGGTAAACACATACGGGTTAAAGATACAAGATATCAGGAACGAGTTCCGTATGCTTAAGTACAGGCTAAATGGCAAGCAGCTCATTTATTTAGATAGCGCTGCTACATCACAAAAACCCAAAAGGGTAATGGATCGCTTGCAAAAGTTTTACCTGGAAGAATATGCAAAACCCAAAGAATCACATTCACTCAGCCAGAAAGCAACGGAAGGGCTGGAAGGGACAAGGAAAAAAATCGCTGCCTTTATTGGCGCAAAAAGTGAAAAGGAGATTGTGTTTTCCCGGGGATGTACAGAAAGCATTAACATGATAGCTGGCGCGTTTGGAAGGGGTTTGCTGAAAGAAGGGGATGAAGTATTGATAGCGGAATTGGAACATCATGCGAACATCGTTCCCTGGCTGATGGCATGTGAGCAAAGTGGGGCAAAAGTAAAGGCGATTCCAATCAATAAAAAGGGCGAGATTGACTTAGATGCCTATGAAAAAATGTTATCTGACCGCACAAAGATGGTTGCCGTCTCACATACCTCGCATGCTTTGGGTAATAAACTTCCGGTGGAAGAGATAGTGGCAATGGCCCATAAAAAAGGCATCCCGGTTATGTTGGATGGGGCCCAGGCTGCTCCACACATGCCGGTGAAGATGCAGGAACTGGATTGCGATTTTTATGTCTTCTCTGGCCACAAAATGGGAACACCATCGGGAGTAGGTGTTTTGTACGGAAAGGAAGAATGGCTCCAAAAGTTGCCTCCTGATGAAGGCGGTGCTGATATGACGAAGAATGTAACGCTCGAAAGTTATACCGCGGCTGCTTTGCCGCATAAGTTTGAAGCCGGCACAATGCCTTTTGCAGAAATTATTGCTTTTGGCACTCTCATAGACTATTTGAATGAACTGGATATGCATAAGCTTGAGAAGTATGAACAAGAACTCCTGAGGTATGCAACTCAACGAATGTCTGAACTAGACAGGGTAAATATTATGGGTACTGATGGTGAAAAAGAGCCGGTTCTTTCCATCTCGCTTGACGGGCTGGACGTGAAAAAACTGGAGAAATTTCTCAATGATGAATACAACATTGAAGCAAGAGCCGGAACACTTACTGCTCAACCGCTGATGAAGATTCTAGGCAAAGAAGGTTTGCTACGGGCTTCATTTTGTTACTATAATACAGCAGAGGAGATTGATACTTATATAGGTGCGGTGGAAGAGTTTATCAGTAAGAACGGGTAAATGCACATTGATAGAGAAAACCAGTATCTATGGCAACACTTCCTCTGCTCGTTTAAGTGTTCCGCCAGGACACTTAAATGGAAAAGAAAAACCAGGACTGTGTCCGGTAAAATTTAGACGAGTTCAAATATCTGCAGTTAAACTAGCGAGGGGGTATTGACTGTCGCCAGAGCGATAACGGGTTGCCATAAGATTTTTAGCAACAATGCACAGGTCAAAATTAGTTGTAATAGAGTTATTTTTGCCAAACACAGTCCTACAGCCCATTTTTAAATTTAAGTGTCCTTCAGAACACTTAAACCAGCGATGAAGGAACATCAAGCAGTAGCAACATTCTTTATTCCATCAGCCGTTTATGATAAAACAGGGTTAGGCAAAGGTTCATTCCTGTAAGCTGCTATGATGTTTTTTGCTGCTATCTCCGCCATGGCGTTTCTTGTTTCAAATGTCGCTGAACCAATGTGCGGCAGTACTGCGACGTTTGGCATTTGTAACAGCGCATTATCGGCATGCATTGGTTCTGGATTCGTCACATCTAACCCTGCCCCCCAGATTAATTTCTCCTCAAGCGCCCTATTTAAATCTTCTTCTTTATGAACAGCACCTCTTGAAGTATTAATAAATATAGCTCCCCGTTTCATTTTATTAAATGCTGCCAGGTCAAATTTATCTTTGGTTTCTGCTGTTAGCGATGTATGTACAGAAAGCACATCGCTTTGTTGGAGTAATTGGTCAAAGGAAACCCGTGTCGCGTTTAACACACGTTCTGCCTCTTCGTTTATGCCACGATTATAGTAAATTACCCTCATCCCATAAGCTCCAATGCATCTTTTGGCCATTTCAAAACCAATTTTGCCTAAGCCAAAAATCCCCAGCGTTTTTCCATTTAATTCAATTCCGAGGTCCGCAGTCGGTTCATAAAACCCCCACTCCCCTTTTATTATTTTTTTATGCAGGTAAAAGGCTTTTCTTGAAACTGCAAGCATAAGTAGAAAAGCAGTGTCAGCAGTTGCACCGCTTAATACCCCTGGCGTATTCGTTATTGGAATCCCGGTTTGTAATGCTTCAGCCACGTCTACGTTATCATAACCCACCGACATTAATGAAATTATTTTCAGGTGAGGACATGTATGTAAAAATACTTTGTCAATCTTATTACCTCCTACGCTTAGTAATGCATCAAATTGTTTGCACCGGTTAATTAATTCTTCTTGTGTTAAATCTCTTTTTTCCGTCCACAATTCAAACGTAATACCTGCGTCTGTCAACAGTTTTAAACCAACCTCAGGTATAGCCCTGGTAATAAATACTTTCATAAGCTTTTTATAAAACTCAAATGTATACAATCGGGTAGAGAGGTAGCAATTAACTGGCTATCACACCTCTCCCCCGCTCGTTTTAAGTGTTCCGCCAGGACACTTAAATGCAAAACAAAAACCAGGACTAGGTCCCGGAAAGTTTAGACAAGCTCCAAAGCTACAACGTACAGGTAAAAATGAATGATAGTAACCTTATTTTACAAGGCACCGTCCTACATCCATTTTAGATTTAAGTGTCCTTCGGAACATTTAAACCAGCAACGGGAAGCATTTAACTTGCGGGTAAATGAAACAACACCGCAATATCAGTGTCGCTGCTGACGACAAGTGCAGCTATTAGGGTCTTTTATTAACTTCGAGCATAAAAACACTAACATGGTAAAGTCAGGACCAATAGTAATCGTAGAGGACGACAACGATGACCAGGAATTATATGATGAGATAATAAAAGATTTAGGCATTTCTAACAAGTTGGTGTTTTTTAAAAAAACCGTCGACGCGTTTCATTATTTAAAAACCACACCTGAACGGACATTTATCATTTTCTGTGATGTCAATCTGCCTGGTCAAACCGGATTGAATTTTAAAAAACAAATAGACGAAGATTCTCAGCTAAGACAAGCAAGTATCCCATTTGTTTTTATATCTACCGATGCAAGTATAGAACGTGTTACTGAAGCATATTCTAAAATGACAGTTCAGGGCTTTTTCAAAAAGCCTGCACATTTTAGTGAATTTAAAAATGCCCTTACATTAATCCTTGATTATTGGAAATTGTGCAGGCACCCAAATTCAGATGACTAATGTTAGGGCTATATCGCTGGAATCAAAAGACAACCTTCATCCTCCATATTCGGCCAATTACACATCAGCCGGACGAAGAAGAACAATAGTATTAGTATTATTCCTTAAAAATTATTTGCAGCAAAAGGACCCAAGAAGATCAGGAGTCAATATTGCGTGAAAGTCGAAAAGTAAAAACCTTTATTCATACATTAATAGCAACTAAAGTTGTTATCTCGGTTCTCCTTTCCGCAAGAAAGTAAAGGAATAGATTGAGGTCATAGAAGCACATTTTGGAAGACAGCCTGGTTATGCTGCCATTTTCTGGCACTCTTCAGCACATTTCTGACATGCCTTTGCACATTCCTGGCAATGCTCTGTGTGGTGCTTACTGCATTCATTTCCGCACACCGTACATATATGAGCATATTAGTAGTGCTGCTGCATAACAGATGGTCGAACATTCCATATCATTTGTATGCACCTTGCCATCATTTTTACCTCTTCTTCCATTGTGCAGGAACTTGCACAATGGTTACATAATGCTGGACAATTGAGGCAAGCATCACTACAAGTTTTGTAAGTGTGGTATCCTGTCATATTAAAAATTTGTTTATTGGAACTAAAAAAATTAATATAACCCCTAAAGATTTGTTTTAATAGCAGGCATCGATATTGAAGTCAAATCAACTTGTTGATCTTAATGCAAAAGCACTATTGCTATTTCGTTGTCATTTATTGAAAGCGTTTCTCCACACATCAACTGCATATGCCTGGGCCTCTTTTGCTTCATGTACACAAGAACAGGTACGGTAAAATTTAGACAAGGTTCAAATCTACGACGTACAGGTAAAAATAAGTTTGGCATTATATTTTTTGTTTATTTATTTCCTTTTCTGTTTCAACTATTCAACATCTCTTTAAATAGTACCAAGTGCAACAAGAAGATTTAAATAAAAGCTTTACTCCTTTTGAAGCCGACAGTAGAACCGGAAGTACCCGAAGGGAATTTTTAGGCCAGCTAACAATGGCGGGAGCAGGTTTTACAATTGCTCCGGCAATAACAAAGAAAGTACCTGCTGAAATTAAAAAATTAATGAACTCACCGGGTCCAGACAATATGAATGTCAGCATTATCATCAACGGTAAAAAACGGACATTAAGTATCGAGCCCAGGGTTACGTTGCTGGATGCACTTCGCGAGAACCTAAAACTAACCGGCACTTTATCAGGTATGAGAACAACAGCGGGATTGCAACCTACCCGTTCACTTGTTTGCAGCAGCAATACTAAGAAGCTTCCCGTAAGTTTTTTAGAAAAAAAGTCGGTTAGTTTGGGTATAAACTTGTTACGACTCGGCGAGTTTATAGGAGACAAGTTGCCAAACGCTCCTGACCGTATTGCCAAGCCTGGTCTTGTAGCCAGAGCAGGAGTTGGCGCACTTTGCGGAGCGGCGATTTATTATGCAGAAGGCAAAAAAGCTGCAACAGGAGCTGTCATTGGAGGTCTTGCAGCCATTGCATCTACCTACGCCTTTTTTCACTTGAGAAAAGCTGTATGTAAAAAAACAGGAATTGCTGACCCTTTTATTGGCGTTGCTGAAGATGCGCTGGCAACTGCCGGGGCTATGGCTTTGTTGAAGGCAAACTTTAACGAAAAGCAGTTGCAAGGATTTGACAGCGATGAATATTCAAGGGGCTAACTTTTGGTTGACGCTTTATAACAACTTATCAGGTGTAATAGGCAACTCACGAATACGTTTGCCTGTTGCATGATACACGGCATTAGTAATGGCTGCTGCTATGCCGGTGATACCTATTTCACCAATTCCCCTTGCGCCTATCGGACTGATATATGGGTCAGGTTTATTTATG
>Ga0068630_1000146_pt1 | contig 19137 bp, 16 predicted proteins | sample InSIn4gowninarea_FD_77433 | JGI IMG/M metagenome (GOLD analysis project Ga0068630, IMG submission 77433) | Clean room microbial communities from NASA Spacecraft Assembly Facility at Jet Propulsion Laboratory, Pasadena, California, USA -... ... | reverse complement strand
TAAATTTTCATCGGTTGCTATGCCTGCATCCAGTACTATCACCGCTTTGTGACCGCACGTATGTGCTGCAAGCTTTTCTATCATTGCTGAGAGGGTTTTGGAATCCGCAATATTGCCTTGCAGTACTGATGAGTATTTTATAAACCCTTCGGTGTTTACAACCAATGCCAGTACAACCAGTTTTGCATCACTTCGTTTTTCTTTACTTCTGCCAAATATCGCTAACTTACTGTTACGCTTTTCGCCTTCAAAATAGGTGTTGGTAAGGTCGTACAAAATAATTTTGTCTTCTAAATCAAAGAGTTCGTTGGTGCGGTTGGATAAATGTTTTTCCAGGTTATCTTTTACCTGGTATAAATGCAATGCGCTTTGGTAGAGTTTGTCTTTAGTGAGCTTGTCCATGTCGTATCCGGTGAGTTCACATACGGCAGAATTTTCTTTTATCCAACTCGTTGTCTTTAGTTCTGATGCCGGATATACAGCCCTGCTAATAACCTGTGTGGCAGCTAATGCGGCTTCCTCATCAGTAAAGCCATTACTTATCAGCAACTCTGTAAGTTGCAATTTATTCCAGGTGTTATGGCAAATATTTTCTGCTCCTATCTCTCGTACATCGCTGTGTTGCAGTGTATCAGCATTTACCATTCGGGATAGTTTTTCTGCCGGCTGAATATCCAGCTTTTGAGAGGCAACGATGCGCTGCCACAAATCTTCTACATACTTTTTTACGATGGGGTCTTGTTCTTCCTGTTCAAACAACGGTTGCCTGCGTTCGTACTTTTCCGTTAGCTGTCTCTGTATTTTATTTAGCTGCTCTGGTGTGGCGTCTTCCATAAACCCTACGTTCACAATAGTGCGATGACATATTCTGTTATCACCATTACGATAGCTTTCTACCAGGCGGTAGTAACCACTCAGTCTGCCTGTGTCAGGATGTTTGCGTATGGTGCTTTTGAAATACAAGTAACAAAGGTCAAATAGCTTGCTGAAATACGAACACCCCTTGTGTACTACAAAATGAATAAAGGCTTTATGGCTGCGATAAAGAATTTACGCTCGTAGGGGGGTACGAATAAAGCTTGTCAAAAGTCCTACAATTTTTTTAAAAAAGTTCAAAATTTAACATTTGAAGGAGCTTTTGCTGCAATGTGGGTTAAAAAGCCTTCCCAACGATTTCTCCAGCTATCTGTCATATGGCTTTTCCCTGGTAGGTAATCTGAGCCATTATTATTCAAATGCAGACGTAAAAACTAAGAAAAAGTTGATTGGTTCGATATTCCCCGAAAAAATCTATTTTGAAAATAACAGTTATCGAACCACAAAAATGAATGCTGTAATTGAGCTACTATTCAATGCCAGAGCGGGTTTCACAAATAAAAACAGGCCTGAAAATTCAGACCTGTCCACTGTGGCTCCCCCTTCAGGACTTGAACCTGAGACCCTCTGATTAACAGTCAGAATTTCTATGTTTCCTTTGTTTTCACTTGTCTTCCTTTGTTGTACTAACTATCTATAAATCAACATTTTATTTAAATTTTCTTGTTCTTTTTACTACTTTCTTTAGCATTTATTAGTATCTTTATGGTCACATTCGTGGTCACATTAATAAAATAAACGCTTAGAAAAATGGAACAGCCACAAGTTTTCGTCAGCTTTTTTTTAGATGCTTCTCGTCCAAATTCCGATGGCAAATGCCTGGTAAAATTAAATATTTACCAGAAGCCACATAAGAAACGGTATGGAACAACTTTTCATTTAACCAAAGATGAATGGACCAGGTTAAACAGTGCTAAACTTCGTGATGAAGACTTGAAAGAAGTAAAGAAGAAAATGAATGCTTTACAAAATAAAGCAGAAAAAGTAATTGAAACTATTGAACCATTTTCTTTCGTTGCCTTTGAAGAAGCGTTTTTTAATAGTACGCCCAAAAGTTCTACAGCTACAAAAAGCAGGTTACTTGCTGACTGGTTTAAAAATACAATTGCCAAGCTAAAGGCAAACGACCAGGTAGGTACGGCAGGTTCATACCAAACTACAATCAACTCAATTGATGGGTATAAGAAGAATTTACAAATCCATGATATTACACCGGCTTTCCTGCAAGCTTATGAAAAGCATTTATTAGGTGAAGAAAAGTCCCTTGCTACTGTAGGTATCTATATGCGAAATCTTAGAGCGATTGTAAACGAAGCAATCGAAGCTCATATCATTTCAAAAGATAAATATCCTTTCAAAGAATATCAAATACCTACCGGTCAAAATGTAAAGAAGGCTTTAAAAGATTTTGACATCAATCATATCCTCACTTATACTCCAGAGAAAGCAGACCATCAAAAGGCAATAGATTTTTGGATATTTTCTTACTTATGTAGCGGGATAAATTTTGCAGATATTATTTCCCTAAAGCCAGTAAATGTTAATGGTAGTCACCTTAGCTTCTACAGGCAAAAAACGATTAGAACCAAGAAGAAAGATTTACGACCAATAAAGGTGGGTCTCAATCCAAGAGCACTTGCCATCATTGAAAATTATAAAAACACAGACCCTTCAAATCCTTACCTGTTTTCAATCCTCGAAGCAGGTCTTTCAGCAAAAACAATTAAGAACCGCTGCCAGCGCTTTATTAAATGGGTTAATAAAAGAATGTATGAGATATGCGAAGATTTAGGAATTGAAAACAAGACGAGTACTTATGCTGCACGTCATACCTTTTCGACAGTGATGAAACGCAAAGGAGTACCAACATCATTTATAAAAGATGCTTTAGGTCATAGCAGCGTAGTCACGACAGAAGATTACCTTGATACATTTGAAGATGATGTTACATTAGAGTATGCCAACGCATTAACAACTTTCAATCAACCGGTATTAAAAGCAGTATAACATCAATTGGAACTCACCATTTTTGATAATATTATTTTCGGACCTTTGCAGCCTTGGCAGGCAGCTAACCAGAACGAGCAAAGATTTTCCGACCTTGTCCGGCAAGCCGGAAGGTCTTTGCCTGGAACTGCAAGCGACTTAAATAAAAAGCTATCTGCCTTACTTCAAGACTATCCCGATACCCGTAAACATATTAATAAAAGTACTAATACTACTTTGCCTCTTTACCTTTACTCCGTTCAACTCCCCAGGCATTTCAACAGTACAACAGAATACTATTCATTGCTTATGCAGAATAGTGCGTTGCATTTCATGCAACTATTAACAACGGCTATTGATGCCACACAGCACGACGATGAAGCATATTATTTGGTCAACACTTCTTTAGATAAAATTAAGTACATGGCTGCAGGTGCAGCTACTGAATTAGAAAGTCGCAATTTGAAAGGCATTCCCGACTACAAGACCCATAACAGTGTTGCAACATTAGAAGCAGTTAGCCGGAATACTCATTTCATTTTTTATAATGCAATGCAACATAGCATCAGGTTATTTTTCGACCTGCAAAAGAGGTATGAGCAGTACGTAAAAGCAACTGAAACAGAAGAACAATTTTACATACAAACCATAAAAGAAAATTATCCAGAGCAATCACCAATAGAGCCAACAGTTTTTTACTTCGAGTGGAAAGTTCAAAAGCTAATCGACAGCCCCGAATATTCTCTTGATGCTGCTTTGCAGCTCCTCGATGAAATTAAGCAAAGTGAGGAAACTAATAAAGCTACTAACGCTAACACGTCACTTGAGAATTACATTTTTGCACACAGCTTCGATGTGAACTTAGAAGAACTGCAAGTTGCAAACCTTGCAAACTTTGCAACCTCTGCAAAGTATTTTGAACAGGTAAAACACAGAATAACTAATCAGGTTAATTCATTAACCTACGGTCATCAAAGATTTGATGTAGTAACAACTGCACTCAATGAAATTGCGTTCTATAAACAGCAGGACCTACAAGCGCAATCAGCTCTATCCAAATTGCAGCATTGGTTAAGTATACAGGCAGAAGCGTATAAAGGAAATTTAAGTAATTCTTTTGCAGTTGTGCAAGGTTCAGGAGAAGGTCAACCACACACTGCAGTGCCATTAACTAAAACGGATAAAACCAGTTTAGAAGATTTAAAGCAACAAACGCAGGAGTTTTTAAAGCACTTTTCAGGTTATAATATCCAGCAACAAAAAATAATGACGGAACCGGACTACAACCGCCTGCTTGAATATACATTCTACCTAATTGAACATGAAACCTTGCCTAAAGAAATAAAGCAAATACCAACAATTGGTCTTTCCGGTAATCATATCAGATATACCTATTACCAAATGCATAAACAGTTCTACGGTTCTAATGAAATCAAAGCATTTTGGATAGACTTTTTACAAAAGGTATTTAAACAACTTTCTTCCCAAGATTGGCAAACAATAAAAACTAAATTCTCCACTAAGCCGGCTAAATACGACCAGGACATTTCTAAAATGAATAGCTGATAACCGGTAATATAGGTAAGGGTAACGTTACCTCTTTCTTACCTTTCTCTTACCAAGTCTTTTTGCTCTTGAACTATTTAAACAAGAGTAAAATGGACACAAACAATTTAATCCTCGAAAAGCTCAATCAGTTAGAGCAAAAGTTACAGGAACAGAACATTCTCCAAAAGCCTGTACTAAACTTCAATGAGGCTTGCACCTATTTGGAAGTAAGCCCATCCCACCTGTACAAATTAACCAGTTCAAGGCAAATTCCGCATTTCTGCCCACAGGGCAAAAAACTCTATTTCAATCGTGTGGAAATGGATGCCTGGTTGCAGCGCAACAGGCAATCAACCCACGAAGAATTAGAAAACAAAGCAGGTGATTTCCTAACCAAAAAAGGGAGGGCTTAATCATGCCGCAAATAATATTCTCCGAAGAAGCAGTTCAGGAAATCATAACACGGCTTTCAAGAATGGAAGCCATCCTAAAGACAAAGCAGGCTAATCCTGATGAACTGTTTGTAGACAACCAGGAGTTTCTGCAAATAATGAATATCAGCAAACGAACTGCACAGGCTTGGAGAGACCAAAAAGTTATGGCTTTCTCGCAGGTGGGTAACAAAATCTATTACCGGATGTGCGACATCACAAAGCTGTTAGAAAAAAACAGAACTGAAGCAAACAGCTAACAAACTCTATCTGGTCACAATTTTAACGCTTAGAAAATGTCATCATCAACAATATTCAAAGGGTTCAACAATCCTTTAGAAAATAAATCTCTCATCATTCTTACCAAAGAAATCAAAGAGGGAAAGTATAAAGACGAGGTTCAAAAAGTAACTGCATTAGTAGCGGAAGGCAAGAAAGAAGAAGCTGATAAACTCAAAAAACAACTATTAGCTTTTACACCTTCGGCAACCTTTGAAGGTGGTAGAAAATTGGAATACTTAAAACAGTATAGCCAGTTTATCATACTTGACATAGACAAACTTGTGCTTGACGCTTTACAGGTAGCGTTTGACAAAGCAACTGCAATACCCTACACGTTTTGCTGCTTTCGCAGCCCAAGTGGCAATGGTTTAAAAATCCTCTTAGAAGTCACCAGCACACACGAACACCACGACCAGGCTTATAAGCAGGTTGCAGACTACTACGAACATCAAGTAGGCTTACCTATAGACCGTTCCGGAAAAGACATTACAAGACTGTGCTTCGTTTCCTACGACCCCAACGCTTACCGCAACATAAACAATGAAAAATACCCGGTGAAGATTGACGGCTTACTGCAAGCAGTAAAGCCAGCTTCACAAGTTGTCACCCCGGCAAAGCCGGAACAAGAGGAATTAAACCAATTCGACCTGTTGTTTGAAATGCAAATCTCCTTCACCAATCAAAAAGCCCAATATGAACCCAACAATCGAAACAATTACATTTATTTGCTTTCATCTAATTGCAACCGTGCCGGCATTCCCGAGCAGGACACTTTATTTCTTTGTTATAAGAAGTTTGACCTTGACCAAAAAGAAATAGCAGCATCAGTTAAAAGTGCATATCAACACCATTCGGCAGAGTTTGCAAAGTTTGCAAACATTGCAAAGTTGCAAACAGAGAAACAGAAAGACCCGGAAGATTATTTAAAAAATACCCCTTCCATTCCAGAAGAACTATATCATCAAATGCCCGACATTTTAAAAGATGGAGCATTAGTTTTTTCTGATGAGAGGGAAAGAGATGTATTTCTAACCGGAGCTTTAGGCATCCTTAGCGGATGCCTTCCAAAAGTGAAAGGCTTATATGCACAACAAGTTGTTTACCCTAATGTGTTCACATTTGCGATTGCTCCGGCAGCAAGTGGCAAGGGAGCATTAAAGTTTGCAAAGCAACTGGGCGACGAATACCACATGCAACTACTAACAGCAAGTAGGGCAGCAGACGAACAATACCAGCAGGAAGAAAATGCTTACAAACAAAAAGCCAGGACCTGTAAAAGAGGTGAAACATTAAATGAAGAACCACCCAAAAAGCCACCTTTCAAAGTTGTCTTTATTCCTGCAAATACCAGCTATGCTAAAATATTGCAGCACATGGAGCAAAACGAAGGAACAGGCATTATATGCGAAACTGAAGCAGACACTTTGGGCAATGTTTTCAAACAGGAATGGGGCTCATATTCCGATATGCTTCGCAAATCGTTTCACCACGAACGTTTATCCAGTTCCAGAAAAACAAACAATGAATTTACAGAGGTTAATGAACCGGCGCTATCAATAGCCTTATCAGGTACACCAAATCAGGTAACAGGTTTAATCGCATCCGCAGAAGATGGCTTATTCAGCCGCTTCTTATTCTATGCTTTTAAGGTAGACCAGGATTGGAAAGACGTTTCTCCTTACGCATCCAGTATAAACTTGACAGACCATTTTGGTGAACTGTCCAAAAGGGTTCATAATATGGTAAAGTTCTTACAGGTTGCAGAAACAGAAGTGGAGCTTTCACGTACTCAATGGGATGCCTTAAATAGCCAGTGCAAGCAATGGCTGTTAGACGTTACGACGTTTACAAGTGAAGATGCAGCAAGTATTGTTAAGCGATTAGGTTTGATAATGTACCGCATTGCCATGGTTTTTACAACAATGAGGAAGTTTGAAAATGCAGATATGACAATAAAGGTTGCATGCACAGACAACGATTTTAATATAGCCTTGCGGCTGGTAGAAATCTACCTGCACCACAGCATTCTCATGTTTAACAACCTTCCCAAACAACAGAATGCAACGGTCTTTATAACCGGCGATAACAAAAGGAAATTTTTCGAAGCCTTGCCAACAGAGTTCACACGGCAAGAAGCCGTCACTTTAGGAGCTACTTATAACATAGCAGAGCGTACCGTTGATTTATTTTTAAAAAGTGTCCTTGGTAATCTACTTACAAAACTTAGCACCGGTCATTACCAAAAACGATAGTTCAAACATTTGCAAACTTTGCAAGGTTTGCAACTTTGCAAAGTGAAGGATATATCCACAGGTTTTGCACATGGTTTCTTTTGTCTTCTCTTGCTAAAATATTTGGGATAAATTTGTCTATTGCATTGTTTATCAATTCTAACCTATGCTTACACAAAATCTCGTTTTGAATGTAGTGCCTTTTACTCCGGTTGATGCCGAAAAACTTTTTACCTTCTATCCGGTAGAGAAAGAAAACCTTCACCGCATCCACAAAAACAAATTGGAAGGTCTTTGGGAAGAATGGATAAATGAGGAAGATTTAGCAGAAGAAAAATTCCTGTATACTGATTTTACGAAGCACGATGATGGATTGACTTTGTTAGTGGACTTAACAGAAAAAATCCATTTTGCCGCACACTATTACAGATGTTTATTAAGAGAGCATTTTAAAGGCATAGCCGATGTAATGGGTACAGGCTATACTAAAGAACTGGAGGTATGGTTTAAAGACGATAATCAAACCGACAAACGCTACACGGTTTACAACCTTTTTACAATTAAGATACAACACCAGCGAGTTACCAATGGTGCTGAACTGGTCCTTTCTTATGATGGTCAAAGCAAGGTTTTAAATAAGAGCATATCAGAAATTGGCAGCTTCGATACAACAAAGCTGAACTGGATTAAATGCGGTAATGAGTTGCACAAGTACAAGTATATGCCGGTAGAGTTCAAACAAGATTTGAACAACTTGTTTCCGGTACTTTCCAACACACTTAAACCAGCTTTTAATATCGCTTACGATATTCCGGCAACGAGCAATCGCTACCCCACCTATTGGAAATTATTGAACGAATTTTACGAGAAGTATCTAAACAATGAAACATTCAGAAAAGTGTTACCACTTTCACCTGATGGCTTTATGAAGATGCCCGATACTTCAATCCAAATGACATTGCCAGGCTCAAATGATTTGCTCTTTGGTTACAATAAAGTAGGCTCCGAACCAAAAACAGATATGAAGCGTAAAGGTCCATACAGACCGGCAGACGCAAGAAACGTAAGGTTTCTTTTTATCTATCACAAGGACGACAAACAGGTAGCGGTTAAGAAGCTATATAACTTCCTTACAAAAGGCATAAAGGCAACAGACGATAATGGTCAGGAGTACATGGCGTTTCCCCCTATACAGGACTTTATAAAGCAACCATTATTGTTAGATGATACACCGAACATAGAATTTCAAAGTATTGATACTGCAGTAACAGAAGTGCATAAAGCAGTTAAAAACTTACCAAAGAAATCTGGTGTTCAATACATCGCTATTTATATCACTCCCGTTCACAGGTTTGTAAACAATCCGGAGCATAAGAAAGTCTATTATCAAATAAAGGAAATCCTGCTTCAGGAGGGCATAACCTCACAGGTGATTTTTAAAGACAATATCAGTAAAGATGCTTTTAAATATTATCTCCCAAATATTGAAATAGCAATCCTTGCAAAGCTGGGCGGTATTCCTTGGAGGCTTAACAGGATGAAGTCTGATGAACTCATTGTAGGCATTGGTGCATTTTATTCTGTAACACGAAAGGCTCGGTTTGTAGGTAGTGCCTTTTGCTTTAATAACGAGGGCATATTTGAAGGCTTTAATTGTTTTACAGCTGACGATACAAGAATGTTAGCTGGTTCAATACGTATTGCAGTAGGCAAATACATTGCTGAACATTATGAAGCTAAACGACTGGTGATACACTTTTACAAAGACATGAGCCGGAAGGAAATACAGCCAATCATAGATACGTTGAAAGCATTAGGCACACCCATTCCTGTAATCATACTTACCATCAATAAAACTGAAAGTAAAGAATTACTTGCCTTCGATACAAGCAATGCTAACCTCATGCCTTATAGCGGTACAATCATGCAGGTGGGCTGCAAGGAGTATTTGTTGTTCAACAATACCCGTTACAACCAGGCATCAAAGGTCACCGCTAAGGAATACCACTTTCCAGTAAAAATTTCCTTTGCAGCAACCCAGCCGGAGTTATTAGAAGATAAAACATTGGTAACCGAATTGATGGACCAGGTCTACCAGTTCAGCAGAATGTATTGGAAAAGTGTAAGCCAGCAGAACCTACCCGTTACTATCAAATATCCTGAAATGGTAGCCCAAATATACCCTCACTTTCAAACCAACACCTTATCAGAATTTGCACGAACAAACCTTTGGTTTTTGTAAAACGAAGCACATGGCAAACTATTGGAACCAAGAAGGCGTACCACATAAGGGCTGGGAGTATGAAACTATTATTGACCTGCGAGACGAAGGCGAAGATTATGAAACTTGCATGATGTGCGGCAGGGAAGAGATACGCTATGTCCATATCCTATCACATGATGAAGTTGCAGAAGTGTACCGGGTAGGATGTGTTTGTGCAGAGAAAATGACAAATGATTATGCAAACCCAAAAGAAAGGCAGCGCCAGTTAGAAAACAGAGCCAAACGCAAAGAGAATTGGAAATATAAAGAATGGAAGCTAAATCTGAAAGGGAACAGCTATTACAAGTTTGAAGAACATCTATTGGTTATTTTCCGTGATAATAAAACCAAAAAATTCAAATGCATTATCGACGGCAAATTTGGCATTAAATCATACGTATACCTAAGTGAAGCAAAAGAGGCAATTTTTAATAAGATAGAAGAAATGAAAGAAAAAGGGTCTTGGTGAAAACAGGTAGGAATAATGGTTAGGTGTACAAATAAAATATTCCACAAAGTTAATTGCCGTCCCGGCAGTTGAATAAAGCCCAACTTAAACAGAGCCAAGCAGCCAAAAGACTACGGCATAAACACAAAAGCCAACACACAGAAGCCTTCATTTATTCCGTTTCCTTTTGGCTTGGAACAACGGCAATTGAAGCATAGCGTCATTTTATTTTTCATTATTAAATCATGCGTTATGTCTACTATCAGCGTTTCCGTTCATCAGCGTTCTACCAGCTTTAGCATTTATCTTTCTGCTTCTACTACCAATGGCGTTGTTTGGCTTCCCATCACATTACAGCAGTTTAAGTCTCTGTTTGGCACTTGCATTGGTTGTTCCATTCAGCCAGGGCAGCGTACCTATTATTTACAGTGCCTTCCTTTTTAGCCCTTCGGGGCTTTTTTTATTCAAGTGTCAATTCAAAGTACTCCTAAACTCATTTGGCGACTGCCCTACACGTTGTTTGAACAAGCGGGCAAAGTGCTGCGGATACTTAAAACCGAGTTCATAAGCTATTTCACTAACTGATTTGTTCAAGTCAAATATTCTTTCTTTAGCTAAATCAATCACTTTAGCTTGTATGTATTCCTGTGCTGTTTTACCTGTCTCTTTCTTTATCAGGTCACCAAAGTAGCTTGCAGATAAATTCAATTCACTTGCACAATAAGATACCGAAGGCAAACCAGTTGTTTGAGGTTTATCAGTTTGGAAATATTCGTTTAACAAATTTTCAAATCTCTCTAAAATTCCTTTGTGAACGTTATCACGGGTTAAAAACTGACGGTCATAAAAACGGGTACAATAGTTCAAAAACAGCTCAATATTATCTACAATAATTTTCTTGCTGTGCTTGTCAATAGCCTGTTCTAACTCATACTCAATTTTTGAAAAGCAATCCATTACAATCTTTCTTTCACGTTGTGATATATGAAGTGCTTCATTCGATTGATAACCAAAGAATGTATAATCCTGTATGTGCTTGCCAAGACTTGTACCATGTATTAAATCGGGATGGAATACTAATGCATAACCTTTCGGCTGGTATATCTCACCACTGGTCTCAATAGTCACTACTTGCCCCGGCGAAACAAAAACCAAAGTCCCTTCCTGGTAGTCGTAAGTATGCTTACCATAATGAAGGTCACCACATACCACCTCTTTTAGAAAGATGCAATAGAGACCATAATTTACTTTAACAGTTTTTTCCCCCTTCCACGACCTTGGGTCGGCTTTGGAAAAGTCAATAACACTTACCAGAGGATGCAGTGTTTCCTGATTATTTAGTGCATTGTACTCACTTACTGTTTCAAACTTATATACGTCTTCCATACTGTATCCATTTTTGTCTTACAAAATTAGCCTTTAGAAATGTAGGCTCACATTCAAGGCAGCGTAATCAGCAATAATGGTAGATAAAACCGCAACCTGTATACAAAGTGAGCAGATAATTGCATCCACCTTTGCATCACAAACAATTAATAATGGAAAAAGTAAAATTAAATAACGGTGTAGAAATGCCGGTTTTGGGATTTGGAGTTATGCAAATCATGGGTGACGAATGCGAGACAGCAGTGCTTAATGCAATAGAGGCAGGGTATCGTTTGTTTGATACGGCTGAACTTTATGGAAATGAACAGGCAGTAGGAAATGCAGTTAAAAAAAGTAGTGTTCCAAGGGAAGAATTGTTTATAACAACCAAATTTGGCAGTAAAGAGGCAGGCTATGAAAAGACCAAGGCTGCCTTTCAAAAATCTCTTGAAGCCCTTCAGCTTGACTATATTGACTTGTACCTTATACACCAGCCCTTTGGAGACATCTTCAGCTCATGGCGTGCAATGCAGGAGCTATATAATGAAGGAAAAATCAAAGCAATAGGTGTATGTAATTTTTTGCCTGACAGGTTGATGGATTTAATAGCTAACAGCGGTTTTACACCTGCGGTTAACCAGATTGAAGTTCATCCTTACCAACAGCAGATTGAAACCCAACAATTTTTACAGGATAATGGTGTACAGATTGAGGCATGGGGTCCATTTGCCGAGGGAATGAATGGTATGTTCACTAATGAAGTCTTGGCTGCTATTGGTGCGAAGTATAACAAAACTGTTGCCCAGGTCATTCTTCGCTGGTTAACGCAAAGGGGTGTAGTTGCAATTCCTAAGTCAGCACGTAAAGAAAGGATGATTGAAAACATCAGCATTTTTGATTTTAAGTTATCGGATGAAGACCTACAGAGTATCCAAAATTTAGATACCAAACAAAGTGCGTTTTTTAACCACCGTGACCCTGCAATTGTAAAGTGGATGAGCGAATATGGATGGTTAAATGGTTAATCAAAACGAACCAGAACACCGAAAGATTTTTTGAAGAAAACAGATTAGATTTTCACCAGATAAACAGTATATGAAAGTCATCATCACAGGAACAACAGGTATGGTAGGTGAAGGTGTTCTATTAGAATGCTTAGTAAGTCCACAGATAACAGAAGTGTTAAGTGTAAGCCGGAAACCAATAGGCTTCAAACACCCGAGGTTAAAGGAATACATCGTAGCCGATTTTTTATTGCTTCAAAAGAATGATGAAATGCTAAAAGGGTACGATGCCTATTTTTTCTGCGCAGGCATCAGCAGTATAGGGATGAAAGAACCCGAATTTACCCGTATTACATACGACACAACAATAGCTTTGGCAAATGCACTTAGCCCTATAACTCAAATGACATTTATTTATGTAAGCGGAGCAGGTACAGACAGCAGTGAAAAAGGAGGGTCGATGTGGGCACGGGTAAAAGGTAAAACAGAAAACGACCTGATGAAATTACCATTCAGGCAAGTGTTTGCCTTCCGTCCCGGTCTTATGAAGTTTACAGAGGGACAGAACAATATCTCGAAAACCCAAAAGGTTTTGTCTTTGCTTTATCCTGTTTTCAAAACATTGTTTCCAAATGGTGCAAGTACTTTACAGCAAGTTGCAAAAGCAATGGTTAACGCTTCAAAATACGGCTACGAAAAAAAGGTAGTGGAAGTAAAAGACATCAAGATTTTAGCAGCAAGCACATAGTATAAAACCAGCAACACAATGTACTGTCCACTTTATGAACCCCCAGATAGGCAAGGGCTACTTAGGTAGCTTTTGTTTTTTGTTAAGGATTACGTTGCAGCGCAGTACATTCTTTACACCTGAAACTCACCGCAAATTTCCAAAAATCAGCAATATTGGTAGATAAAACCGTAATCTATATACCATTGAGGCACAGTATTCGAGTGACCTTTGTGTACCAAAAGAGTAAATAATGCAAACAGTAAAACTAAATAACGGAGTAGAAATGCCAATCCTTGGATTTGGTGTTTTTCAGGTAACAGACTTGGCAGAATGTGAAAGAAGCGTAGTAGATGCTATTTCAAGCGGTTATCGGTTGATTGATACAGCTCAATCCTACATGAATGAAGAGGCAGTAGGGAGAGCTATTAAAAGCAGCGGAGTACCACGAGAGGAACTTTTTATTACTACTAAACTTTGGATACAATCAAACGGCTACGAAGGAGCAAAGAAATCGTTTGAGGCTTCACTGAAGAAACTGCAATTAGACTACCTCGACCTATACTTAATTCATCAACCTTACGGTGATGTATATGGTGAATGGAGAGCCATGCAAGAACTGTATAAAGAAGGTAGAATTAGAGCAATTGGTGTAAGCAATTTTCATCCTGACCGGCTGATTGACTTGATTGTTAACAATGAAATTGTTCCCGCAGTCAATCAAATTGAAACTCATCCATTCCACCAGCAAATTGAGACACAGCAATTCTTGCAGGAGAACAATGTCCAAATTCAATCATGGGGTCCGTTTGCCGAAGGCAAGAACAACCTTTTTACCAATGAACTATTAGTTTCTATTGCTAACAAATACAATAAATCTGTAGCGCAGGTTGTATTGAGGTGGCTAACACAAAGAGGTGTTGTTGTAATTCCAAAATCAGTTCGCAAGGAAAGAATGGAAGAGAACTTTAATAGCCTCGATTTCCACCTAAGTGCCGAAGACATGGAAGCCATCAAAACATTAGATACAAAGGCAAGCCTTTTCTTCGACCATCGTGACCCAGCAATGGTTAAATGGCTTGGAGAAAGAAAACTTGACGTATAAGAAATTCAAAAATAAATGGTATGGAAAAACGAACATTAGGAACAAGCGGATTAGAAGTATCAGCCCTTGGTCTGGGCTGTATGGGATTAAGTTTTGGATATGGTAATGCAATAGAAAAACAAGATGCAATCAACCTTATTCGTTCAGCTTACGAAAAGGGTGTTACATTTTTTGATACAGCTGAAGCATACGGACCATTTACAAATGAAGAATTACTTGGTGAGGCATTGCAACCCTTCAGAAACAACGTTGTAATTGCAACCAAATTTGGTTTTAAAGAAGGCAAACCACCGTTAGGTGCAGACAGCAGCCCTGCCAACATCAGAGCCGTTGCAGAAGCAGCACTAAAACGATTAAAAACAGATGTTATTGACCTGTTCTATCAACATAGAGTAGACCCTAATGTTCCTATCGAAGATGTTGCAGGAACAGTGAAGGAATTAATAAACGAAGGAAAAGTAAAACACTTTGGATTATCTGAAGCAGGAGTACAAACCATACGTAAAGCCCATGCAGTTCAACCAGTAACAGCATTGCAAAGCGAGTACTCATTATGGTGGAGAGAACCTGAACAGGAAATAATACCAACACTTGAAGAATTAGGAATTGGGTTTGTTCCTTTCAGTCCTCTCGGTAAAGGTTTCCTAACAGGGAAGATTGACGAGAACACAACATTTGATAAAAGTGATTTTAGAAACACCGTTCCAAGGTTTTCTGAAGAAAATAGAAAAGCTAACCAAGCCTTAGTGGATTTGCTTGCAAGAATTGCAAAAGACAGCAATGCAACGTCAGCCCAAATAGCACTTGCATGGTTATTAGCACAAAAGCAATGGATTGTGCCAATCCCTGGTACAACAAAATTGCACCGACTGGAAGAAAATTTAGGAGCAACAGAAATAACACTAAATACCCAAGACCTTAAAGACATTAATGATGCCCTTTCAAATATTGAAGTGCAAGGTTCAAGATACAACGAGCAGTCACAGAAAATGATTGACCGTTAATGACTTCTTACACCGATTTAAAACTATTATACAGATGAACAATTTAGAAGACAAATCAACTAAAGGTTTCAACCGCCGTGACCTGTTTAAAACAGGTTTGGTATTGGCAGGTGGAGCATTGCTCCCCACTGCTTGTAAAACATCAGCAAGTGCTGCTGGAGGTAATAAAAGCACTTCAAAATCTGAAGTAAATACTCGTCGTAAACTTGGCACACTTGAAGTTTCAAGCATCGGCATTGGCGTACAGAACATGAGCCGTAAATACACAACAGAAGTTCCTTCTCGTTCAGAAATGCACAACATCATTCGGACAGCTTTTGACAATGGTGTTACATTTTATGATGCAGCCGAAGCATACGGTCCACATGAGGTTGAACGCATCCTTGGCGAAGGCATAGCTCCAATCAGAAACAAAGTAGTAATAACCTCTAAGTTCGGCTGGAACATTAACCAGGAAACAGGTCAGCGCCTTCCGGGTCTTAACAGCAAACCCGAGCATGTAAGAAAAGTAGTTGAAGGAATGCTAAAACGACTTAATACAGACCGTATTGACTTACTATATCAGCACCGTGTAGACCCGAGTGTTCCTATTGAAGATGTTGCAGGGTTAATGAAAGACCTGATTAAAGAAGGAAAAGTGCTGCACTACGGACTTTCAGAACCGGGAGTACAAACGGTAAGAAGAGCACATGCAGTTCATCCGGTTACAGCTATTCAAAACGAGTATTCACTTTTGTGGCGTGGTCCTGAAAAAGCAATCATTCCACTTTGCGAAGAACTTGGTATTGGCTTTGTTCCCTGGAGCCCTCTTGGCGTAGGTTTTCTTACTGGTGCTATCGATGCACAAACAAGGTTTGCTCCCGGTGATATTCGTGGAAATGAAGGTCGCTTTTCACCAGAGAATTTACCGAACAATTTAGCCCTTTTAGAATTGGTAAAGAGATGGGCAACACAAAAAGGTGCTACCCCTGCACAAATATCCCTTGCATGGCTGTTAGCTAAAAAGCCATGGATTGTTCCAATTCCCGGCACAACACAAATGTCACACATGCTCGAAAACAATGGTGCTGATAGTATAAAGTTTACTGCTGACGAACTAAACAGCTTCAATACAGACTTAGCAAAGATTGAAATTAAAGGACTTAGGCTGCCACAAATGGTACTCAATTTTTCAGATGTTGAAGCACCACTAAAGAAGTAATGAAAAATAGTCTTTATAACCACCCACAAAAAACAAACTACATGAAAGCATTAATCTTTAGTCTCTTTCTATTTGTTGCAGCTATGCAACAATCCAGCGCACAACAAACACAGGATAGTACTTCAACAAAAAAGTATACAAAAGAAGAGCAGGAAATTCTTAACCTGTCCAAAACAAAGTGGCAGTGGATGGCAGATAAAAAAGCAGATACTTTAAATGAGCTTTTTCATGATAAATCCATGTTTGTTCACATGGGAGGAAGCTGGGGTAAGTCACAGGAAATCAATGTTATTAAAAGCGGTGGCATTTGGTATAAAAAAGCAGAAGTATATAGTGCTTCAGTAAACATCATTGGTAACACAGCTATCCTGCTCAATGACATCGACTTAGTCGCTGTAGTAGGTAGTAACGAAGTAACAAATCCTTTTATGGTAACCGAGGTATATATCAAAGAAAAAGGCAAATGGAAAATGGGTTCACTTACCTTTTCAAGGCTGATGAGACCAGTAAAATTGAAAACCAATAACGACAAGCCGCAGCAATAAGAAATTACTATTTGCTGCAAAAGCTCTTGTTATAAAGTACAAACAAGCTCAATGAAAAAACTTACCAATATGATAAACCTACTGATGGCATTCTCTCTTCTAATTTCTGCCTGTTCTTCATGCCAGTCAAAAGAAGTGTCTTTAAAAAATGACGCTACTATAGTACCAGGCAAAGTATTGATTGTTTATTTATCCAGAACAAACAATACGAAGGCAGTAGCAGAAATCATACACAGAAATGTAGGCGGCAAATTAGTAGCACTTGAATTAGAGAAACCATATCCGGAGAACTATCAGGCAATAGTACAACAGGTAGTAAATGAAAATGAGACAGGCTATTTACCACCACTAAAAACAAAGATTGACAGCATAGAAAAATATGATGTGCTAATGCTTGGTTTTCCAACATGGGGCATGAAGTTGCCACCACCAATTAAGAGTTTTTTAAAGCAATATAATTTAAGAGGTAAAACGATTGTCCCTTTCAACACAAATGCAGGGTATGGCATTGGCACAAGTTTTCAAACTGTAAAAGAACTGTCTCCAAATAGTAACGTATTGGAAGGCTTTGAAATGAAAGGTGGAATAGAAAGAGATGGAGTACTGTTTGTAATGGAAGGTGAGAAATTGAAGGAAGCAGAAACTAAAGTGAAACAATGGTTGCAAAAAATCAAGCTAATCAATAACTGATGCTACCTGTAAAATAAAATTTAAAAACATTAATCGTGAATAAAATGGAAAGGTTAAAGCAGAGGGCAAACATTGTCCTTTTATCAATTACTGTTTCTATTATCGTTGCTTCTTGTGCAGCAACTAAACAAAGTGGACAGCTAATAATTAAGGAGCAAGGCAGTTTTGCAATCGGTGGTACTGTAGTAACTAATCCCGGCACATTCGACCCAATCAAACATGGTGCATATAACCCGGTTAACCAAAGTACAGAAGGGCAAACACTACATGGTGACCATGCTTATGTATTTTATCAAATACCTAATATGGCTCGTAAACTTCCACTTGTATTTTGGCATGGGCATGGTCAATCTGCAAAGACATGGGAAACAACTCCAGATGGTCGTGAAGGGTTTCAGAACATTTTCCTTCGTCGCCAATTTCCTGTTTATCTTGTTGACCAACCGAGGCGTGGTAAGGCAGCACGAAGTACAAAGCCTGTAAACATTACAGCTTCTGCTGACGAACAACTGTGGTTTGGCATCTTTCGACTTGGCGCTTATCCAAACTTTTATCCCGGCGTACAGTTTTCAAAAGACCCTGAAGCATTAAACCAGTTCTATCGTCAAGGTGTACCAAATGCAGGACCTTACGATGCACAAGTAAACATTGATGCTTTTTCTGAACTGTTCAACAAAATAGGACAAGGCATCTTACTTACACACTCACAAAGCGGTGGTCCGGGATGGCGTACCGCTATTAAAAACCCTAATGTAAAAGCAATTGTTTCATTTGAGCCAGGCGGTGATTTTGTTTTCCCTGAAGGTCAAACAGTAGCTAACATTCAACTTGCTGGTAGAACTGTTACACCACCAACTGTACCTATGGCAGATTTTATGAAGCTCACAAAAATTCCAATTCTTCTTTATTACGGTGACAACATTCCAGAACAGTCTTCAACCAATCCAGGTCAGGAACAATGGCGTGCTTTTCTTGCTATGGCAAAACAGTTTAGGGATGTCGTAAACAAAAACGGAGGTGATGTAACACTTGTTCATTTGCCAGAGATAGGCATTAAAGGAAATACACACTTTCCAATGTCAGATTTGAACAACCTGGAAATAGCTAACCATCTATCTGCATATTTGAAGACAAAGAATTTAGATTGATTTTTTAAAAACTATTCCTATGCCATCAATTAAGATTTGCTTGCTTTTTAGTCTCATTATGTTGAGTTTGAATAAAGACTTGAATGCACAACAAAAAACAGATGACAACCACCCTTTAACTACCAAACAACAAAGTATAGTGACCATTTCAGCCTTTACAGCTAAAGGCGAATTAGTGTCTTTAAAACAGGCACTAAACCATGGCTTTGATGCTGGGCTAACAGTTAATGAAGTCAAAGAGATATTGGTACACTTATCTGCTTATGCCGGTTTTCCTCGTAGT
>Ga0068630_1000140_pt1 | contig 19638 bp, 23 predicted proteins | sample InSIn4gowninarea_FD_77433 | JGI IMG/M metagenome (GOLD analysis project Ga0068630, IMG submission 77433) | Clean room microbial communities from NASA Spacecraft Assembly Facility at Jet Propulsion Laboratory, Pasadena, California, USA -... ... | reverse complement strand
TGTCCTGATCGGTGTTTGCCGAAATCACATGAATTTTACACTAAGTTTTGAATTTTAGATAACGTTAGATATAAGGTACCCTTCTAGTTTCGAAGGGCTGCAAAGGAATCTAATTTTTTTTGGAAGGCTATTTTATGCCCTTCCTTGTATGAGGGTAAATGACCCTAAGAAGACCCTAAGAAGGGCTGCGAAGGCTTCAAAACTGGGCCTTGAGGGCACATGTACAATTTTTGAAAAGGGGGACACATGTACAACTTTTGAAAAGGAGGGCACACGTACGACCTTTGAAAAATGTGGCATAAATATGACTCTTTTAAATGTGGACAAAGATTTGAGTTTAAGTTTTTCAATCTTTGAAAAATCTAACATAAATGTGACTCTTTTGAATGCGGACAAAGATTTGCGCCTTGAAAATCATGCCAATCATGCTTTGACTTTGATCGGTCCTTCCCAACGTGCCCACCCATAATTTCTCCTTTGAGATAAACCTTTTATAAAAAGATTCTTACAACTTTGTCCTGATCGATGTTTGGCAAAATCATTGAAATGTTACACTGATTTTTGAATTTTAGATAACGTTACATATAAGTTACCCTTCTAGTTCTGAAGGGCTGCAAAGGAATCTACATTTTTTTGGAAGGTTATTTTATGGCCCCCCTTATATAAAGGGTAAATGTTCCTAAGAAGGGTTGCGAAGGCTTCAAAACTAGGCCCTGAGGGCACATGTACAACTTTTGAAAAGGAATCCACACGTACAACCTTTGAAAAATGTGGCATAAATGTGACTCTTTTTAATGTGGACAAAGGTTTGAGTTTGAGTCTTTCAATCTTTGAAAAATCTGACATAAATGTGACTCTTTTGAATGTGGACAAAGATTTGTGCCTTGAAAGTCACGCCATTATGATGCTTGGTCAATATAATGGCTTGGTCAATCATGCTTTGACTTGATCGGTCCTTCCCAACGTTGAGACAAACCTTTTACAAAATCACTTTGTCCTGATCGGTGTTTGCCAAAATCACTGGAATTCATCAATAGGAAATACAACTACAACTCTATGTTCTATCCATATTCAAATAGGAAATTCATCAATTCACCCTACACTAGCTTTTTGGCAGACACTATTCGGCGTGATTATAGATTGAGGTCCATTGCTTCCCTACCCATGAAGAGATTCATAGCTTGCTTAGAATCCGTGAATTTTGGGAAGGAGGCATGGAACTCTTGCTACATGTTGGTGGCATGATCCTCATAGCATTACTCTTGTGGTTTGGTGGGATTATAGTCTTGAGAAAGGTGAAGCAGCTTCCTCCGGGGCCCTACCCTTTGCCCTTTGTTGGGAACCTGCAGCATGTGCTAGGTCCAGCCCCGCATCGATCCCTTGCAGGCCTTGCAAAGGTATATGGTCCGATAATGTATCTGCAGTTGGGTTGTAGGCCTGCTGTTGTGGTGTCCAGTCCGAAGGCGGCAAGAGAGTTTTTGCAAACGCACGACAAGGCGTTTGCAAGCAGGCCATATTCCGGGAGTGCAGCGAGGCTGACCTACGGGGGGCAGAAGGCGGTAGCAAACAGGATCTATGGCGATGAGTGGAGAGAGATGAAGAAATTCTACAGTTTGCAGCTATTCACAGGTAAGAGGGTCCGGGAGTTTGAGCCGATAAGGAGCCGCGAGATGAAGCTCATGCTGCAGGGCCTCCATGAGTATGCCAAAGCGAACACCCCCGTCGATCTTTTCTGGTGCGTAGGCAACCTCGTTGAAAACGTCATGTGCCTCATCCTTCTGGGACGGCGCCTCTCTGAAGCGTGTGATGGCGCAGTAAACTTGATGCAGCTGGTCCGGCGGACTGCCGCCCTTTTCCAAGCTCCTCTTGTGGGTGACTTCATACCTTGCCTTAGCTTTCTGGATTACAAGGCAAAGCGTGCTATGGATGAATGCCACTCTGCCTTTGACAATATCTTGGAGGGAATCCTGGCCAAACGCCAGGAAATCAAGGCAGCTCATGATGATGATGTCCCTGGCGATTTCTTGGATGTGATCTTATCAAACGACTTGGGCAGAGATACCGTCAAAGCTGTCATCATGGTAAGCTCCACAATGAGCAACCCCTGCACCGTACCCGTCTAGTTCTGATCTATAATAATATTGCAGGAGCTGCTCGCTGCTGGGATCGACACCTCCTCTGTCACCGTGTATTGGGTCATGGCTGAGCTGCTAGCGAATCCGCAGGTGCTAACAAAGCTGCAAGCGGAGCTGGACGCCGTGGTGGGAAGCGAGAGGATGGTAGAAGAAGCAGACTTGCCTAGCCTGGTGTACACACAAGCAGTAGTGAAAGAAACGTTTCGCAAGCATAATCCCGCGCCGCTGCTTCTTCAGCACATGTCAACCCAAGCCTGCACTGTGCTTGGCTACAGCTTGCCTCAAGGCACCACGTTGCTTGTGAACGCATGGGCAATAGGGCAGGATCCCCAAACATGGGATGACCCTCAGAGGTTCTGGCCCGAGAGATTTCTTGGCGCGGCGTGTAGAGAAGTAGATGTTTGTGGGCAGCATTTTGAGCTGCTTCCATTCGGATCAGGGAGGAGGAGCTGCCCAGGAATGTCCCTCGCCTTACCCATCGTTCAATTGACCGTCTCAAGCCTCATTCACACGTTCCAATGGGCGCTTCCTTCCGATGACCACATAATTGACATGTCTGAGAACTTTGGGACTGTGGTCGGTCCTCGCAGCCCTCTCATGGCCATTCCTAGCTTACGACTTGGTAAATCGTACCGCCCCTGAGGGGCACCTCAAAGTTTAATAGCTTGCAATAAGTAAGCTATACCTGCCTAATTTACCGCATTCAGAATATTCAACCCCAGTACAGATGCAATCACTATGTGTTTAATAGATTTTTTTATAACCCTTATCTATGGAATTTGTATGATCTACATACACTTCTTTTGTAGATTTTCAGATAATAAAATACCCCTTCATTTTATACTTTTTGAATTAGAATACCTTTTATGTATGCGAATTTTTTATAACTTGATATGAAAATATACCTCTTCAATTAAATGTATGTGTTACCTTTGATTGAATGTGAATTATTAGACATAACTATTTAGTTATATATATGGCATTGATGTTCTGGCTTCTACAAAGGTCAATCTAAAACTTTTGAATTTGATATGTAGTACCGCCCAATTTTGATCTCCTTTGTAGGTTTTTGGTCTCCTTTGGAAATTACAAGTGGGACTCCTCTAAATGTATTGATTTAGATATTAATTAAGGATGTAACTTCTTGTTAGATATTTGGGGCATGTGCCATCTACTTGGGATACGATTACTACTTTATGCAATTAGTTGTTTAACAGTGGGCTAATACTATATCGTGTCTGTATTAGAGCGATTCGGTAGACTCGTAATAACTGAGAGGGGTGTGTTACACGTGGTCCATGGTGGCACCCTAGGTAGGTGGAGGTGAGGAGTGCTGCCGTGGACAAATTGTATTGGTGTGGTAGTCCAGGCAAGTGAAAGTTTGGCCACCTAAGCATCTTTATGTTAGAGATGAAGTACTGGAAGGCCATGGCATGTAGTTCGGGCTATGGACATAGGAAGTGAGGTTGTCGAGTTGGTGAGAGGTACGGGTGGTGGTGGCACAATGGGTGGTATGACTCGAGGAAGTGAAGCAGGCACATCTTGGGGATTGAATGGAGCATGCCAAGTGATGCTTTCATATGAGGGTCTTATTCTCGTTTGGAGGTAGTAAGGTTCCTTGATCAGTAAGGTTGGTAATTGGTCAAAACTTGTGTAATCATGGATCAACTAATTTTGTTGATATTGGAAGGATGGAGAGCAAAGAGCCTTTATAAAAAATAAGACTTCTACCTCACACGGTCACTTGTAAATATATGAGCGTGGCACATGGGTTTAATACAAGGGATTTTTAAAATCTTTTTAACACTTTTTTTATATATAGAAGGGTACAATTCAAAGAGGTCATTCACAATTTGAATAGGAAAAGGGTGCTTCTTAGATGAGAAACTCACTAATAAGGGATTTCTAAAATAGGCCTTAAATGCATATGATACTACAGAGAGCATTTATATGTATTGAACCCCCTAAGACTCCTACTAAAGAAAAATATGTGAGTAGTAGGATTGAAGAGTTTGTATCCTTTTACTCCATGAGGTTCTCTATATCCAATAAAAGTAGCTTTGACCACATGATCTTATAGCTTATTTTGATTATCCGGTGGAATAAATGCATAAATTATGGACCCAAATACTCTTAGTTTGAAATAGTTAGGGGTTTTCCCAAACCAAAAGGTATAGGAAATTCCTTGAATCCTCTTGGAGAAAATGTGTTTTTGAATGTAGTAGATTGTAGTGATAGCTTCTTCCCAGAAGGCCGGGGGAAGATTGGCTACTTTTAGCATGCTATGAGAAAAATCCATGACATAGCGATTCTTGCACTCAGCAAGTCCATTTTGCTATGGATTGAATGGCATAGTGAAATGTTGATGAATTTTGTATCGCTTGAAGTAATTTTGAGAAAAGTGTGAAGTGTATTCTTCTCCATTGTCTGTTTGTAAGGAGGTAAGGGATTTATTGAATTGGTTTTCCAAACATTTGTGGTAATACTAGAATAAGGATATACAAATTGGCTGGTTTTATTATGTAAGAAGGCGATGACAATGAAACGGGTAAAATTGTCTATGGATGTAATGAAATAGAGGTTGCAATTAAATAAGAGTGTGGGTAGGGTCCACATAAATCGGAATGAAAGGTTAAGTGGTTTTAGTTGTACTTTTTGAATTCTTATAATTAGAGAGCTTGCCACATAGATGCAATGCTCATAGAGAGATATATGGTTGTGAGGTGGTAGTATATAATTAAGTGCAAGGTAGTGGATACACCAAGCAACCTAGGACCAACCAATGAGCAACTTTACCTATATTCAATGCATCTTTGACACTCCTCAAAGGTGTAAAATAGAGAATTAATTTCACTAGTAAATTATTATTTATTATCAAGACAAGCATTCTAAACACTACAAGGGATTGGTATGATACCAAGGCTAATAAACTGATGGTTTGGGTAGATAAATTTTTTTAATACCAAAATTTTGAATTAGTTATACAGGTCTCGGTAATATCATCGATATTAGCCTCGGTATTGTTGTCAGTATTAGACTCGGTATACGACTCAAAATTAGCCTCGATATATAACTTGGTATTACCCTTGGTATTTTGGTCACAAAAAGTGTCAGTATTAGAGTCGATATTAGTAAGGAAGTTCAAACAAAATTCAAAATTTTTATCTCTGAAAATTTGTATACAATTTTTTTTTTGAGAACTACATTCTTTAATCTCTTCTTTCACTTTCATCTTGTGCCAAGTATGAATGTGCAAAAATATCTATCAAGAGCTCTTGACTCAATGACATATCTCCATCAATGGATTCATGATTATGATCATTTAATTCATAGTCAGCTTCAATTGAGATTCCATGTATTGGAATTTCATTTGCATCATTATCTTCATCCTCGGCATCATTCTAGATCTCTTCAATTTTTACATTGATTATTGATAGAATCGTACTTATTGTTGAAGTTTCCAAAGGCCCATGTATAAGCTCTTTGTCTTCACAAATTTGCTTGGAATGAGGAGCAGCTTCAACAATGTACCATGTCAATTGGATTTGGTTGACAAATGACCTGATATTTTATTTTTCACCAAATATGTAAATTGTATGTATATATAAAATGTATACAAGAATAACGAATTAATTTTTTTAAATACATATTCATATACCTGTTCACAATGTTGTGGAAGAACGAATGTATCACATAGATCTGTCCACAATTTTGTGGACTCAACTTTCAAAAAACGTGATATATCTCTATGGATAGTTGTACCTTGTCCTTCCATGATCACTTTAAACCATTGCAACTTTTACAAAACCTAATATACCTCTACAGATAGTTGCACCTTGTCCTTCCATGATCACTTTAAACCATTGCACAACATCAAAGATGAACATGTGAGGTTAACTGAAAATGTATTTTTAGAATATCTTGAATCAAGCCAAAATATTCTATATCTGAGATACAAATATTTGTGTCATTTGCACTTGTTTGGCTTTGTTGCTCAAACTTTCCATCACTCCACAAATAATTGTTACGATTTTAGTTTATTCGCTTCACTCAAAAATGTCGTTTGTATGATCATAATGCTCCAAATGATAAATACTACAAAGTACCACACACCAACATGAGGTAATAATCATGATAAATACTATAAACTAACTAACATGAGGTAATAATCATGTAGTAATGACCATTGATTATATAACTTTTCACTATATCCTCTAGAGAACTTCCATTTGATGTTAGTAGTGACTCTTTCACCCTCTTCTCGAGCCTTTGTTAAAGCATTGTCTATCCATCTTAGACTCATGAAAGGAGGTAAATCCTCCAATTCCTTAGGGTATCTATTGTTACTCCTTCTTTGTCTATTTTGTCTCCTAAAGGCTTGTCATGCATTTCTTTATTCCTTCTTTGCATCTTCATACTTTTGAAGCCACTTTTCCATGGTAGGATGATTCAACATGCAAAACTTATCAACCTTCTCTTATAGTGCTGAATTCATTATTCGGTCCTTTCCTTTACCTTGAGGGACCTCACCAACTATCTTTTAACTGTCCTTATTTGTCCACAATAGAGGCACATCCTCATCCTTTTGATCGAGGAACTTAGAAATTACACCAGTGACTTGTATTAGCCACCCCCCCTTGGCCATGCTCCCCTTGGGTCTTACTCTTTGCCGCACGAAACCTTTGAGGGTCTTCATGAATCTTTCCAAGAAAACATCCAAGGGCTATGTATAGTACCTGCTATGGATACTTCATCCACCACATGTACTATTAGATGCTCTTGGATTATTAGGATGCATGTTGGAAAGTACTTCTCAAGAAGACAAACTACTTTGATTAAGTTAGTTGGTTTGTTCATTGGAAGAAATGGGAATTTCCTTCTATGAAATCCATCAAACAAGGGATGTCAACTTGTATATGGTTGAACGGAGGTTAGGAGTCAAGCAATCACAAATTGCTACATGTAAAACAAACTACACGCAACAAATTGTTGTGCAATTTTTTTTTGAAACCTCACATAAGGAAGTTATAGTAATCTAATATCATCAAAGAATTGTAATTTACTTGGAGACATTTATGCCACTCATGTGATTTTAGACCACTAAGATTGTCGTTCTTTGTAAATTCACCACGAAGGTAGTGCATGAGTCCTATAAGAGTACGAAAAGATGAAATCATCTCCTTCACTCGTTTCTATTCCTTTCTGGTAAGGATCCAAGGGGCCTAAGACAATTCAATCCTCCAATCTCCATGTACTCTTGGCTAATATCCTTCCATGACCTCCACTTACCTAATGCCTTCATGTGCAGATCTACTATCCTTCGCTCCAATGAGATGATCCCATATTGGACTCCCCACATTTTTGAAGATGTGCATGGATATAAGAGGTGATTAATCAATAAATTATCCCAATATGGAAAGTTGTGAAGAATAGAAAGCTTTTTTATACCAAATGGTAAATATGTACCCCCATCCTCTAACCATAGTGATTTCCAATCGCTTGCTTTCATCGGCCTTGCTGGTCATCCAAGAGATCCTTGTCTTAAGTGATGATCTAGTTAAGGGAGAAAGATATTATGTTCTTGGTATATCATCTTCTTTAATAAAGTCTTATTCTTACTCATTTTTTGCTTTTAAGGCCAACAATAACTCCCCTTCTCTTTGACGACCCACCTCAAATGAACTCACATGTCGAGAAGGGTAGTTTTCAAATACTACATGCAAAAAAGGAGATATCTCAAAAGAGAAAACTACACAAACAAGATGGCATAGAGAGCCAAAATATTTATATGCATTCTTAGATCAAGGAATATCAAGCTTTGACTCTATTATTTACATGCATTCTTAGATCAAGGAATATCAAGCTTTGACTCTATTGTTACCATCCCACACCAAAAACATATTCCCTTTCAAGTCCTACCATTCCTCATTGAGCTCATCATCAAATTTCTCACTCAGGAAATTCCATGTGGGACCCCACTCTAGATGATGCATCTATGTCTCATGGGTAAGCACTCCACAACCAGGCACCATCTTGGAAGGACACAAGAAAGGTACAATGACATGACGATGGTCAGTACATACCCTTTCTTTTCAAAGCTTTTCTGCAATTATTCTACTTGTGATGAAGGTGTCCGCATAGCCTCATTTACTACAAGCCTGCAAAGAGGAATTGGTGGTGGTAGCAATGAACTATGATGCATGTGAAAGTGGTCAAACAAATCTAAGCGCAAACACACACAAATCTCCTTGCCAAGGATCCTAGGGTGTGAGAGATCCTAACCTTGTGGGTTGTACCTCATTATTATTTTCACCTACATCTCCCTCTTCTTGAACCCCTTGTTGTTGTACACATTCATTCTGATCTTGTGTGACATCAGCTTTCCTAATATTTACTAAATGTTTGCTTTATCGCTCTTATATGTCACTAATAATATTATCATCTCCATGCCACCAAAAGGATAGGCCCCAAGTACATCCTCTTCATTTTGATGTATAGACACATGATTAGTCTCACCTATGTCTTCTCCTTAGGTGGCTTGAGTCATTAATGTCGCCTGTGTGGCTTGTTGGGGATAGCCACTAAATCTAGAATGCTCTAAGTATTCTCACCTTGGGAGGCTTGAGTGTCTTGTCTTTCTTTTTTGATGTTTCAAGAGGTACACTCTTCACATGTGGTTTTCAAAGTATTGACCTCATTACAAATCATTGCTCTCAAACACTATGAGAATGTTGCATGGCTAAATACAATAGTCTATGTAGATTTTATGTAAGATAGTATATAAATAAGATGCATGCATGTAACACATTACCTTTGGAGCACCTCTCTTCTCCGCCGGTGCCATTTCCTACATATTAACCTCACAAGTTTCAATAACATCCTCAAAGTTAGTTAATATGTTCAATCTTGGATAAACCAATCTAGAAGAAGAAGGATGCCCAAATTAAAACTTAAAATATAACAAGTATATAGCTATACAAGGATGGAAAGTCTTTCTTAAACTTTCAAATCTGAGGGAAAAGTTAGCAAACAATCAAGAAACAACAACAACCAAGCCAACAACCAAATTCTAAACACTAACAGGGATTACCAATTGTCAAATGATGAGTTCAGGGCAGTTAAATATACCCAAACAACCAGCAACCAATTGATTAAGTTTTATTATCAAGCCATAGACCAATAGTTACGGATGCCATGAGAATTAGCTAGATTCTAGCAAACATACTACATAAGGCTATCTTGCTTCACAAAGTAGCACAAGAAGCTATAAACCTCGTAAGCGTTCATTGCTAGTGCTTAGTTTGGCAAAAACCTAAAACAAAATCAGCATCCCATTTATCAAGCTTCTAGTTAATCATATGATTGTATTGAATGTGAATGCCCAACATGCTCCATAAATGCTTCCACCTAGAGCACAAAAACTACAAAATCTATTTTTAAAAAAAATCTAGAACTAATCTTCGAGAGCAAAAGCATTTTTAGTCACATAATTCTCAAGCAATCACAAAGTAACACAATGCCTTGCCTTGGGCTTTGAAAACTCTCTTAATCATTAGTCTAAGCAAATGATAAAATGAGATTGTGAAACACTGGGTAAACTCTAGCGAGGTGCTATTGCACTAAGGTTGCTCACTCACTCTCTGCCAAATCAATAGCATTGCAAAGACATCTAGGAATCTTAGCATATCCATGACCCATGTTTGCTCTAGATGGCTCCATGCCTAGACCTCCTAGAAGATCCTTCCAATCACCAAACCAGTAGGTGTGATTCCAAGAATTACAAGTTTGTGGGATGCTCCAAGTCTCCAAGATATTTCCAAAACAATATTAGCAGCCCATTTATACAGCTATTAGTTAAACATACTAGAAAATCATGCATAAATGAATAAAGATGCAATTAAATAGGTCATGTAACAAATTTGAAGTTACATGTTTGAAGTCACATATTTGAACATTGACATCTTTGCATGCCAACATAATGTCCAACACAATGTCAAGATTGACAAAAAAGGCCCCCCCCCTTTTTTTTACCAACAATATGCCAACACAAGCCAAAAAAGGCTTGACAAAAAAAATGTTGCCCATTTTCCTATACAAGTAAGCTTGATAAAAAAAGGGGGGTAGAGAGACTTCTGAACTTTTATACATGCACAGACGTACAAGGGGCTCTCCAGCCCTCTCTTTTTTTCTCCTGTATGGGCTAGAACTCATGGACATAATGCACATGAATATGTGATACCATCTAAAAGAACAACCACACATGTAAACATGTACCACATGTTCACATGTTCAGGGGGCTCTTTGGCCCCCTCCTTTTTTCTCCTACATGGGCTAGAACTCATTGACATAATGCACATCAATATGTGATACCACATAAAAGAACAGCCACACATGTAAACATGTACCACATATACATGCATATGCATATACGTGATGATATCACAATCAGATGAATAACAACAACAACTATTAGATGTTGACTAAGACAATCATAGATGCATGAATACACACAACCATACATATATAAATGATGACACAATTATATACATGCATTAACAACCATGGAAGACTGCTCACAAATTCTATGATTCAATCGTGTTAGCGTGGGACCATGAGAGCGTAATGATATTAGTAATGTAACCTAAGTTGGGTCTATGGCTATATTACTTTTAGTCTAAGCCAGGTGAAAAGGGTCGAGATTCAATTCATTTTGGGCTTGAGTTAGGCAAATTTAGGCTAGGCGAATGGCCGTGATATTATTTTGGACCTAAGCTAGGTGAACGGCCGAGATATTACTTCTTTCGGGTGAATGGGGCTGAGCTGTGATAGCTGCGCCAGGAGAAAAGGGTCATGGATTTTGTGGATTGATTAGCAACATCAATCGGATTTTAATGCATACACACCTTGTTTGTAAAAGATTGTTTTCAATGGGTGGGTGTGTCAAGAGAAAATGGCATGTGTGCACAATGTTAGATAGAGGAATGTCTAGTTGATTGAATGCAATCAATCTTAGTGGCTAGGGGGCCTTGAGGTTTACCTTGGTACCTAGGTACAACCCCCTTTTTCCCCAAACCAAATCGATCAAGAGTGGAAGGGCGGTTGGCTAACCCTCAAGATGGATGGGGTTAGGCTTGTCCAAGAATAAGAGACTTAGATTTAAGATGATTTTAGGTTTAATTCAAGAGAAAACGTAATGACCTAGGTGTAGGATAGCTAGCTTCACTCGTACGAGCAAGGTGACCACCACGAGAGGTTTGGCCCTGACACTTCCCCCTGTGGAGCTTGTCTTGGGGAGCTACTATCGTGAAGACGTGTTTCTGAGTAATTTATGGGAAAAATAATAGAGTAGAATGTCTCAAAAACCCCTGGAGGACTTTCTTATGTTTTCCTTGAAGGACCTTTCACAAAGCCAGCTCGGAGAGTTGTGCTGAGTTATCCCAACAAGTACCTATGCAATGTAAGGCCCGGAGTGTAGGCTCTCATCCGTCCTAGTCTTATAGGGTTTTTTCTACATCTCTAAACTTGGATAGGGCAGGTGGGACCTCACATTGAGTCTATATAAAAGCTATTATTATTATGCAAGCCATGTCAATTGATCATAGACATGCCTCTTCTCAAATGGTTCAGATAATGGCATGGCTCAAACTCAAGTTTGAGCCTCCATAAGGCTGTTTATCTCTTAGACTAAATGCCTTTAGCATGTAAAAAGGCTATTTGTATACTATGCAAGCCATGTCTCTTGATCATAGACATGCCTCTTCTCAAATGGTTGAGATAATGGATAAGTTCCATGAGGCTCAAACTCAAGTTTTAGCCTACATTAGTTTGTATTTAAAGACTATGTGCAAAGTTGAAAATGAAGTTTTAGACTTACTTACTCTACATGTATGTGGAGGAGATTTTTGTGTGGCTCAAACTTGATCATAGACACACCTCTTCTCAAATGGTTCAAATCATGGCATGGCTCAAACTCAAGTTTGAGCCTCCATAAGGCTATTTGTCTCTTGGGCTATACTTCTTTTGTATGTATAAAGGCTATTTGTATATTATGCAAGCCATGTCCCTTGATCATAGACATGCCTCTTCTCAAATGGTTGAGATAATGGACAAGTTCCATGAGGATCTAACTCAAGTTTGAGTCTACATTAGTTTGTATTTAAAGGCTATGTGTATTGAAGTTGAAAATAAAGTTTGACTTACTTACTCTACATATATGTGGAGAAATGTTTGTGTGGCTCAAACTCAAGTTTGAGCCTCTCTTGGGTTTCTTCAGCTATATATCTTGAAGTCCAAAATTAAATTTAATACCTTCTTACTCTATATGTATGTGGAGGATATTTTTGTTTTTGTGATGTGCAGGCCATGCCTCCTGATCTTAAATATGTCTCTTGTCAAATAGTTAAGGTGATAGACAAGTGAGGCTCAAACTTAAGCTTGAGTCTCTTTAAGGCTTTTTTTGATGCACAAGCCCTGTCTCCTGATCTTCAATATGCCTCTTCTCAAATAGTTGAAGTGATAGACAAGTGAGGCTCAAACTTAAGCTTGAGTCTCTTTAAGGCTTTTTGTGATGTGTAGGTCCTGTTTTGTGATCTTAAATATGCATCTTCTCAAATAGTTGAGGTGATGGTGGACAAGTGTCATGGGGCTCAAACTGAAGTTTGATCTTAAATATACCTCTTCTGAAATAGTTGAGGTGATGGTGGATAAGTGTTGGGGGCCAGTGTCTTGGGACTTAAACTCAAGTTTGAGCTTCTTTTAGTCTTAATGCTTGGAAGAGGCTCAAACTCAAGGTTGAGCCTCTTGGAGTCTATTTGTGTTTTAAGGCAACGTCTCTTGAGAATGTAATTTAAATTTGAATATGAGCCTTATCTAGTCTATGTAAAAGAGATATCTCTTGAGGCTCAAACCTCTATAATCCTAGAAAAGTCTTTAAGTAACACATTTAAATAAACCAACTAAACCTCAAAATGTTAATAATAAATAAGTCTATTATGAAAAAGTAGTAGTCATCTATTCACTTACTTTTGAAAAAAGAGCTATTACCAAAAAGATTAAGAAGCTAGAACCAGTGTGAAGCTCTCTAGCCTACAACCTGCTTCACATTAGAACACAAATCATTAAGAGACAAATAAGAAATATTGAGAGGCTAGAAGGCTCCTAGTCTTGTAAAGCTCTCAAGCCTCCAAACAACTAGCTTCACATTGGAACACAAACCATTGAGAGACGAACAAGCTTGAACTAGGTAAGTAAACATGTGTTTTTTAATTTCTAATGAACTGCAACATTCATTTTGTTCTTTCAGTGCTTATTATGATAGAGATATATATATATATATATATATATATATATATATATAGAGAGAGAGAGAGAGACATAACAAAATGCCAAAACTATTATGAGTGGATTGCACCATGTCTCGTGAAGATGGCAACCATATCCTCTCCCAAATCCCATAAAACATAGAGGATTTTAAATTTTTCCTATGAAAAAATGGTTAAAAAAGGGGAGTCAATTAATAGAGACAAAGATATGGGAACTTTTCATCTCTCAAAGCCCAAGAGAAGAACTTAGTTTGCTATGTTTCTAGAAGATTAGAAGAGGGGAGTAGATTAATTAGAAGCAGTGTATTATACCTTGTCTTAAAGTTGCAGAGTAGGAGTTCAAAAGAGTTATCGAAAGAGGTTATGAAGAGTGTGGAAATAGAGGGGATAACAATGGCAAGAAGAAGGCACAGTTGATAAGGCCTTAGGAAGAAGAAAACCATAGGCGCAAGCGATGACAGTGAAGATGTCATACCATTTTGTTACTTCCTTTCTGTGGAGAGTGTCGAGATAGAGAGGGGGATGCCAATGGCACAATTAAAAAGGCATGAGGAAGAAGAGAAGCGTAGGCACAAGCGATGGCAATGAAGAACTTACACCGTTTCATTTCTTGCTTCTTGTGCATAGAGACGAGACTAATATTTTTTAAAATTTGGAAATTTTTTTGAAAACCCTAAATTGGCCTTGTTAAATGCACCAAAATACAAAAAAATGGGTAGATTTGACAGCACCTCATATTATGGAAGAAACCTACACTGCAAATATTGTTATTATATCAATCTTGAACTTGTCTTTTCATACGATTTTTTCATCTATATAGGCCTCAATGTGAGTGCCCCCATGCAATTGACCTTATTTTATAAAAAAATAGTTAGCTCAAAATTCTTTTATGTTTTTGTGCAATTTTAGGTTATTGTAATGATGAGTTCATGGTGCAAAAGCACCTAAATTGTTACGTAGGTCATGCTCTCATGCCGAGTAAGAAAGCCACTGGGAGGACCAACATGGTGCAAGCACACTTAAAATTCCTTCACTCATAAAATATTTACTACAATATGCTAAAAAATCACATCTCTAAGCTCAAGTTTGAGCCTCAAATCTTGGGCTCACCCTCAAATTTGAGGCTACCTTCTAAAGCATCATGAAAGTTTGTCGAGGAGCATACACATAATGAGTCAAGATAAGCCACATCAGGCTCAACCTCAAGTTTGAGGCTACCTTCTAAAACATTGTAAAAGCCTTGGTTAGGGAGCATACATTTAATTAATCAAGAAAATCCACATCAACAACAAGTAGCATTTGGTGCAAGCATGCTCAAACTCAAGTTTGAGGGAACCAACATGGTGCAAGTATGCTCAAACTCAAGTTTGTTCTTAAAAAAAAACAAATATGATCAAAAACCACATAACTATATTCTACTCATGCTCAACCTCAAGTTTGTGCCTTAAATCTTGGTCTTGACCTCAAGTTTGAGCCTGAACGTTTATGCTCGACCTCAAGTTTCAGCCTCAAATCTTGGGCTCAACCTCAAGTTTGAGCCTTAAAGCTTGGGCTCAGCCTCAAGTTTGAGGCTACCTTCTTCTAAGCATTGTGAAAGTCTTGGTTGGGAAGCATACACATGATGATTTAAGAAAAGCCACATCAAGCAGGCAACATTTGCTTTTGAAACTACACAAATTGTTTGTGCATGATGACCATCATGGTGTAAGCACGTTCAAACTCAATTTTGTCACTCATAAAACATATACAAATATATGCTCAAAAACTACATCTCTACTCAAAAACCATAATGATACAACAACCATACTCAAACTCAAATTTATTTCTCACCATTTTTTTTGGAAAAAGCATCCCATGTCATGAAGGGTCATCCATGGCTCCTTCCTAATGTTTATGCTACCCTAATTCCTCTTGAAAACATTTAGGCTCTCACAATTGAGCTACATATCCATCATGGGTCAATCTATTATCTGGATGTCTTACCCTTTCTGATTTATTTATTTATATCTAGATCACACCTCTAAATCACTCCTCAATGTCTTTATGGCTGCTTTTTGCATTCCACACTCCTCTCTTACCCTTGTGACATGTATACCTAGATCACTCCTTGGTGTCATTATGGTTGCTTTTACATTCCGCATGCCATGTGCGCAAATAGTTGGAGTCCTAAATTCTTCATCAAGGCTTTTCTAGTGAATGATAAACTAAATTTTAGCTACTAGAGTTATGCCATACTTATCTAGCTAGCTCATTTAGTTAAGTTCACAATATGGACATGAAGAATTCAACCCCCTTATCTCTTATATATTCTCTTTGTTGAGTGAGGAAGTAGATTGCTTGTGTATGCTCTTCCTCTATCCTCTCTCCCTCAATCTTTTCATACCTACTACATTTTTGCACTTGTAAGACTACCATTTTGTCTTGACTTGTGAGTCCATGGTCTATTAATAAGTTCACTTCTCTAGCTCTCACTTAGTGATCTCTCCTTGGTATATCAATAGACTCAATTAGTGGACTCTCTTGGTCCACTAAGCACCTATGACTATTGCTCTTTATCTTGTGCAGCCACATTTTGCTACATATTAATCCCACTATTATCTTTGGTAAATGAATATCAACTACTCATCTCATCAAAGACCACATCCTTGCTCACCATCGTCATCTCATTGTGTTAGGGTAAAAACATATGTATCCTTTCTGCTCAAGGGTACTATAACCAATGAATATGCATTTTTCATCATTTGGATCTAGCTTACTTCTCACCTCATCTAGAAAACATGGACATATGTAATACATCCAAACATATATCCAAATACTTCTAAGTATGACAAATATGATTTTGTACCAAAAAACTTATGTTTAGGTGGGGTGTCATACCATCGGTAGAAATGGGAGTATACCTATAAATTGTCTTCTAATGCCATGCTCATTTAGATATTCATTGAACTAAATATTCTCCCCCACCACCATCAAATCTTAGATATTAAATATACAATCTTGTTTGCTTCTTGACCATTTTTTTTTAATCTTTTAAAACAAGAAAACACTTCACTCTTCTCTTTCATAAAGTAGACCCTGGAATGGAGTATAAATAAGCAAGTTGAGATTAGGGATAATCACCATGCATGAGATGAATCTACACATGATGCTTGCCTAGGTGATTTTGCCTCTCACCCACGAGGATGGTATACAATGCTAGCCACAAAGCCCTATTCAAGTAGCTATAGGCTTGAAGAAGATGATCCAAGATCCATAGATGTCAAATGATCAAAAATCATAAAGCTTCCACTATTCATAGGCCCTAAGCCTTATATAGTCCCATGGCTCCTATGGCCCGTGTATGAATGAACCCTAAGCCCCATGCGCTTAGGCCTATGTCTCCATGTGCATTTGCAACTCCTACTTCATTACATACCATCCATAACTATAATGATTTTGTTCTCAAAATCTACGGGTGGTCATGCACTCAGCATATATAAATGGCTATATACAAAAGCAAAAAATGAGCATGCTATATATATGTAACATAATGCTATGCAAATGTGATAGTCATCACATGTGACTAAGCCTCTTGGATCGAATGAAAAATATGAAGGCGGATCATTCGATGGATGAGAATGTGCAAGTGACCTCCTAGATCAAAAGGACATCTATGAAGATCATGTGTAGAGGTAGCATGCATATAATCTCCCCATCCTCTTGGATCAAACACCAATCGGAGTGGTCCATTGATAGGGTCCAAGTATAGAAATCCACCCAGCTTGAAATAATTAAGGCCCCAAGTAATCTCCATAGTGGTGTAAACTCCTAGCTTGAAGGAAAAGTCTAGGAAACCACCATAGATGATAAGGTTAGGTGATAGTCCTCTAAGGCTGAAGGAAAATATCGGGGATCTGATCTCGTGAGAGATCAATGCATAATAGTGATCTCCCAAAAATCATGTTTGATGTAGGAAGTTCTTTAATCGAACCGTCATTGCCAAAAATCATGTTTGATGTAGGAAGTGCTCCAATCGAGCCATCACTCAAGTAGTAAACCAATGCCATCATCCCAAGTACTATCACTCGATTCATCTAATGGCATGGTCCACCATATCATGTATCTGAGCATGACCCTCTCTATGTAACATAGGATCCCTCTCCAAAGATAAATTTATCTCCATTCATTAGATCGAACAAATCTAAGGATGTATCAATGTCAAATGTATCAATCTAAGGATGTATCAATGTCAAATGTATCAATCTAAGGATGTATCAATGTCAAATGTAAATCTCTGATGATTTATAAAATAGGATCTCATGGAGGTTTGGTCAACGCTCCTAATACTACCCCTCCTACAAGGTCTCACCCACGATGAAATCAATACTCTCATAATCAATGTGCATGATTGCCCAAAGATATAAATGTTATCTACCCAAATGCTATCATGATATCTATGAGAACTATGAATAGTGGTCAAGTCATATATGTATGAGTCCTAGAGGACTATTGCATCAAATCTAATGTCAAGAACTCACATGTATGCTCCCCATAATCCACCATGGCTACTGAGATAAATCCACATGATCACCTAAATCATCCATGTAATCCCTAGGCACATGATCATGTATCATAGGCTCATCAAGAGTATGAATGCTAGCATGCTCTACCCCTGTCTTTGAGATCATGTCCTCATGGTCTAATACATCACATATGATGTCCTCATGTGTGTCATCATATATGTCCTCATGTGTGTCATCACTATGATGATCACTAGGTGAATTATCATCACACACATCATGTAAAATGTCACACACATCACTAGTGGATAAACCATCATCATCATGTGCATGTGTATCACTATAATCATGTGCATGTGCATGTGATACGTCATCATCATTCAATGGGCACATATGTCATCACATGATCCCCATCCTTGGGTATATAATCATCATGACTCACGAGTGTATGACACTCGACCGAGTCTCCATGTGCATCATCCCATGCTAGCAATGCGAACCATCTATAAAAAGATAGCCACATAGATCCTCAATAAAATCACCATGTGTGGACCATATAGTACATATAGCCCTCTCATCAAATAGATGTGTAAACTAGCTAGGCAATAAACCCTTAAGCTCATATATCCATATATGACATGTTATCGTAGCATGATGAAAGAAAGATCTAAAGGTCGAAGTAGTGATGTACCAAATATATGTGTGAACTGGCCAAATGATATGTATATCCACAATCGAACTGGTAGATCAAAATAGAGGGAATAAAGCCATTGTAATAGTGATGGCGATGATGATGGTGGGTATCATGTCGATCAAAAGAAGAGTATCAATAATAATGAAACCACATGATAGCATGGAAACACCACCAACTATGCTCAAATGGGATGTGAAAAAGTACTAATATGCTCAAATGATCAGCCATGTGTGAACCAAATCCAAAACCATATATGAAACACCACACAAATACCCAAAAATCAAGTAAATATGAGCCACAAGGTAAGGCACATGTAAACAATCCAAATGCATGTGAGCATGCCCAAATACATTATCCACAAGGTAAGGCACATGCAAACAATCTAAATGCGTGTGACTATACCAAATACATTATCCACATCACATGTGCACACCTCAATTCAAAATAATCTCAAACTAGTCCAATATAATAGCTAGAATATGTAAAAGTCCAATAAAAATGTAGGTGTGTTGGTGTAGTTGGGTGCCCAAGGTGGAATGGCCAAAATAGTGTAGACTATGTGCTAATGTGAATGGCCAAGGGCCATGGACAAAACTGTGGCAAACAAACTTAAGTGTAGCATGGGTGGACAAGGAGTTAGGGTTTTAGTGCGTGTAAATAGGATAAAAGTATGCATCTCCCCTCTTTCCCCTCTTTTCCCCCTTTCTCTTCCACTTCTCCCCTGTCTTCTTGCTTATTCACCTTGCTTCCTTCTTGTTGCTCATGGAGTGGGGAGGGACATGGTTGAGAGCTCTCTTGTCAATGATGGCCTTCAAGGATCAATGGCCTTTCTTCTATTTTCAGCTATAAGAGCTTCTCTTAGTGAGGGCTCAAAACTGCAAGAAGGTACCATGGGAGCCTTCTTCACCTCACTCCAAAGCTGAGAGTTGAGAGCTTCTGAGAAGCTCCATGATAGCTCAATGATGCACACCAAAGCAATGATGGGAGCT
>Ga0068630_1000139_pt1 | contig 19647 bp, 20 predicted proteins | sample InSIn4gowninarea_FD_77433 | JGI IMG/M metagenome (GOLD analysis project Ga0068630, IMG submission 77433) | Clean room microbial communities from NASA Spacecraft Assembly Facility at Jet Propulsion Laboratory, Pasadena, California, USA -... ... | reverse complement strand
TTGAGAAATAGTACAAAACATGGAAAACCTAGTGCATACGAGTGAACATTTGCATGTTTACGTCATGCAGGAGTCGCAAATACCATACAGAAATTCGCCGCGGCCCCATTGACGTTTGCCGTACAGCCGGGTAGTCTACGTTTCATGCAGTCTAAGGTCGCCCTTCTCCAGTTTTCTCTCCGCAAACTCGGCGCGTTCTGGAGCAATGACAAGCTTTCGGAAGATCGTCATGATCGCTCGGCTGCTCGGTACGGTTCACCTTGTCAGCGCCAAGCACCAATGATATCGAGCGATTGAGGCTCCACGACCATCGCGTGGCCCAGAGAAACCTTCACACAGCTTGAAGTGCTTGGCGCAGTCTAGATGTGCTGTTCCTGACACTTGACTATGAACTGCATGATAGGCAGACGGCGTACGGTATGTCACCCTCCAATCGGCCCTTCTCGTCTCGGCGCTCTCATAGGTATCCTTTGAGGAACTTGTAGAATCTGCGCCAGACGTCGATAGTGTATGGCAACTCATCAAGTGCATGAGCGAACCCGGGTACGACGGCTTGAGAGTCTGGTACCTGCTCGCTCTACACAAACATGATCGGACATGGCGAACCAGTAGAGCGGCTCTATAGTAGTCGCTGCGGGTGCAACATAGTGCGAGGTTAGAAGATGCCGTCAGAGCCGTGTGCAAAGCCGTTGTTGCAGCTGCGGCCCCCATCAGTGCAATTATCGAGTATCGACGCTCCGTGTTGAGTGTGACTCCTACATCAGCAGTTTTCGCTGCGTATAAGATCACTAACAGCTGTCGAAGCTGGAGGTCGAGAAGTGTGCGCGCCTGGAGAGATCCCGGATCAATCCAGTCGGGGATACTCTGTATATAATCTTCGATAGTGTTTGCATGTGACAGGGTATCCTGGAAGTCGAGCCTTGACTGCAAGCTATTCGTCAGAGCACATAGACTCGAACGGAAACTAAGCGATCTCGTGGAGATGAAGAGGAAGGACGTGTCGGTAAATACCTCCACCGATTCTGATGGCGGAAGCTCCTCTAGGCTAGGAGATAGTTGCACATCATTAAAATTACCAGGTGCTACACAATCCGCTTCGAGTCTGGAAACCATTGACGGAGTACCTGTGAGGACGTTAGAAAGCTACATCATCGTTCAAGACGCCTTTACCTTTGTCTATGGATGCTTGTAGTTCTATCTCCACCTGAGTAAGTTATTCGAATCAGCATGGGTCTCACGTTGCCTTACGCAAACAAGTTACTAACAGATGTCGCCCATAGCCTTCGCCGCATTTCTCCTTCGAATGTAGAGCAGCGGTCACCAAAGTGAACTGGATCCCTGTGCATTCCACAGGAGATCATAATACCCATATGTGCTTGTACCTCGTGATAGTAATCTTTCGCCTTGTGTGAGGTTGCTGCAAGGGCCAGCAAACGCAAGCATCTCACCTGGAGTGAGGCGAATGTTCGGTGCTTGCTGCTCTGCCGCCTGAGCCAAGCTTCGCAAGCTTTCATCCACAAGACCGCCTGCGTGTGCAGCGTTGAGCCGTTGCGACTATACTGTGGGCTTCCATTGGCACAGATACAGATCGTACACGCTAACATCGAGAGTACGACAGCATCCATTTCTGTAGAACCGGGCTTATCAACGTCCCAATATCGCTCGTATGCATTCTGGAACGTTGGTATGTGCAAGATCCTGTAGGTTGTCTCAAAGGTACTGAGATACTTTTGTACCAGCCGATCAGTAATCGATCGATCAGGAAGAAGGTCTCTCAAGCTCGAAACGGTTACAATCCGATATGACGATCCGTTGGTGCTGGTCGCTTTACCAACAGCCATCATATCTTGAGCTAGTCGCTGAGCGGTCGAGTTGTGGTAGACATTTTTCATGAATGCGCGAAGCTCTGGAAACTGTTCAAGTCAGCGGAGTCTACAACCCGGTGTTGATTGTGTTCTCACATAAGCCATTATTGATGTCGGTGAAGAAGGTCCGTAGTAGAAGCTTCCATAATGACGCCCCTTAAGAAAACCTCTCGGAGAAGTCGTACCGGACAAGGTATCAGTTGTTCTTGCGGTGAAGCGTAATGCTTCTAGCGAAACACTCTTCTGGACTAACAATTGCTGCTCTAGTAGGGCAACTTGTCGTTCGAGATGCTTTACTCGGTCTTGAGCTTTTATGTCCGATCTGGCGAACTCCGATGGGTTGAACAGTTTCGGAACGTCAAGGTACGACCGCGGCGCCTCTTCAGTCCTGGCAGCTGCTACACAGGGTACAGACTCTCTTTGTCTCTTGGAAGGTCGTTCAAGTAAGCAATCCGAGGGAGGAGTCTGGTTATCTGTCTCGTAAGCGCATTCTTCTGCGATACCACCCTTGATGCATCTGTCACAAGGTAGTTTCCTGTCGCATCTCAACTTCCTTCTTCGGCAATCGTTACACGAAAGAACAGCTCGTTGTCTTCTCTGAATTCTCGGTTTGTTCATGTTATCTGATGCAGGAATTGGAAATAAGCAGAGTCCACATTGGGAGCGAGAAAGACACGCTGAACGGTCATCTCGGACTTTAACCTCGGAGATCACTACTCAACACCGAAGGGGCCGGAGATGGCAACATCAGGCGCTCAACTATATCTCGTGGCTACTGTGGCTAAGATGCGATGGCCGCAATGACTGGTGTTGGAGGTGACTCGAAGTTGAGTGGAGGAATCCGGGTTTTCCGCCGTTGGGGATCTCGCGCATGTACTCTTTCGGGAATGTCATAATCAGCGCTACACTTATCCCCGCACATCACTGCCTTCGCAGTCTTCAGGCGGTAACAAATCACTGCGCTAATAACGTAGCTCGACGCGTGGAAGTCCCCCGAGCACATTTAGTTTGCTGCAGAAATAGTAGGGGTGATGGATGGAATGTATTCGCTACCCAACTGTCATCCCGAACCGACACTCAATATTGACGCCATACGTTCATGCGTCGTATTCCGGGTATCATTGCTGATCAACAACTACATACACTACCAAAAGAGCATGATCATCTAGATCATGCTCCTCTGATACATTTATCGAGGATGAAGGTATAATCTTCGTAACCCATGTCATCATAAACCCTAAGCAAACAAGCATGAAACAGAGGTCTAGAATGACAACTCCTCATCGAGGCTGCACAGCCGGAAAGTAACGAGGGCCAGAGTATCCGTAGAACTGGACGCTCTCAATATCGATATTGCCATCATGTTTTGGGCTCCAGAGCTTGAGCAAGACATTCCTACCAGAACTGCCAGGCGCGTTAATAACCGAGGGACCTTTAGCACCATCTGCTTAGACTTACATTGCAGGGTGGAACTTGATTGTGATCTTGTTCTTGTTCTTTTCGATGAAAAACCGGGCATGCGGAGGGATGAGTGGCTCGGCGTTGGGCTCGGAAGGTTCGATACGGCTAGGTGTAGCTACACGAGCGGCTCGGATGGGCTCGATATAGCGCTCTCTTCGCTCTCGCCATTCGCTGTACGTGCTGTAGTCAAGAGCGGGTGCGCGGCGCAGTGGGCCGAGGCGCGGAATAATCTCATCCTCATCGTCGCTGTCGGCCTCCCAGCGGTTATTTCTTCGGATGCGGTCGGCCATGGTAGCAGCGCTAGGTTGCTCTTCATTCGAGCCTGAATCTTCATCCTCGCTGGCAGCGGTAGTAACAGTGAATGGTGGTGGAGTGGGTGCGGAAAAGCCAGCGGGACCGCTGTATGTGTTGTCCGGTACGTGATCACAGTTGTCACCGTCTGCCTCGTCTTCATGCTCTACCATCTGGCGCATGATGCGCCGTCGTTCTGAATCAGAGCGCAAAGACGATATCCAATTCTCAGATTCAGCGTTCAGCCTTTCACTGCGAAGACGGAGATTCTCAATGCGCTCCTCCATGTCTTCTTGAGTGCCCTGACGCGAGTACTGCCACACCGAAGGATCTTCGAGAGCTTCTCTCAACGATATCTGTTCGTTAGCCTCGATCGGAGAGCTGGGAGCAGGAGACGTGGGCGGTGAGCTATCGTAGCGGAGGTTGTAGGCCGAGGTACCAGATAAGAGTTCGTCTGCAGACATGGATACGAAAACGAGACCTTCCTGCACACTGGTGGTAGGTTAGCAAAGATCAAACATGAAATGGAGACACATACGGAGCCGTAAATCCACGGTCCGGTGCTCGAATGACAACCTTCTCTAGAGCAAAGGGGGCCTCCCCGATATGCTTCAGGAGAAGGTTGCACTGCGAACTTTCGCTGCAGTATACACTTTTGTCGTTCCTCAACACGTTCTGGACCTTGTACAGGCCAGGCGGACTGTCTCTACGATGCTCACCGCCGTCGCAGCTCACGATTTCCATTCGCAGACGCCCAGGCACGACCTGGCCCTTGTGGCCGTATTTGAAGCACATGTACTCATTAGCCGCACTGGCGTCATGTTCCAGCTTCCTCCGCTTATGTCTGCGCTCGCTGTTGATGTGTACTACGGGGCTACGGGGCCGCGTGTGCGTGTTCAATGTGGCAAAGGGATCGTTGATGGGCAGGCCGCTCAACGAATCCAGGACATCGTTAGTAGCGTCCATTTCGGCTAAGCGCTGTTCTCTTGTGCGGGCTTGAGAGCGGCGGAGGTAGCGTTCGCTTGGGGTAGCGCGAGGTCGGTTGGGGTTTGCAGTGGGAGGCCGCCTAGAGAGATTATCTGCGGCATCGTTGTCACGTGGAGGACCAAACAGGCGGTGGAGTGGGCCTCTTCTGTTAGATGTGCGAGTGCGCACGCGCCTGGCAGTGTCTCTGGGGGACGACGTTGCATCGTAAACGGCTGGCGTCGGTTCAGCTAGGGAGCGCAGCGCATTCCTCGCTGCGCTTGTAGACGCCGTACGGGAGAAATTGGGCGGAGAGGTCGAAGCATGAGGGAAGTCAAAACCGCCGGTGGTGAATGGGAATGCCGCAGGCGGTGGGGACGGAGACGAGGGCGGTCTGGGCATCGGTGACGTCGACGATGCTCGCTCCCATTGAGGAGACGAGAGACGGCGCAGTGTTTGGGTGGTGAGCAGAGTCGGGGCTAGTAATTTACGCTATGTAGACAGGGCAGAGGATGGCGTGGACGGCACTTGTCGAGGCTGAGGGAACGAACAAGCAAAGGCAGCCTGTCGGTCCCGTGTAGTTGGCACATGCAGTTGACGCGGGGGGGAGCTAGCAGTATGCACGGGCCACAGCAGAGCCTCAAAGGTACGGGCAAGCTACGAGGTAATGCCGTCACCGCTAGCCCGTCTTTACTCGGCCTCTGCTGCAAGACGGCGCCTCACTCCGGATTGGTCTGCTCTACCACCTGCACTGATTGCGCAGTCGTCGAGTCACTTCCGCTACGCGACTTTTCACCTCCAAAGCACACCACTGCACGTCTTACAACACCATGACCGATCTCACCGAAACCTCCGCGATACCTCCGCCCGCGACCAATGGCGCACTGCCAGGCGCATTGCCAACCGAGGATGCAGCTGGGCAGACAGTAGCCGCCATTGCTGAAGCCGACAACATCTCCGCAGGTAAGAGCGACCCTATTGAGAACCACAGCAACAACAACAACGACAAGCAGCAGTACTAAACATGGCGCCTAGATGAAATCGCCCTCTACGATCGCCAGATCCGCCTCTGGGGCGTCCAAGCGCAACAGAAGATCCGCACCGCCAACATCTTGCTCGTCTCTATCAAGGCCCTTGCCAACGAAATCGCGAAGAACCTTGTCCTCGCTGGCATAGGCTCCATCACGCTCGCCGACCACGAAGTGGTGACCGAAGATGATCTGGGCGCGCAATTCTTTATTAGCGACACCGACGTAGGCAAGAACCGCGCAGAAGCAGCATTGCCTCAAGTGCAGAAGCTCAACCCGCGCGTCACCGTCAAGGCTCTCACCACGGATATTCGCAACGAGCAAGATCCCAACTTCTATGCCGCATACGACATCATCATATGCACCGACATGGACTTTCTCTCCACCTCCGCTGTCAACGCTGGCGCGCGTATAGCACGCAAACCCTTCTACGCAGGCGCATCACACGGCATGTACGGTTACATCTTTGCTGACCTGGTTGAGCATAACTTTGTCATTGAGCGCGAGAAGAGCAACCGCGACACCCAAGTTGGCGCTGAGAGCACAACAAGGAGCGTCAAGGGCGTCCAGATCAAGAAGGAGAACGGAAAGGTGGTTGAGCTGGTCAGCAAGCAGGAGCTTTACAGTCCGTTGATGCTGGTCAAGGACAGTCCGCTCCCAGCAGAGATCGCAAACAATGCCAGGAGACTGAAGAAGGTTCACCCGCTACTCACTTGCGTACGCGCGTTATGGGAGTACCAGCGAAATGGCCACGGCGTCTACCCTTCGCATACGCCCACTGATCTACAAATCTTCACGACCCTTGCCAATATCAAACACAAGGAGCTCCTCCTCCCCACCGACTCCCTCAAAGCCGAAGTCCTTCGTAGCTTCCTGCAGAACTTGGGCAGTGAACTAGCACCCGTTACGGCTTTCTTGGGTGGCCAGCTGGCACAAGACGTCATCAACGTACTTGGACAACGGGAACAGCCCATTCAGAACCTCATGCTGTTTGATGGCGAGGATAGTGCAGGACCAGTATATGCGCTTCATCCCATCTTCCCTGGTACACCGCTGCCGATCATGTCGAGCATGCCTGTGAGCGCGCCGATTACGATAGTTTAGGCTCTAGCGGCAGGGAAGCAGGACAGGAATAACAGAATACTGCATTGCACGGCTGTACAACAGTGCCAGGAGATACATATGAAGAAAAGTGTAGAAGTATGTGGGGGCGCAACACATGAGAAATACCCAATTGAACTCGCTGAATGATAGCGAAAGATCGATAGAGATCTGAATATCCTGAAGCTTTCCAATACGTCGTGATGATTGAGTCTACCTACTGCTTCTTCTTCTCCTCTTTCACAGCCCCCTTTCCACTCTTCCCAAACAACACCCAACACAACCCCGCAAAGGCAAACAAGACCACCCCCACAGTGCCCACTTCGACCCACCCAGCCTTGCTCGTATCAAGCACCGGCACATCGATCCACTCCACCAACCCATCACCCTCGGCCGTCTGATTCCTTACCTCAGGCTGCACATGCATGAACCTAGTCTTCGGCCCAAACAGACCCTCGTACCCCAAATGCTTGCGATCAAAAGGATTAGACGTATGCTGCGCGCCGCTCTCAGCCCGACAAGCCCAGAACACTACCGGCCACGGAACCGGCAGTCTAGCATGCGACGACGCCTCAGCAGGCATGTACCGTAGATGCAACGGTATACTGACATTCCAGTCCCCCTCTGGTATCTCGCGGTACGTCGGTAAGTCTTCCCATGCGTTCTCGCCACCAGCACCAAGATCCACTTTGGGATAGTCAATCTTTTCTGGTTTGGGTACGCCAAGTTCGAAGAGCGCGGCGGAACCCCAAGCTGGCACAGCCCAGTCTGGGGCTTCGAGGTCTGTAGCGCCAGATAGGCTGCGGAGGCGCTTGAGGTTCTTGCTCTTGAGGAAGAGGTTGTCGGAGAATTGGTATTTGTCGATGAAGAGGTAGGAAGGAAGGGTTAGGTGTGTGTGGAGTTTACAGGAGCGGTCGGGGGGTGTGAGATGTTGCGCAGGGAAGGTGAGGGTTAGTGTTGGATGGAGGCCTGTTGGTTGATTGAAAGAGGTGCTGTATGTTAGGGGGTGGAGTTTGGGTTGTGCTGTTGGATTCTCCGAGGCTTGGAGAAGGGGGTAGTGACGGGTTGGGGTTTGGAACCGTGTGGGTTCTGTTTTTTGTCAGTGTTTCGTTTTTGTGCTGTGGGGATAACGTAGCAAGATGGAAAGGCGTACTCGGTTTCTCGTCTTGTCCTAGCACTGTCAAGAAACCTCCAAATTGGATGTCTTCGGGGTCTGCGTTCCCCTCTAGACTCAACACGCCAATCTCGACCGTCGCATCTTTACTCGGCTGCCTGATCTTCTGAGTCCAGCCTTTTTCATCGTCTCTTGCCTGCGCCCATCCAGCTGTGAGGACCACGCCTCTCGAGATGGTGTCGTAGTCTATGTCGACATAGCTTGATGTAGCGAAGCTATTCACCATGTCATAGCACTCACGACTTGCATTCTCTCCGCAAAAGGTACGCTGAAACGGACCTTTCATCCTGTCAATCTCATCTATGTAATCGTAGTACTGCGAGGTAGTTGACATTGAGAAACGCTCCGAGAGGATAGGCATCTCGGTGGAACTTGAAGATGTTGATGAGCATTTCAAGTCCGGAGTGACGAGAAGATGAAGCCCTGAGCATAGTGCGTCTTCCGGTGTATCTGATAGAGGCGTGAAGAAGATGTGTAGACCAGGTGAGACACGTGATGTGAATGGCGGAGTCGATGCGTAAGGTCTTGAGGATGTCCAACGTAGATGTATTTCGTGCCATTGCTGAAAGACTTTACTAATCTATGAGACGTGAGCCAGACTGAAGCGAACTTCTAGATTGAAGTATTGATGCCAAAATACACACCTCTTCAGGCAACTCATCTAGACCGAGTGTGATACGGTGTTCTTTCGCTGCGTAAACATTGTCCAGAGCAAAGTACTGGCCAGACTTGTCTTCGCCAACATCAAGTTGGTCGGGAGTAAACTCCTCTGGTTTCTTGACAACATAAGTTATTCGCTGTTTCATGGTTGTTGGAAGGATGGCTTCTGTGTTCCTCTACGCGTGATGCTCGCGATGCCATGTCAACGAGCCGCGCTAGTCTGTGTTCGGTGCTAGGGCAGGATCACCCTGTTGGTGCCTCGGCGCTGCGTCATTGGCATTCACTGGCGCCGCCAGCTTCTGGAACTCAGCCTCAAGGCACAAAGACATCTCCACCGTGTCCTTTCACATGCTTTCGCCACTTGGGGACTACTTCAAGTGCCTTGGTTGTCCCTGTTGACGATCTTCTGACCCATCGTGCGCAACATGCATCTCCTCAACTTTCTCTACCCAGCGCTTCTAGCAGCGAGTGGCGCTGAAGCCCTTCGCTCTGACAAAGTCAAGCTCGCAAATATACAGAGTCTTACGCTGCGCAAAGACCAAAAGACTTCTGCGCGACGCGTTGATCCAATACCGCAGGTACGACTTCATCCCGCGCATCTTACTGTGCCCCTCAATGCAGCCTACTAACACGTTCTAGCTGAAATGCATTGGCGGTTCGGCACGCGGCCTCTATGAACCCGATGTGATGCGCTGCAAGAACAGCGGTTCCGACTACGACGAAAACTCGATACAATGGACATGCACCGCCTCGCTTCCCGAAGAGTTCAAACTCGGCTCTACCGATGTCATCTGCGAAGGCTACGATTACCCCGAAGACCCCTATATCCTGAAAGGCAGCTGTGGTGTCGAGTATCGCCTTATACTCACGGAGAAGGGGCAGGAGAGATATGGAAAGGGAAGAGGAGGATGGCATGGTGACGACGACGAAGACCGACGTGATGGGCCCAAGACCATGGGCGAGAAGATTGCTGGTGGACTGTTCTGGATGCTATTCGGTGGTGTTGTACTATGGATGATATACTCTGCGTTGAGAAACCGTGCGCAAGGCCCCGATGGCGGTGTAGCAGGCGGCAATAGACCTGGCTGGGGAGGCGGCGGTGGTGGATGGGGAGGAGGTTACAACGATGATAACGACGACCCACCTCCACCGTATTACCCGAACAACCCGAACAATCCTAGCAACCCCAAAGCAGGCTACGGCGCGACACAGGGCTGGAGGCCTGGCTTCTGGTCTGGTGCTGCAGGCGGTGCTGCCGCCGGATGGGCTGCTGGTCAGTTCGGCAACAGAGGGAACAGGAACAACCAGACTGGTGGCTGGGGCGCTGGAAGCGGTAGCGGTAGTCGCTGGAACAATGGTGGTGAAGGAAGCTCAAGAAGTTCATCTGGTGATAGTTTCTCCAGCCCCAGGCATGAGAGCACCGGGTTTGGAGGGACGTCACGCAGATGATGAGTTGATTGGAAATTTTCTATTGGCCTAAGAATGATACCTCTATATAAACATGTCGAAAAGCAGTTTTTATCCTCTTACATCAAGGCATATGAGGTGAACTATGAGTAAGGATACAAGCCCCGAGAATTCGCACGAAGCAGCTCGCTTCTGCTGAGTCTCAGTGTTCCCTAAAGATATTCGTCGTATCACCTGTTAGAATATTCGTGTAGTATCGCAGGTGCATACCTTCAGGGCACCTTTTCAGCATGAGCGTATAACTGGGAGGACAGCAGGTTCTTTCCCACCTCACCATACTCACAACTCCCAATGTTGTCTAACCGCCCCATGTGGCACTCCTATACGCAGAGGTAACATCCAGGTTTCAACTCCATTCAGCTTACCCAGCGGCAATGACACTCACCCCCCAGTCCCCCAAGGTATATCCTCCTTCTCGATTTTGACACAAGTCAGCCACCCCACCTTCTGCGCCTCGACATCAAGCAAACACTCATTCCGCGCCAAGTCCTCCACATAGATACTCGCTTCTCTCTTCAAGATCGCCAGATCCTCAGTCAAACTCTGCACCGCAGACGGCATAACCTGTTCCATCATGCGTCTCATATCTTCGTATAGCATGTACCCTTCTCCCTTCTTAATCTTCCGAAACATGTTACCGCGTAATAGAGGTTTCTTACGATTTTTGTCTAGGCTGATGAGTTCCTGGCTAAGGATGGAGCGGAACATCGAGACTGTGAACCAGGTATCGAATTCTGAGTTTGTCAAGGGGGAGACGGCGTGATTGTTGGTGCCGCGGCCGACGTGGATTGTTGAGAGAAGGAGCTCGCGCTCAACTTCGGCGCATCGTTGATTGAGTTTGGAGCTTTTTGTAGTTATCAAGTGACGGATCCTCTCGGGTAGGCTGGAGCGCGGTGTAGGCCAGGGCCAGCAGGGATGGGCACCACACATGTGGATCAGGGAGTCTTTGTAGATAGATTCGTTCTTCAGTGAGAGAGACAGAAGAAGCCATCGTGCGGGATCATTTTTGATTGCACGGAAGAGTGTATGACGGTGCTGGAAGAGCGTTGCGTTCATCTGGGAAGTTAATTTCGGGAGTTTCTCTAGACAGCCCAAATCATCGGCAATCTTGGTGAGTTGCTCTGAGTGATTGATTGAGGCCGCAATGTTGGTGGTTGGGATGTTTATCGCAACGTTATAGAACGCGCTGAAGACCTGATTGTATATATCAATAATGGTCGTTCGATCTGGAGTGATCCATGGAGCAGCCCTGGAATCTGAGTCTTCGTTCTCAATTTTGATCGCAATACCGTTGGGTACATCAGATTTGTTGTCTCGGATGATTGACCACTCTCCAGTGGCTTCCTTTTGTGTTAACAAGATTTTGCCATCAACCTCTTCAATAGTGTATGCTGCCCGTGTTGCCCCTACAACGGTAGCAGACATGCCTGATAAAGCTCTGGCGAACCATGATGAGAATCGCGCAAGTACCTCACTATGCAGTCGCCATTGTTTCGGTGGAGTGGCCAGTTTTGTCTCGATGAAGACATCGCCGGTCTCAAAAATGGGAAAGAGATCTTTTGGTGCATAATTACCTAATGCTGTAAACGGAGGATGTTGGAAACCATTTGCGGCATATGGAAAAATCTACAGGTATGTCAGCCAAGTTGATGAAGTTGAACAATGGGTGTATGCACCATTGTGCAATTATTAGACGTCTCATGATCAATAGATGGAGTCAAAGACCCCTTTGTGACCATGCCCGCAAAGGTGGCCACTGCTGGTGGGGTGTGAATCGAAACCTCCTCAAGAAGCTCTGAACGTCGTTGATGAGAGTGGTCGGGTGAGAGGGAACTGTCGGTATCGTTGGCGAGCTGCGAGGAATTAAAACCAGAATCGAAAGACGAAGACTTCATTCTTGATGGTTGTTCAGAGGGGCCTAGAGTTGAAGCCTTTTCTTCCGTATCACTTTTAGAGTCACTTGCAATAGTGTCTTGCGAACTTGTGAAACTAGAGATTGGTGTTGCCGAAGCATAGCGTTTACGTGCTTGTGCCGGGGACTGTGAATGGCTGCGCTTGTCCATGGAGATATAGCAAAGGGTTGGAGTAAGACTTTATGCAATAAGTGTCTTGGCTATTCTCAGATTTGCAGTGTGAAGGTGAAAGTAGGTGAGTGGGGGTGAACGTATTCGCGAAAAGAAATATGTATGTGTATGTATATATATATAAACATATACTGTCGGTAAGGGTCAGTTGGGCGGACTGTGGGCGGTAAGTTGACGATTTAGTAAGTCCGCGATATAGCCGCTCAGCACAAGTATACCACTTGTGATCAACTCCGCTATTACAGCTGCAGCGGTCACCGAACAAAACCGCACAGGAAGTAGTGGTCTCCAGCTGGTCAGCCATGACAGGATGAGAGGACGACTCTTCCATGTATTGTGTACCGGCGTATTTTGTCAAATGAATCTCTGATACAAAACTTTAGTATCCCAAACAAGACAGGACGAAGAAAGTACCTAGGTACAAAGACTACATTGCAGCTTCATCTTCGCAACGTAATTACCTCACATATCTGCAGGCGTCCAGTTACCTTTTTTAGGTCTCTTAAGGTGGCGTTTAAAGCTTTGTATTGCGACAGGATATCGTGTTGAAAGCGTTGGTGATTGTGGGTGCAAAGAGAGCAGTAGATACGACCTCTCTTATACCATGTTTGACGATTTAACAATAAGCTTTACATCTATATTATAGTGATAAGCTCCCGTTAGAATTAGCTCAAGGAACTATTGGAAAAGCTCCCGAAGAACACAAAATATAACATGTGTAAGGAAGGATAGATCGCGGCGTTTATGGTTCATCGCATTCAAGTTTCGCTTCAATGTGTCAAATGAACATAGAAGCTTATATCCTCGATATCCGGTACACCTCCCGTCTGATTATAGAAAACCTACGTTGTTTCTGGTATTTGTGCGAGATCTGAAGGTCCTCTAGCGGGAGTTTTGGCAGTGTGCTTCGGGTGTGGTTTCCGGGGGTCATCTGAAGTGGTCTAGCTCTTTCGCGTTCGCCAAAAACTACTAATCGTTCGGCGACATTCTGGAAAGTATGCTCCAAATGTTGTTTGCCTTACCAGCCAGGCTACAGTACCCATATGTTGGCCACTATTATCTCTAATAGTCTTCGACATTGGTGCATTGCAAGAAGCATGCTGGTTTGAGGGATGTAGGTACTGCTCGAGTACCAACAAAGTAAGCCCCGCATGCATCTTAGAATGATCGCTTCTTTCGTACTATTGTATGCTGTCGCTGGTGATGGTTTTTCGGATGAGTGAATGTTGTTGTCGAGGGAAGTTCTGGATCACAGCCCAATGCAGGGGAAACAGCGCCGTAGCGTTCAGAAGAGTGGGGCTTACCAAGTAACAGGTGTTCGAGTGGGCGCATGGCTTTGATGCAGCCAATCGAATTGTGTAGATGTGACAAAAGCATGCATCACAACAAATTGGGCTTTCCTGCGCATTGCCAGTGTTTTTACGAGGTGGGAAACGCATGGGTAGCTATCGGGCGAGAGCTGAATGTGACGTCACGCTGTCGCTGATTCTAGATTCGTCTGCCGCTACCGCGGAGGTCACACGAATTGCATAGTAAGAGAGTCGTGAGCCACAAAAGCCTGGTCTGACCCCGGCCGTTCAATTCCTCGCCATGCAAAACTCGTACGATTTCTCTTAAACACACCATACGTCTCCACTGTTAACCTAGTGCAGTCTAGCTCACCTGGCTCGGAGTGATGGCCGCGTCCATGAGAGTGCTGCCAACGCCGCTGTCACCTGCCGCGCTTGACGATCTCCCGTCCCTGAGAACGCACGACGACTACACTGCCGGCAGCCTTGCATACGACTTGATCAGGTTCACACCAACGCCGACTGTCATTCTAGATGCATCGCTCTTCGTGCGCCATGTCTCAGATTCGTTAGTACAGCCTAAGATTAGCGATGTCGGAAAGTTTGATGACTTACTAACATATCTAAGTTATGTGACCGTTTCAGAAACAAACGATCGCGTCAAGCTTGTAGGCAGACATGCGGACGATATTTTGGACCTCAACTCTACCATTCCAGCATTCACTCCAGCTCGTGAACTTGTGAGGACCGCATGTCGAACTGGCAAGCTCCAGCAGACAACGGTTGTGACAAACACGGGTAGTGCCTGGAGCTTACGAGCGGTCCCAATTTTGCGTCAAGAAACACTACGTTGCATTCAAATGGAGTTTCTCGACATCACGGAGGAGCACAAGCGGCAGCTTGAGCTCAGAGAACGCTCCTATCACAATGAGACATTTCAGTTGTTGGTAGCCACTATCAAGGACTACGCCATTTTCATGCTAGACCCGACTGGCCATGTGGCAACATGGAATGCAGGAGCTCAGGGCTTCAAGGGATATACACCTTCCGAAATCATTGGCAGACACTTCTCAACATTCTATTCCCAGGAAGACCGCGACAACGATAAACCATCAAGAGAACTACGAGATGCCCTCCGCGACGGACGATGTGAAGATGAAGGCTGGCGTCTTCGCAAGGATGGCTCAAAGTTTTGGGCAAACGTGGTCATCACCCCAGTATACAAGGACAACGTTCTGCTCGGGTTCTCCAAGGTCACAAGGGACCTGACGGAGAGAAGAAAAGCAGAGAACAGTCTTATTGCCGCCTATGAAGAAGCATCGAAGCTCAAATCTGAATTCTTGGCCAACATGAGTCATGAGATCCGCACACCCATGCACGGTATGCTGTCTGCATTGACGTTGCTTCTCGATACAAAACTGGACAATAATCAGCTAGAGCTCACACGGATCATCCAAGAGTCGGGTGACGTGCTTTTACAATTGATCGACGACTTTTTGGACTTCAGCAAGCTCGCTTCGGGTAGCTTCTCCATCAGCAACGACATTATAAGCGTGAGAGATGTTATTCAATCCGTGTTTCGAGCACATCAGACCTGTCACAGCCCCGACGTCGAATTGGAGATCGAATTGGACGACAACCTACCAAGCTCCGCCGAAGGAGACTCTTTGCGTTATCGGCAAATAATCCAGAACCTTTTGTCGAATGCAACCAAATTTACCGAGAAGGGCTACGTACGCATTGTAGCTCGCTTGCAAAAAGAAGATGAGGACTATGCCACTATCCTGACGGAAGTGATAGACTCTGGTATTGGTGTACCAGCAAGCGGTTCACAATCTTTATTCACCCCGTTCACGCAAATTGACAACTCCGCCACTAAGAGATACAAAGGCACAGGACTAGGTCTGAGTATCTGCAAATCTTTGGCAGAACTCATGGGCGGGAACGTTGGCTTTCATCCTAATCCCGAAGGTCCTGGCAGTGTATTCTGGTTCACTGCCAAGCTTAAGAAATGTAAACAGCTAAAGGCTCTCGAAGTTCTCCAAGAAGGTATGGCCGGATTAAAGATCCCATCACCCGCAGTGGTCGACCCCATGGAAACACTGAGGACGGTGGCTGCCGACAAACGTCTTTTACTTGCGGAAGACAATGTTATCAATCGGAAGGTCATGACACGGATGCTCGCAGGTCTGGGGTTTGAGAATGTAGATACGGCACCGGATGGTAAAGAAGCAGTCACTAAAGCTATAGAAGGACCAGGATACGACCTGATTTTGATGGACGTCAACATGCCTATCCAAGATGGTCTCAGCGCTACCAAAGACATTCGAGCGAAAGGGCTACAAGTGCCAATCATAGCTATGACAGCAAATGCGCTCAAGGGACAGGCCGAATCTTACATTGCCAAAGGTATGACGGGATACATTGCCAAACCAGTCGATAGGAATCTTTTGGTAAAGCTATTGCTTGGATGTTTGTAACAGCACGCCGCCAGCTGAAGCAGTATTTGGAACAACAAGAAGAAGAGGAAGAAGGAGAAGGAGAACCACTCGTAACTCACGGGTGTTAGTAAGCTACGGCTCGACGTTATGCACATAAGCAGCGTTGTGGGACACGACCGGCGCACTGCGATGATTCGCACGATGGGGGATGTCGGCAGCATCCATTACCAGTAAACCGACTATGGTCTGCATGTCGAGACTCACTCCACTCACCGATCAATGCGCGGGCTGCACAGCGAAGTTGATACTGCCTGCTCGATCCGCAAAACAGCAGAGATGATACTCCAACATCCAAGATTGCATATCCGTCTGTTGTAGCTATACATGGGTCTCAATCTAAGCGTAGCTTAAAATTTTCCCTGCTGCCAGTCGGATTCCAAGATGAGAGGCGTCTCATGCGAGACTGCTTTTACGTGTGCAGCAACGTGCCTACGCCAACCGGCAGCCCCGCTGAGAAGCTCTCCGATCGTACACACCAATAGCTTCGCGGAATGTTTCTCTTCATCGCTGGATTCTTTTCAAGACGCTACAGATCGTCTGACAGAGTCATATTGTCGATGCAAGCAGATATTCAGTGCATGTGTCTGGCGTTGTCAGATTCAACGTTTATAGAGTCTGCACCCCTCTTTCCTGGGGTTACAGTCCGCACCGGGCTTACCTGTATTCTCTCACCGCCTGTACCTATTGTTCTTTCTCTTACGCAACGTTTTGTATTACACCAAAGAACGTACGTAGCTATAGCTGTCGATTGCTATAAGCCCTCAATCATCGGCTCGTAGCGACTTGTAAAAGTGGAAAGCACGCTGCAGGCCAAGCCGTTGCCAGCTTTTTGATCGTACCAATTCTGTGTCTATCGCTATTACTGTGGCTACAGCCAGTTCATACTAACAAGTTAAAAGCGTATTAGAGATCGGACTATTGTATACGAGTGGGGCATTCATGCAGGGATATAATACATCGGGAGCGCGGGTAACCCCGCCCCGCACTCCACACACCTTCAACCTGCATAAGTTTGCTCACAGTACAGTGTAGACTCTATGGGCAGATACGATGAAAGATTTGTGGACTCACACCTGCACTGAGATCTGCGCCTTGTTGCATGTTGCCCAGACGGTGCCCACTGTCTACATCCAGTACTGAGTACGAGTGCCATGCAGGTGGTTGTGCATATACAGCGTACCGGACAGCTTACGCATCTCTTTACCAAAGGACGAACGTCGCATTCTTTCACTTCTAGTAGCTCTTCCAAGGTCATGCAACTTTAGCTCTCTTCTTCTATAGTTGCCACGGCTAACGTGACACCCCAACAGCTCTACCAATGATAAGTTCAGTCACTGGCAATTTGTTCACGTGGGCTCTGGAACGTCTGGGAAGGATGAGTTCATGATCATCAACGTCGAAACAGGACTCCACCTAACAGCTCCCGGTAAACCAGATTCTTACAAAGTAGAAGCAGTTGCTAGTACTAGTCCTAACTTTGTTGTAGACTATTGCAAGGCTGGACCAACGACTGTGACTCGCGACTCGCCCGCATTGCAACGTACTCACTGGAATGTCGTACCAACCAGGAATGATACGGGCACCTATTGGTCAGTATAACCTTTTTTTCGCTCCTACGCATACTCCAAAGCGCCTTTGTCTTAGTATATTAACAAGCATTTTAGGATTCTGTCAGCGGTAAGCTCGAATATGCTACTACTAAAAGTAATGCATGACATGTATTTCTAATCTCTCTCTAGGGTAACAAAGATATGAAGCTTCTCACAAGCTCTTACCAGACTGCGGATAACACCAAGTGTGAAATATGGAATGGCGGGAACGGGGCAGCTGGAGCATGGTTGTATTTAGAGCTTGTTGATGGTCAAGCTGCCACTTACCCTGACATCGGGAAGGCTCCAAAGCCTGAATAAAGACTGATTTGAAAGTCTCTCGAGCGCTCGGTTCAATTCCAGCGGTCGTGATGAGGTCAGAACTATAGAATACACGTTGGCATTCTCATTGTCGTGGCAAGGGCTATGAGAAGCTAAGACACTCTTTTAAACAGTAGAGAGCTCTAGAATAGACAATTCAACATCTGTCTTAAGAAAAACGTCTGGTAAACGTGAACAATGTGTTTTGAAAGCGAGCGGAAGAGCGAACTGTAGGGGGCTACCTACGCACGGACTGTAGAACACGAACCGTGCCTTTACCGGCCCCAAAGGAACCACTTCGGCCCTTTGTCGCGCCAGAGAACACTACACAGTAGAGCCGAGCGTATGGACATTACTTACCAACAGCAATCATCTATCGCATTGAAAACGGGTCATTTCATGTCTTATATTTTCTCCGTCCAATCAACATCACTAAGAAGTCTCACGTTGCATCGAGAAGCTTGATAATTGGACGCTCACTGTGACACGAGACCATCCTAGTAGTCTTCGGTACTTCGCCCCGTCGCAATATATTTTGTGCCCCAAATTGGTGTAGGAGCTGCTCTCTTCCCTCACCTGAGGTGGCTGAGCGTCATCGCTAACCCTTGCTGCAGGTACCCCTCGCCGTTAGGCTTCGATGGTTGACAGGCACGAACTCCCCACGAATATGGCGCGATACTGCTCAAGACTGTGCCGATGGACTTTGATCCTATCTTTGCCTGCTAGATAAAGTCGGCATGAAGTTCTCACATTTACTGCACCTTACCGTGGAAGCCGACCCAGATAAGCATCGTCATTAGAAACACAGCCTCTTAGCACCATTGCAATGATCGTGTCCCGATCTGATATGACTTCCGACCTTTCACGAACGCCAGGTCCGTGGTCCTGCAGCTAACTTTATTGCTAAGTCCAGAGACTAGGCACATACAGGCAGACATCTACCCACGAGGGTGTCACCGTCTTACTCTATCGACTCAGCCTCGCTACTACTTTGTTTGCACACGGCAGTCCTCACCGGTGTTCCCATGGCGGGGAGACTCTCCAACAATGTTTAATATTTGGCACAGAGACAGCCGCCACTCGACCATATCATACACTCTACTTTTGCTTTATTTTGATTCCGTGCGACACTCTCCCTATGACTGGAGGTAGCAGACTAAGATCGAGATTTTGCGTGATTCTTGACAACTATCAGTTCAGTGTGTCTGCCTGGGTCGGAGGAACAGTTTGATACAACACTATCATGGAGAGCCCTAGACAAGTTGAAGCCAGTTTGATGGAGAGGCAACAGGTCCACGATGACAGTCTTTCCACGCGATCCAACGCACGTCTAATCCCAAACCCGCTGTCGTCCCCAGCAACCAGACCAGTAGCAGAACATCATGGTTCACGGAGATTTCCTAATTGGGAAGCGCGTCGCATTCATACATGGAAAACTCCACTTCTCATGGTTCTGTTTTTCCTTGTTGGCTTAGCAATGAGCATGGCGCATTGCATCTTTTACCCGAAACTCAAAGACCAGGTAGTTGGCAAAGCCGACCAACAAGAGGAGAAAATAAGGTAGTATAGTATTATCACAAATGTCCTGCAGTGAGCTGATGGCATCAGATTTGGCACTGGCTTTGCCTTCCTCGCTCAGATATGCCTAGGGGCAAGCGTGTGGACTGCGTGCACTCAGTGGCTTTGGAGGACTCTCATGAAGAAGGACATGACTTTCGAAGTCCTAAATTCGGCTTTTGGAGCTGAAACATCGGTATTGTCTTTTCTCAACGTCGAAATGTGGAAGAGGCTAAAGGTAGGGTCAACAATCGCTTTCCTCGCATGGTAAGTGGCTCGCCCTACCTGCTGAGCTT
>Ga0068630_1000135_pt1 | contig 20050 bp, 21 predicted proteins | sample InSIn4gowninarea_FD_77433 | JGI IMG/M metagenome (GOLD analysis project Ga0068630, IMG submission 77433) | Clean room microbial communities from NASA Spacecraft Assembly Facility at Jet Propulsion Laboratory, Pasadena, California, USA -... ... | reverse complement strand
TGAAAACAATAGAGATTGTGTCATATTAAATGCTTCTCCTGCCATATTTGACAGTATATATGCTAGTGCTCCTCCGATTAAAAGTGCCCAAATAATTGTCATTAAAAATTTCATTTATTACACCTCATTTTTCGTTACGATTCATTTTATAACATCCTTATATATTTTACCAAATATAAATTATAATTAAAAGCATTTATATTTTTCTCTTGCAAGTAATGCAGAAATAGCTTAAAGTTTATACCAAGTCATAATATTTACTGTTAATTAATTAAAGGTAGAGGGCAAGATGGGCGTTGGGATTATCGGCATGGGGCATTATGCGCCTGATAATATCGTTACAAATAAAGATTTAGAAAAAATTGTTGACACAACAGATGAATGGATCAGATCAAGAACAGGAATAGAAGAAAGACGTATTGCAAAAGATGATGAAGATTCATCTGACATGGCATTTATAGCTGCTGAAAGAGCGTTAGAAGACGCAGGTGTTTCCGCAGAAGAAATTGATTTAATTCTCGTTGCAACAGTAACACCTGATACACCATTTCCATCTGTAGCTTGTATGATTCAAGATCGTCTTGGAGCAAAACACGCTGCGGCAATGGATGTAGGTGCTGCTTGTGCTGGATTTATGTATGGAATTATTATGGGGAAACAATTTATTGAAACAAATGATTACAAAAATATATTAGTTGTTGGTGTCGATAAATTGTCCAAAATAACGGATTGGACTGACCGAAATACATGTGTTTTACTCGGTGATGGGGCTGGAGCGGCTGTTTTAAGCAAAGTGTCAGATGGTAATGGAATCCTATCATTTGAACTTGGAGCAAATGGGGCTGGCGGGAAAGAGCTTTATCAAAATGAAGAGAATCATCTTGTGATGAATGGTCGAGAAGTATTTCGTTTTGCAGTACGACAAATGCCACAGTCTTGTGTCAATGTCATTGAAAAAGCGGGTTTAAGTAAAGAAGACGTTGATTATTTAGTGCCACATCAGGCAAATATTCGTATAATGGAAGCGGCAAGAGAAAGACTTGGAATTGCTGAAGATAAGATGGCTAAAACGATTCAACATTACGGAAACAATTCTTCTGCTTCTATTCCAATAGCTCTTTCCCATTCCCTTCAAGCGGGGAAAATCAAGGATGGAGATATCGTCGTTTTAGTTGGTTTTGGTGGCGGTCTTACATGGGGCGCTGTTTCATTAAAATGGGGGAAATAAAAGTCGTATATGATGATTTATTTTGACAGATAAGAATGTAGGTCACTTTCTTACCTGTATAAGTGCAACCAAGGTATTCGATGAAAGGATTGCACTCCATGAAATTAGTGTAACATCATCTAGTCTTTGTATGCTCGCAATATTAAGGAGGGTTGACTAAGTCAAGCCTCTCTTAACTAACGTCATTATATCCCTATGAAGGGGTATGTTTCTTTCGTAAATTTATCAGCTCCTTTCTGGTAAAGTTACATAAGTACGACGTTACCTCTGTTTTATCGAATTCAGGTTTTCTATTATTTTTGTTTTAGTGAGGAGGCAGTTTTCATGGTAAAGAGAAGAGTTGTAGTTACAGGAATTGGTGCAATAACTCCATTAGGAAATGATGCAAAAACGTTATGGGATAATATCGTTTCTGGTAATTCTGGAATTGATTATATTACCCGTGTGAATAAAGATGATTTTCCTGTCCATGTAGCAGGAGAGGTAAAAGATTTTGATGCAACAAAATTTATGGATAAAAAAGATGCACGGAAGATGGATCTTTTTACACAATATGCAGTTGCAGCTTCAAAAATGGCGGTTGAAGATGCAAACTTAGTTATTGATGATGAAAATGCTGAACGTGTCGGTGTTTGGATTGGTTGTGGAATTGGTGGAATGGACACATATGAAGAGCAATTAAGACGATTTATCGATAAAGGATACCGTCGAGTTAGTCCATTTTTTGTTCCCATGCTTATTCCTGACATGGCGGCAGGTCAAGTTTCTATCCAGCTTGGAGCAAAAGGGATTAATTCCTGTTCCGTGACAGCTTGTGCATCTGGGTCAAACTCAATAGGAGATGCATTTAAAGCAGTGCAGCGCGGTGATGTTGATTACATTATTACGGGTGGAACAGAGTCACCAATTACGAACATGGCTTTTGCAGGTTTTTCAGCGATGAAAGCTTTATCCTTTAATGATGATCCAAAAACAGCAAGCCGTCCTTTTGATAAAAATCGTGATGGTTTTGTCATGGGTGAAGGTGCTGGCATTTTAGTATTAGAAACATTAGAGTCAGCACAAGCGCGTGGTGCAAAAATTTATGCTGAGATTATTGGATATGGTGCAACTGGTGATGCATATCACATTACAGCACCTGCAGAAGGTGGAGAAGGAGCTGCTCGTGCGATGAAACAGGCCTTGCGTGATGCTAACTTGGAGCCAGAAGCAGTTGATTATATTAATGCACATGGTACAAGTACAGATATGAATGATAAATATGAAACTCAAGCAATTAAAACAGTATTTGGCGACCATGCTAATAATCTAGCCGTTTCTTCTACAAAATCAATGACAGGTCATTTATTAGGAGCTGCAGGTGGGGTAGAAAGTGTTATTTCGGTAAAGTCGATTGATGATGGAATTATTCCAGCAACAATAAACTATGAAACACCTGATGCAGACTGTGATCTTGATTATGTACCAAATGAGTCGAGAAAACAAGATGTGAATGTCGTTTTGAGTAACTCTTTCGGCTTTGGTGGACATAATGCTTGTCTCATATTTAAAAAATTTGAAAACTGATCCCTCGGGGTCAGTTTTTTATTTTTGGCTAAACGACTTTTAGGATAACTCAACAACCTATAAGTTGTATCGACAAGAGTAGCCCTACATCCCAGAACTTCCTTGACATATGTTATGAATAACTTCACAATCTAAGGATTATAAAATGGGACAAATTATTTTTATGCAAGATGATCCATTAAGAGATGTTTATTTTATACAGGCTGGAAAAGTAAAAATATATAAAACAGATTATGAAGGAAATGAACAAATAGTGAACGTATTACAAAAGGATGATATGTTTCCACATCAAGGTTTTTTTCGAAAAGGAAATTATCCTGCTCATGCAGAAGTATTAGAAGGTGCGACTTTAATCAATATTCCTATCATTTCTTTTGAAAACTTTTTATTAACCAACCCTGAAATTAGCATTAAAGTGTTTCGTGTTTTAAGTGAAATCATTATCGATTTACAAAAAAGACTAAAGGAAAAAATTCTATATAATGTATATGATCAAATTATTTTATTATTGTTACGCCTTTCGAAGAAAAATGGGGAACAAATTGACGAAGACCGATCTCGGTTAACAGTCCAACTAACAAATCGTGAATTAGCAAACATGATTGGGTCCAGTCGAGAAACAATTAGCAGAACTTTAACACAACTAAAAAAAGAAAATGTGATAACGACAGATGAAAATGGATATCTAATCGTTAATCACAATGCGTTGGAAGAAAAAATTCTCATGTGAATATTTTCTTTTTATTTGCAGACAAGAAGGTATAAATCCTTCCATTCTGCTCAATGAGTAAAATCTATTAGGACAGAAATTATTCATCGCTCTCAGATCTAGTAGTAGCACGTCCTACATGATGTATTTTCATTAATGGTACCGAGTATACTAACCTCCGCTAACAGGAGGTATAAATGCAACCGTATCGCCTGCTTTTACAATAGTATCTTCTTTGGAGTATTCTTCATTTACTGCTATCATTGCTCCATGCAGTAAATCTTCCATATTATACTTTGCTAAATACTGTTCTTTAATATCCTTTATGGAAATTTCATTTACGTCAATCGTTAATTTTTCACTTCCTACTTTTTCTTGTAATTGAGCGAAAAAAAGCAAGTCAATCAAAGCATATCCTCCTTTATTGGCAGCTCATTTTCATATGAGACACTTTCTTTTTGATTGCCTATCCACTTCGTCCCATCTTCCCAATGCTCCTTTTTCCAGATTGGAACAATTTCTTTAATCCGTTCAATTGCATAATGACTGGCTTTGAATGAAGCATCGCGATGAGCAGTCGAAACAGCAATAACGACAGCCACATCGGAAATATCTAAGCGTCCAATACGATGAGCAATTGCCACTTCTGCATCTGGCCACTTCTCTTTAATTTCGTCACCTATACGAGCAAGTTGTTTCTTAGCCATTGGGACATAAGCATCATACTCTAAAAAAAGCGTGCGCTTACCCAGAGTAAATTCTCTTGCAATTCCAATAAACGTACTAATCGCTCCCGCTTCTGGACGACGAATTACTTTTTCAATACAATCATTTACTTGAATCGGTTCATTTGTAATCCAATAATTTTCCATTATAATCTCATCAACTCACTTATGGAAGGTTATAATAAAAGGTTGATCCAACTAAAAAGTGAATCAACCTACTTGCTCTTAATCTGGAATTCCTAATGCAATTTTAGCATATCGGGACATATGTTCTTTCCCCCAAGGTGGATCCCAAACTATATTTACATCTATTTCTTTAATTTGTGGAATATCTGCAAGGACTCCTCTAACATCTGATTCAATATGTCCAGCTAAAGGACATCCCATTGATGTAAGTGTCATCGTAATTGTACATAAACCGTTCTCATCTAAATCAACATCATAAATTAATCCCATATTTACGATATCAATACCTAGTTCAGGGTCAATCACATTTTCTAATGCACCCATTATATTTTCTTTCAGAGCTTCGTCCATCAAAAATACCTCCTTAATAGGTTCTATTTATATTTAACCATATTTATTAAGTTTTTTGAAATGAATAGCAACAATATAATGGAATACTTCTTTTAAATTTTAAGTTTAATAAAGATTAAAACTCCGCACCACTCATCCTATCGAAAAAATATTGCACAACGTGGTATAATGCGCATTAACGGAATTTAATACCGGATTATAAATATTATGTAATTTTAAGTCCGACATATTTAACACCTAATCATGCATATAAAATTGATTTTACGTTATTAAGGTAAAATCGTTACCCTAATTTCATTTTTTCGGTTTTAGGGGCATGATTAAGACGGAATCGTTACTCTAAATTTCCGAACTGGAGTCAGTAAGCAACTTATCCTTTTCTACGGTTTGATATTTTTTGTCTCAAACTTACTAAATTTACTAAGTAACACTCAGAGTGTAATATATCCGTAGCAGTAGGATAACCACTACCCTATGTTACTGCATTTCAAATGTACAGTTCTGAAAGAAAGTTGCCTATTTTACAGATGCTTCTCAAACCACTTAGCTGTCTCTTCTATTGATAAACGACTTATATTATGCGTACGCCCTTTTTCGATAATAAATTGTAAATTTTCTGCTTTAGTATATTGATTTTCAATTTCTGTGTAAAAAGTTTCACTATATTGTACTGGAACGATAGGATCCTTTTCACCATGCCAAATAAATAAAGGTCGGTTTGCCAATTTTTCTGTATGTAAAGAGAGATCGAATTGTTCAAGTCTTTTCATAGTTTCAACCTTTTCTTCTTGCGTGATTTGTCTTTCATTTGCTTGATTAAACTTCTCAATTAATTTTTTTGCATGTGCCGTCATTAGAGGTGATCCCATTAATACGGCAGCAGCTTTCACCCAGCTATATGTCTTGAGAGCTCCATATGTTGTAATCCCTCCCATACTTGTTCCACCAATACCAATCTGTCCTGGTATTACTAAGTTTTCCGCTTCCAAATAACTTTTAATTTCATTTAATTCTTGAATATTTTGGATGACAATTTCCCAGAAAGCTAATTCCATCTCACTTTGTGAAGCATTTCCTCTTCTTTCCCCATGAAAAATGCTATCAGGAAGGATGACACGAAAGCCCTTTTCAGCTATTTTATATGCAATAGTTAAACTACTTTCTTTCTCTCCATTAAATCCATGATAGTATACAACTGTTGGTACGGATTCATTCATTTTTTCTGCTTGAACAACTGTTAAAACTGGTATGTTTTCTATAGAATTTTTATTTATTTGTATCATAGTCATTTCCTTTCAGATTACTTTATATTCTTATTATGAATGAATCATTGTTCATTTGTAAAGTACAATGACAATTTCTAGCTCTTGTATGGAGACACTGGAGAAATAAGTATAAATTTGCTAAAATAAGATTTAGATGAGGTGATTTTATTGAGGCAAAAACATTTAATTGCTATAGATCTCGATGGGACGCTGTTAAACAATGATAAGAAAATCTCGACAAATTCAAGTACTGTGTTAACTCATTTAATCGAACAAGGGCATATTGTCGTCATTGCGACTGGAAGATCTAATCGAATGAGTATTCTTTATTACAAAGAATTGGGACTTACAACTCCATTAATTAATTCCAATGGTGCTTTTTTGCATCATCCTCTTGACCATAGTTGGGGAAATTACCATACTCCGCTGAATCATAAAACTGCGATTGACATTGTAGATATATGTTATGAATTTCATTCAAGAAACATTGTCGCTGCCGTCCATGATTCTATTTATTTAGACCAATACGATAAAAACATTGAAAGCTTTTACGGACAAGGACATGAAAAACACGGTTCATTAATTGTTGGCAGTCTGAAAGAAAAATTAACAGAAAACCCTACACTAATGATGCTCTACCCTGATAAAAAACATGTTGAAACATTAACAAATACATTAAATAAATTTCATGCTGAAGTAATTGATCATCGTAATTGGGGGGGAACCTTTTCACATTATTGAGGTCATGAATAAACAGATGAATAAAGCAGAAGCATTAAAAAAAGTTGCAGATTACTATCATATCCCTAAAGAAAGAATTATTGCATTCGGTGACGAAGGAAATGATTTAGCAATGATTGATTATGCTGGTGTTGGAGTAGCAATGGGAAATGCAACTGATGCAGTCAAATCGATTGCTAACTATGTAACAGATACTAATGAAGAACATGGGGTCGCTACTTTTTTAGCTCATTATTTTAACATGACAAAACAACAACAGAACACGATTTAATTATCATCATTTACCATTCATAATGTAAAAAGATTATTCCATACTATTAGTGAACGTTTAACCGCGTTCACTATTTGCATATAAAGCCATTACTCATCCATGTAATAACGACACATTATCAGCTTATTTCACTCATTTTGTCATACAGTTGTTGAAAGGAGTCTATCATGCATCATAAACGAAAAAAACAAAATTCAGATGTAAAAATGCAGGAGTACTCCAAGAAATATGACGATCCACGAGAAACATTAAAATCTGATGTGAAGCGTAAACGTGAAGAAATTAAAAATAGCACATTAGGAGGATTTTAATTGGAAAAATCATTGTTCGAACAAGCAAAAGAAATGATGAATAATGTTACAAATAGCGAGAATGTACAAAGTCAAGACCGACAAGCTGTACAAAACGCTATTCAAGCTGCTTATCGTGAAGCAACTCCTGAAGAACAAACTCAGTTAAGACAACTGGAAAAACAGTTAAATGAGAAAATGCATTAACAGTAGGCTAATACCAGGTGAATCCCTCAACCGACTTGATACTATATAAATTCGTATTCATTTATAATAATGACAAGCGTTTTTATTTCCTACTAAGTGATAGGAGTATTGAACGAAGACCATTTCTTTTTGAAATGGTCTTTTTAATTAAAATATGTTACATTGAACATAAGTGACGATTATAGGAGGGGTACGAATGGGAGTTAGAGCTGAAGGAACACCAAATCCTAATGCATTAAAATTTACTACTGATAAATTAATTTTTGAAGGGTCTAATAGCATCTCCGTTATGCCAGGTGATACAAGTGAATATGAGATTTTAAACGACTTAATGAAGTTAGAAGGAGTAGATAATGTTTTCGGTTATCAAAATTTCATTACAGTTAATAAATTTTTCGATGTAGAATGGGATGATCTTGCAGACAAAGTTATTAAAATTATGGAAGAGTATGGATATTAATTCTTAATGAAATATCCTACTCTCCGCTAACGAACGATTTTTGTAATGAGGATGATAGACGACTAATTTGTCGTCTTTTATTTTACCTATGACTATTAGCCTCGTGACCATTGCTTCCCAATTTTCGAATTAAAGTTTTACAATTCATTCCTATTTAAGAAATTCTGATTTCATTGAATCTTTTTCATGATTCAGAAGGTTATGCTCCACTAGCGTTTGCCTTCCCTTAATATATATAGCATTTTACTATTCTTTAAAACACGTGAGATCAACATGACCAACAATCTAAACAATGAGTTTAGAATAAAACCCATTAAAAGAACCGAACAACTATTCAAATTCTACCTGAATAATCGTTCGGATTGCTTTATGTCAGAAGGACACTTTTCCTATCATTGTTTTGCTGCTAATTCACGTTTTTTCTGTTTTCTACTTAAAATGATAACCCCTACGATAAACACGATAAATATACTCGCTACAAGCAAGATGAACCCCCAGTTAAAGCCCGTATTTGGCTGGGCGACAAATACTTCTGCTGATTCACGTTCCATTCCAATTAAAAATTCTCCATTTTCATTTTGTCGAATGGTATCATCATGAAATAATCCTCTTAATTGCAAATCTGCATTAAGATCTGAAATCGTAACGACTCCAGATTCACTACTATTATTAATTGCAACCCAAACAGTTGTCCCATCTAACGTCCGTTTAAATAAACTTAATTCATCATCAACTGCAATATGTTCCATATCCCCATACACTAAGGCTGGAAACTGATCGCGCAGGGCTGACATTTGTTCAAATACTTGTTTAATGTCTGGGTCTGCACTTGTAAAATTAACGAAATATTGATTTTCCGGAAATCCAGGCCCATACATTGGCACTTCAGACCCTTGATAAATAATCGGTACACCTGGTGTCAAATACATATATGCCAATGCAAGTGTCCATGTCATTACAGCATTACGCTCATTTTCTGCAAAATTATTTGAAAAACGAGCAGTATTCATATTATCCACATAAATTAAATCACGGAAACTATGCTCGCCATTTTCAAAAAGATGTGAAACAGGTACATCGGGAAATGTAAATACTTCATTTATTTTTTCAGACAACGATTTATTAGCGATCGCATCAATATTTTCAATAGCATATAAATCGGCTACATCTTCATTTTCTTGTAATGTTGTTGCAATAATATGAAAGTAAGGATCTATCTGCTTTAGTTCTGTCGTTAACTTTTCTAAAAAGAAAGGAGATGCTTGATCTGCCGCATGTAATTTAAACCCGTCAATATCCACTTCATTTACCCAGAACATCGCTACATCTAATAAGTATTCTTGTACTTCTTCATTTTCTTGATTAAACACATATATATCTTCAAGCCATGTTGTCGCTTCAATTGGTTCCACTTCATTTTCTTTAAACCATACTTGTTGATCTACCTCTTCGATAAGCGGGCTCGTTTTTGCCACATAGTTTGTTACTAATTCTAACATTACTTTCATGCCTCTGTTATGTGCTTCTTTTACTAATTCTTTTACATCGTCCATCGTACCGAATTCTTCTTCTACTGCATAAAAATCTTCAATCCAGTAACCATGATAGCCTCTTTCAGCATTTTCCATAATTGGTGAAAGGGAAATAGTAGTAAACCCATGTTCTTGAAGCGTATCTAGCATCATTGTTATTCCTTTTATATCCCCACCGTTATATGTTAGCGGATTATTGACATCAACTTGTTCACTAGGGGCTTGTCTTCCATTGTTAAAACGGTCGACTAATATATCATAAATAATCTCTTCTGGAAGAGTTGATTGATTTTCAGCATTCACTTTTAGTGGGAATTGACTAAAAAGCAATAGTGGAATGATGAACAATAAAATGAATAACCTTTTCATAATATGCACTCCGAATCATTTAATTTATTATTGATAGTTAGAAAACTAGGCATTCGCCAAGCTTTATGCGAATGCCTTAGTTACACTTACGACGTGCAGGACGCACTAGTACGGACGGTGTCACAGGACGTGACGCTTTTAGCCAGTGAGCAAATCTTTACGGTGGGACGAGTAATCGCCGTCCCAGTAAGAAAGAATTTTATACTTCCTTACTGCTGAAAAAGACTATCCTACCAAAAGGACAGCCTTTAAATTGCAGAATTAAAAGAGTTGAACTCCCAAAGGTAAACGACCAAATCCTAAAATAATTGCTATAAGGGCTACGATAACGAATTGAATCCACCATGATTTTGTTGGTTTTTCTTTTTTCGTCTTAACTGTGATCATTTCCATCGTAACAATCACCCAAATTCCTGCAAGAACCTTTAAGATTAATTCTCCCGTCCAATTGCTATAATTAGAGAATAGGCTCCCTCCAGAATATAAAATGAGTAAGTAATCTAGTCGTAAAATCATATGTAGAATTTTCCCTGGCTTCATATTCCCTTGTTTATAAAATGCTGTTACAACAAACAATAAAATAAAAGCTAAAACCCAAGCTGTAATATGTAAATGAATCAATCTATGTTCCCCTTCCTTTTCTTAGATTTTATAAGAATATTTCCTTAATGTTACACGTTTGCATTATACCACGTACCTAAAGCAAATTCATTTAAAATATCTCTTAACATAGTAGAATCGAATTTTTTTTACAACAAGTTTGACTAAATAGTGAAGCATACATGAGTGGAAAAAGATTTTTAGTTAATTTCTACAGAAAGACTGTTATACTAAAAAGAACAAACTATTACGGAGGGATAATATGGTACATACGACGGAAAGTATTATTCAACAAACCGAAACATATGGAGCAAATAATTATTCACCGCTTCCAATAGTCGTGCATCAAGCAAAAGGTATCTGGGTAGAAGATCCTGAAGGAAATCGATATATGGATTTACTCAGTGCCTATTCTGCTGTTAACCAAGGACATTGTCATCCAAAAATAATTGCGGCATTAAAGGAACAAGCCGAGAAAGTAACCTTAACATCTAGAGCTTTTCATAATGATCAACTTGGACCTTGGTATGAAAAAATTTGTAAACTAACAAATAAAGAAATGGCACTACCGATGAACACTGGTGCAGAAGCTGTTGAAACAGCGATTAAAACGGCAAGACGTTGGGCATATGATGTAAAAGGTGTTGCAGAAAATAAAGCAGAGATTATTGCTTGTACCGATAATTTCCATGGTAGAACAATGACAGCTGTATCTTTATCTTCTGAACCAGACAATAAACGCGGATTTGACCCACTCCTTCCAGGCTTTAAACTGATTCCATTCGGAGATGTGGAAGCCTTACGTAATGCAATAACGGAAAACACAGCTGGATTCCTTTTTGAGCCAATCCAAGGGGAAGCAGGTGTCAATATTCCACCAGAAGGATTTTTAAAAGAGGCAAATGATATTTGTAAAGAAAATAATGTCTTGTTTATTGCTGATGAAATTCAAGCAGGCCTAGGTCGTAGTGGCAAATTTTTAGCATGCGACTGGGAAAACGTCGAGCCTGACATTATTATTTTAGGTAAAGCACTGGGTGGTGGAGTATTTCCTATTTCATGTGTTGTTGCAAACAAAGATATTCTTGGCGTTTTTGAACCTGGATCACATGGCTCTACTTTTGGTGGAAATCCATTAGCTTGTGCCGTCTCTGTTGCTGCACTCGATGTGATTATTGACGAAAAGTTACCAGAACGTTCACAAGAACTAGGTGACTATTTTAAGAAGGAATTACAAAAAATTAACCATCCAACGATAAAAGAAGTTCGTGGAAAAGGGTTATTCATTGGGATGGAACTTAACGAGCAAGCACGTCCATTCTGTGAAGCCTTAAAAGATAAAGGTCTTTTATGTAAAGAAACACATGAAAATGTCATTCGATTTGCACCACCATTAATTATCGAAAAAGATGAAATTGATTGGGCATTAGAAAAAATAAATGAAGTATTTGCTTATCATAGCTAGTGACTATTATCATTATTCGGCAAGGCATAGATCTCAGTTGAGTTACTAACATATAGTATTAGATGGAATAAGACAAATGGAGGATGAAGATGAGAAAAAAAATACTTGTTGCCAATCGTTTAGAAAAAAAAGCGCTAGATATATTGACAGAAAAATATGATATAGCATTCGTTTCTACTTCTTCTCCAACAGCGGATGAAGACATCAAAAAGGTCATCGCAGAAGTAGAAGGAATTATCGGATTTGGATTAGAAGTGAATGATGAGTTGTTAGAATTAGCTCCTAAGTTGAAAATCGTTAGTAATGTATCTGTTGGATATAATAATTTAGATATCGAGGCATTAACGAAGCGAAATATTATGGCAACGAACACACCAGATGTGTTAAATGAGACGGTTGCGGATGCGATGTTTGGACTATTACTCGCTACTGCAAGAAGGATTCCAGAGTTAGATCAATATGTAAAAACTCGTCAATGGAAAGCTGATTTAACGGAGGATTATTACGGAGTTGATGTCCATCATAAAACACTCGGAATTATTGGTATGGGAAGAATCGGACTTGCAATTGCTCACCGTGCTCATCATGGTTTTCATATGGACATTTTATATCATAGTCGTTCAAAAAAACCTGAAGCTGAGGAAAAAGTAAATGCGAGTTATCGACAGTTAGATGATTTATTGAAAGAATCCGATTATGTACTTTTAATCACACCCTTAACGAATGAAACAGAAAAAATGCTTACATTAAGAGAATTTCAACTGATGAAAGATACTGCTATTTTTATTAATGCGTCTAGGGGAAAAACAATTGTTGAGAAAGATTTAATTACTGCCCTACAAACGAAAGAGATTGCTGCCGCTGGACTTGATGTATTTGAAAAAGAACCTATCGAAGAAGATAATCCATTACTAGATATGCCAAATGTCGTAACATTACCACATATTGGTTCATCTACATATGAAACAGAACTTAAAATGTCAAAACTCGCTTGCAAAAACTTACTCGCTGGATTAAACGGTGAAAAACCACCAACCTTAATTAATGAAGAAGTATGGAAAGGATGATCTAGAGGGTGTGCAACTTTTTATAAAGTAAATTAGTGATAGGGATATAGTGTTCGAATACTTTATGTAAAGCCACATATACAAATTACATAAAATCTTAATTACTTTTGGATGAAAGTTAGACAATTTTATTTTAACCACAGAGCAAATCCGAACGAATCATCACATTTCAATAAAATTTTATTCGTTCGGATTTTCTTCTTTCTATTTTTATACAACTTAGTGAACTATATAAGTAAAGTGCGACATACTAGACGTAGAACTTTTCGGTAGTTACTGAAAAACTTTGAGTCAATATCTAAACTAGCTATTATCCCATCGCAGTCTGAATATGCTCCGCTTTCACCACAGGCATAAGCGCGACATCTGTTCAAGTTCCCTTTGGTCACTTTCACAGTGTCTTCTTTACCGTGGGCGGCTGCCCGAGCCTATTACAGGCTAACGCCTTCCATAGTCTCAAGCTAGGCCTGTCTTCCCACAGGAGTCTACGCATATTCAGCCTGCTTGGAATCAAATGAATCATTTAAATAGAAAACGTTCCTTTTCAGTACCAAGTTTCAGAAACCTTGAAACTCTTGCTGATTCTAAACCGTGACACGTAACCCTGTTTATTTTGCATCTATTCTGTGTAGGATTCAAGTTATCGTTTTATAATCCTATTCCTAAGGGAGAAACTTTTACCTCAAATTAACTGTGCTTACTACATAACTTACTAATCGCCACTTAGAGCGAAGGAAATATACGGAGACTTCTGCGGGAGGACAGGCCTAGGAGAGACACCGTAATGAGCGTAAGCGTTTTAAAAGGAAGGCCAACTAAAATCGCCCTTTGCGGGCAACGTCGGCATACCCCTTGCCGGGGCAAGGCTCACCAGCCGCCCGCGAAAAGCGCAGTATATTTCCGCAGCGGAACGTTATCGCCACCCAAAGGTTATGTCGCACTTTACTTCAACTACGCATTCCGTTTCATTTTCATCAAAAAAATGTTATGATTTTATTCTGAAAAATGTGCGTGTTTATAAAAAAGCTTGATTTCTCTCATTCTGTTATAACGCTTTTTCAACCGCTTCTTTAATTCGGTCTGGTGTAAATGGTTTTACAATAAAATCTTGTGCCCCTGCTTGGATTGCTTCTAAAACCATACCTTGTTGCCCCATCGCAGAACACATAATAATTTTTACATCTTTATCTGTTTTTCTAATCTCTTTTACAGCATCTGTTCCAGACATCTCTGGCATTGTAATGTCCATTGTAATAATATCCGGATCTAAATCATTGTTTTGATCCACTGCCTCTAGTCCATTCGCTGCTTCTCCAACAACTTCATGTCCTAATTTAGTCAGTATATCCTTTAACTGCATCCTCATAAAAGCTGCATCATCTGTTATTAAAACTTTAGCCATATTTTCTTCACCCTTTATACTAGTACGATTTTTCTACCTAATAGTAAACTATTTAATGTTACAATTCAAATGAATACTTGTTTTAAAATAATGTACACATTATTTTAATCCTGTTCCTTTTCTAAACTTTGCTATTTCAATAGAAATCTTGTTTTACTATAGCCTTCTTTTGTTTTCGTTACTTCGAGCATTGCTGGAAAAATCGTTTTTAGTTCCTCCACATGTGAAATGACACCAATCATTCGGCCAGTCTGTTGTAAACTGATAAGTGCATCGATCGATTTATGAAGGGATTCCTCATCTAATGAACCAAATCCTTCATCGATAAACATCGTATCCACCCGAATGCTACCTTGAAAACTTTGGATGACATCAGACATTCCGAGCGCAAGACAGAGAGAGGCAATAAACTTCTCTCCTCCAGATAATGTTTTTACATCACGAGTTTGCCCTGTATATGCATCATAGACATCGATTGCCAGTCCACTTTGTCTCCCATGTGTTTCTTGGCGATTACTACGAATTAAATAAAACTGTCCATTCGTTAACGTTTTAAATCGCTCATTCGCTGCTGCGGTAATTTGATCTAAATAGTCAATTTGTAAATAACGTTCAAACGATATTTTTTTCATATTTTGCCCACGTAATACGTCATATAAATCTGAGATAACTGCTAACTCTTTTTCTAATGATGCAATTGTCGATTGCACGTTTCCAATGCTTTCTTTTATCGTCATTGCTTTCGTCTTCGTCTGTTTAGATGCATTTAATCGTTCAAAAGCTGATTCATATGCTATTTTTAAGTCGTTTACCTTTTTTTCCAATTTTCCAATATTTGCTTTTTCTTTTCCTGTAAGCTCTGCCGTTAATTCCTCTATTTGTTTATTTAAAGTGATGATTTGTTGTTTATACTGTTCAATTTGTTGCTCGAGATTTTCTCTAGCTTCGGCAGACAGTTTAGCTTGTTTGTATAATTGCTCTGTTTCAAAGGAAGCATCGATTAATTTTCTGGTAAAATCTGTTTCCATTTTTGCTACAATATTCGACAGTTTTACAAGTTCTTTTTTGCCATTTTCCACATTCAGTTCAGCTGTTGTTTTGTCTTTATCTGTTTGTTGTAACTGTTCTTGGATCTTTTTCCACTGTTTCTCTAAATTGTTTTTTACTGTTTCTGTCTCTGTAATTTTCGTTTGTAAACTTCGTAAATCCTGAATGTCTTCAGGTATTTGGCGTAATCGCTCTTGAAACGTTGCATCTAAACGATTAAATTCCGTCTGATTTTCGGATAATTCTTTTTCAAATTGTTCTTTTTTCACTCTAGCTTGTTTGATGTCTGTTTCCAATTTTTCACGTTCTGTTTTATTTGATGTAATTTTATCTGCTAATTTATCAAGCTCGGTAATTTCATGATTTAATTTTTTGCCATGTTTGAGAATGATGTTCGTTTCTTCGGCAAGATTCTCTAAAGCAACGTCATAATGAGCCACTTCTTCCGCCTGATTTTTTAACTGGTTATTCAGAGAACGATAATCGACTAAAACAGATTGATATATGTCACGTTTCTTTTCTAAATCGGCTTTTGCCTTATCTAATACTTCTTTGGAAATAGCGTCAGTCCCAAATCCTGCTTTTTCTGGATGGGATGTACTACCACAAACTGGACAAGCATCGCCATCATGCATATGACTCGCCATTATTGCTGCTTGATTTTGTATCCAACTCGCTTCACATGTTTGATAATAAGTGTCTGCCTGTTTAAAAATCCGTTCATTTTCTGTTAATTTTGCTGCCACTTGCTCATACTGCTTCCTTAATTTTAAATAATTATCAAACACTTTGTACTGCGTGCGTAATTGATGACGTTCCTCCTGTTTCTTTGTACGTTCACTTATTTTTGCTTCTTTTTCTAAAATTGCTTTTTTCAAATTTTCCGTTTCTTGCTCTTTCGTCGTAATGGATGTCGTTATCTCCGACAAATCGTTCGTCAAGCTCGTAATCGTTTTTGTTAATATCTCCAATGTTTGTTTCGTTTCATCGATTGCTTTTACAGTCGGTAAAAATTGAGTAAAACGCTCTACATCTCTTTTTAGCTTATCGCGCTCAGTTTCACGCTTTTCTTCCTCTAGATACGCCTGGTGAACTTGAGTATATTTTGTTTTGGCGTTTTCAAATTGTTCCACCGCCTTGTGGACATATCGCTCTTGCTCTTTACATTCTTGACGGCGTTCGACTAATTGACGTTCGTATGGTTCTAGTTGCAGCGCTCGTTCCGCCATCGTTACTTGGTTTTCTTTTTCTGTAAAAAGCAGTTTTTGAGCGTTAAGTTGCTCTAAATCTCGCTTTTTATCCGCTAAAGAAGCGAATTGTTTATTCACTGATATTGCTTCATGTAAATGTGTTTGCTCTTGTTCAAATTGTTTTAATGCTCTTGTATAACTTTTTTCATTTTCTGTTATTTCGGTTTGTAAATAGATGATTTCTTCTTGTAACCCACTTAAAATTTGCTCAACATTATAAAACTCTTGATCTAATAACATAAAAAGCGGCGAGTTCTCTCGTCTTTCTATTGCTGTACGAATACTTTGGATATGATGTTCCAACATTTGTTTTTCAGATAAAAAGCGGTTGTTTACATCTTCTTTTTTTGTTTTTAAAATACTATTCATCGCTTTATATCGTTCCGTTTTAAATAGCTTTCGTAAGATTTGTTCCTTATTTTCGGTTTCAGATGTTAATAGTTTACGAAACTCTCCCTGTGGTAGCATGACGATTTGTTTAAACTGATCTTGTGTTAACCCGATAATCGCTTCTAATTTTTCATTAATTTCCGAAACAATTTGTCTATCCACGCGCGGAACTTCTATTCCATCTTCCAATTGCTCAACAAACTCATATTTATCTCCAGTTTTTGATTTATTCCCTTTTTTCACATGCCCTAGTTGTCTAAGCACACGATATGATCTGCCGTTTAATTCAAATGTTAATTCAACTGCAGTATGTGTGTCGTCATCTGCAAAATGACTGCGTAACATGATGGAATTATCACGATCTGTCCCACTTGCTGCTCCGTATAAGGCAAAACAAATTCCATCAAAAATAGTCGTTTTTCCTGCACCTGTCGCACCAGAAATAACGAATAAATGATGGTCTTTTAAATTTGTAAAATCAATTGTCTCCGTATCCTTATAAGGACCAAATGCTGTCAGCTTAAGTTTTAATGGTTTCAAATGGATTCCCCCTTTCTCTCTTTAATTTGTTACTACTTCCTCTTTTTGGTCGACTGTTTCATTTTCTACTTTTAAAAGGTCATCGAGCGCTTCAGTGAAGATTTCTTTCGTCTCTTCTGATGCTTCAAACCCTTTTACTTCTTTATAAAACGCTTGAAATAACTCTATATCGGTTAATTCATGACGTTTTTTCACTGCCGTTTTTTCTAAAGTATTAATCATCCCGTCAAATTTACGTTCCACATGCATCGCATTCGGAAAAACAGAACGGACTTTTTCCATTGGTGATAACACTGGTGACTCGTCCATTAATTTCACATGCACATAGTCTTCATTTACAGGCATATGTAAAAGTTCCTCTATTTTCGCTTCGACAGTTCGCATGTTGCGCCGAGCTGTAAGTGTGTGTTTTTCTATATGTGCATTGCCCTTCTCATCTAATTCAACAATATAATAGCCTTTTTGATGTTTTTCTTCTGAGATAGAATATTTTAACGGTGACCCTGCATAGCGAATCGTTTCATCCTTCACGTAGTGGGCCTTATGTAAATGACCGAGAGCCGTATAATGAAAATCTGCAAAATGGACAGCATTGACATGTTCCGCTCCACCAATTGATAGCGGGCGTTCAGATTCACTCGTATTTGCTTCTTTTTCACCAAAAGCTGTCACAAAGGCATGTCCAACATAAACATGGCGTGCTTTTTTATCCATCGTCTTCTTTATGTTTGCAATGATTTGTTTTGTCGCATCATCATGTGTTTTAATCGAATCATCTTGAAGTGTATAGCGAACGACACTTGGATCACAATATGGAATAAGATGAAAATGAACCTCCCCATATGTATCATGTAAAATAACAGGTGAATGGTTTTTTTCAAACTGACCAACGATATGTAATCCCTTTTCAGTCATTATTTTACTACCAAAATCGAGCCTGCTTGGACTATCGTGATTCCCAGCAATGGAAAGTACTGGCGTTTCAAGTTCCAACACAATCTCATCTAGGACACGAGTTAAAAGTTGCACCGCTTCTGTCGGAGGAACGGCACGATCATATAAATCACCAGCAATAATAACCGCATCTGGTTTCTCCTCTTTTATCGCAGCAATAAACTGGTCTAAAATAAACGCTTGGTCTTCTGTCATATAGACCCCTTGCACTAACTTCCCTAAATGCCAATCCGCTGTGTGAAAAATCTTCATTATTTGCACTCCCTTTGCTTATTCCGAACAAACTATTCTCCCCTCTATCTTACCATGCCCCCTCCTCTCATTCTATTAATTTATTAAAGTGCAGATAATTTTATCCGATTTAAATAAAATGATAGATAGCATTTTTCGGATGAGAAAAGCTTGCGTTTAAAATTTCTTGAGGTAATGCAAATTTTTGAATGCAAAAAGCCACTTGCATTTAAAAGTTGTAGCTTTTTCACAAGTTTTTGAACGCAAGAAAGACCTTGCATTTAAAATTCAAACCGTTTCCGCAAATTTTTGAACATAAGGGTCTGAACTTCAGTTTGAATTGAATAATGAAAAATCGGATCACTTAGGTTTCACGAATAAGAGAAAGTTGGAAATAAGCAAGAATAAGCAAAAAAATCCCTCTATAACTAAAGGGATTTTTCATACAAGTATTTAGTTTTGTACCAGTGTAATTTGGGTAATCACGATATACAATAGAGCAAGAACGGCTACGACATTTCCGATACATATATTTGGACGCCATTTTCTTTTTGATTTAGAATTTGCTGGATCTGTTTCATTAATTGCACAACTAGTACAACTAAAAATAGAACGTTTTATTTTTCCTTTCCCTGACAGATCACCCATTTAATGCTTCCTGAACGCCATCAGGATTAAATCCTAAGATCCATTTTCCGTTAATTTCTGTTTGTGGTACCCCCATTTGTCCTGTCGTTTCCACAAGTTTCTGTGCTGCTACTTGATCGTTCTGAACGTTTATTGTTTCATAGTCTATATTATTTTCCTTTAAATAATTTGTCATCATCGTGCAAAATGGGCAAGTGCTAGTGACATATACCGTTGCTTTAGCCATTATTATCTTCCTCCTTATTTATTCTACCTTAATTATATACCCCTACCAGTATTAAATCAACCATTTAATTCTCTTCAAAAATATCATACCCTTTACCTTTATTTTTATGATATAATAAACGGGCGATGAGCTGCTTTGTGTAAGTCGAAGAATAACGTATATGTGAATGTGAACACATTTTTCTTCGCCACAAATAGATTAACTAAAAAACGTCTGTGAAGTTGTCCAGACGTTTTTTACATGTAAAAATTTAATCCTGACATTCTGCTAATTTCTGAAACCACATAATAATTAAGCTCCTTATTTCCTCCGTATTTATATCATAAGCAG
>Ga0068630_1000134_pt1 | contig 20094 bp, 12 predicted proteins | sample InSIn4gowninarea_FD_77433 | JGI IMG/M metagenome (GOLD analysis project Ga0068630, IMG submission 77433) | Clean room microbial communities from NASA Spacecraft Assembly Facility at Jet Propulsion Laboratory, Pasadena, California, USA -... ... | reverse complement strand
TTTCTCTCTCTCTCTCTCTCTCTCTCTCTCTCTCTCTCTCTCTCTCTCTCTCTCTCTCTCTCTCTCTCTCTCTCTCTCTCTCTCTCTTGACTATATTTAGAAAAAGAAACATCTAGTTGGATTTAAATGTCCGAATACATCGGCCTGCCATTTCCTATGGAGATGTGCTGTTGAACAGCGATATTTTTTCACGTAAGTGCAATTATAGATGACACTTGATGGTTGTCAATGTCTATGTTAATTAGTTGAACAATTGCCTAATATTAACGTGAAAACGTCTCAAGGATAACTGTTATAAGCGTATAATTTATATATGTTTCAATGGTTTCTCTGCCATATTGAGATAAATTACCATTCAACACAATTAACTACCATGCAAACTAATTTAGCTTACATCGCTGTACGAAAACCTATGGCATACAGTTACATTTAGTTATCTATGATGATATACAGTTTGTCTTGAGAATCAGTTAGTTAATCATATTGTTGGTAAATTGTTTAGCCAGATTTACTCCTAATACTATACAATATATTAACAGTCATAATTTTTGCTGATCATGGAAGAAAGTGATTAACTGTTGTTAATTTGAATTGTTGATCAGTTGCAAGTCAAGGATAAACTACTAAGTAAAATCAGAGAGAATATATTGATTTCTTTTGTTTGGTTTCAATGTTGTTATCATTTTGATTGTTTTGATTTATCCACTAGTTCTTACACTTCTTGCTTTCTCCTAATCCCAGTATGAGCTCTTCAAGTGATATACCTCTGGTAACCACGGGCGGTGGACTGTTCAAAACATGCAAATTAAGATATACGTAAGAGAATTTTCCTCATCTCTGGAGTGTACAATATTAACCCTTTATTTCCTTACTGTCTATAGAGGCCGAGTGGAAAAAGAGATTATCAATGATATGAAAGGAGTCGATCGAAAAGAAGCGACAATCCAGCGAAGTTTCTCAACTACATCAGCACCTCCACATATACGAACCATTGGTCGATCAAGTACCGCGCCAATCACCACTTCTGAACAAGATCGTGAACAAGAATCTCCCACTAATCGAGAATCAAATCTCCATGGAAAAGGTTTGATTTTTTCTTATTACTTTCTCTATTGTATTTAGTTATGGTTGTAAGCAATTTATTGTCTGGTTTTTATTGCTATATTGTTAATAGACAATCAATCATGAATAACATGATTACTTATAGATTTCATAGCAATATAAATCAAGTATTTATCACTACAATCATAATTATCACAATAATTATTATATAGGTAATAACTTGAAGGTTATTTGTTCAATGATCAACTGATCATAATACAACTATGATAACTTATTATAAATTTGATTTAATATATGTTAGAATCTAGATTTGATTTATATCTCAGAGACAGAAAGAAAGCCAATTTAACACAAAATTTATTTAACTCTTGAGTTGTCGTACGGTAGTTACTAATTATCATCATCTTTTTCATCGTTTTTACCATAGATCCCTATTGGAACTATTCAACGTTTTCAGAGCCCGAAGAAACATCGGCCCCTATTACATCTTCACCTCACACTTTGGAACCTTTTGATGAGGAAGAGTGGGACACTTCGATGACCTCAACCCTTCCCACTGAATTTGACATGAGGCCTGATATAACACCTACAGACGAAGAGAGTCGTTCGATGGCTTTCGAAATTCCGGATGTTCGAGCTTCGCCGTCGGCAAATCTTTTCAAGAAAAAAACTCGCGACGGAAATGGTTCTACAAGTGGAGATGAAATTGTTGTTGATGACGATGATGATCTTAATGGTGATGTTCATAATAATGGTAACAGTAGAGGTCAGCAAACTAAATCTACTGGAGAGAGAAACAATGCTACAATTCCGTTGATTAAATTGTCATCCTCGTCAAATGCAGTAGGTGATAAACAGGCGGAAGAAAATCCCTTTGATCCATTAGGCTCGTGTCGACCTTGTTGCAATCTATTACACTTACGGACTTTCATGTTAACAGCTTTACTACTGTTACTCTTTGCTTCGTGCCTTGTTGTCCTGATCATTGAATCAGAATCAGATATATTTGGACCGTTACGAAAAACTCCTGAAATGGTAATCTTACGGCGTGATTATTACGAACCCATGAAAAACAAATTTATTCGAAAGTTTATTAGATGACATTTTCGATTTCAAAATTCTGATTCTAATTTTTGATCAAGCTCAACAATTCTCATCAACCCGATCAATCATCATCACAATCATAACAGAAAACAGTAATAACTATGGAAGGTTATTCATAAATCTTCGTTTCGTGATCAACATTGAAAATCGTTTTCAACTCAACTTTTTCCATAGAAAAGAGGGAAGAAAATCTCTCTTTATTTATTTCATTCAATCTTCAATCTAATTGCAAGTGATACAATTACGGCTCTACAAGCGGAAAAGGAAACACAATAAAACTATTACCTGAACAATCAAAGGAGGATAATGTATACATTTAAGGATTATTTATAAACCCTCTGGTTCCGTGATTAAGATCCTTGATTTAATTGTTAAATCAAACCTTTCAAAATCGGCATCGAATCATTCTCGTCAATTCATTGATTGACTTAAATCCTGACTTGTTAATCCGATGCTTACAATCGAGACACGCAATCAAGGACATAATTTCGTTAATCGTCATTGACATTAAGCATCTTAGCTTTCTCATTGACTGTTTTCGTCCTTAATCAATGAAAATCATCATCTTATTGCTATCCTTTTATACTTAAAACATGTTACTCAATCAAATGAATTAATTTGATTGTACATCTCATCTTTTCAGCATTGAGTAACGTTGCATAACAATTAATGTCACTTTTGATAACTTTTCCTTTCACTAATTATGATTTGCTGTTTTCTTTCAATGTAATCCTTTTAATCAATGCAATTTAATAGTTTCCACTATACTTTAATCATCATAATTGCTGATAACCACTTTAAATGGTCACAATTACACAACCCGTTTATTGGTAGGAGCATCAATGCTATTGGTGGCTCTCTCATTTTAAACTTGTTCCCCAATTTTGTGTAAAATTGATTTTAATCACTGATTAATCTTGATTACAATCAACAATCCATGTAAACTGTAAAGATATTTAATAATTGCAATTGTAAACACACAATTTTCAACGTCCATTCCTGATAACCAAAAAAGACCAAAAGATTGACCAACACAAGACAAAATCCACAATGAAAACACATCCACGAGACTTAATTGTCAACACCAACAATTAACAACAATTAATATTTACCATTTATATATATTTATCCAAGGAATTGATCTTAATTGTAATTAATACATTATAAAATGTATAAGGTCCAATAGGAACAACTTTATAAACAAAAAAAAGCATAATACGAACACACAACTATCAAAGAATATGTAATCAGCTAATCAACTAATTGAAGACTTGATGACCTGCTTACATCTACAGGTCACCCGAATTGGTACATACGAATTGGAAAATAAGATATTACATGTAATAATACAATAACGATTAACTGTAATAATGATAATGACGATAATAACAAAGTCCCTTTACAATACGAGTACATATTGTCACTGATTTTGTATTAAATTGTCAGCTTTTCGCAATCCACTCATAACAACAATTTAATAATATTTGATTGAAGCAATAAACTTACATATCAATTAGTTGAATCAAATTAATAATAAATTGTTGGAGTACTAAAATTAACGAGATTTACCTTTAATTGACTCCCAGTAGGAATCAGTTATCGATCGAGAAACATTTCACTCGCAGTACGCATTCGTCTTGATTCTGGTTGAGAATTATTTTGGTTTTTCTGCATCTCTTCAATATGGCAACTCTTTGATTCTTCCTTTCCGTTTAACTACAATCAAGGTAAGATTAATTTTTCTTCCACTTTCTAATTGTTTCCGATAGTTTTGTTCACTCTGTGGTGATTAGGTGTTCATCTTAGGGACAAAATCGACAGTAATCTGATCTAAATTTGATTATCTGGTGACTCCTTTCCACTCACTAATACGTATTTTTTCTTTGTGATGTTTTTCCCCCTTCTCTGTGTATCTATTTTTAGGCTTAATTTTATTGATTCCTTTGAATGTGTTACCTCAATCAATGTATATTAATTAGTTAATCCCCTCCATCTTGAATGTTTATTGTTTTTGTATATTGTGTTGACTACTCTGGCACTTTGTCAACTGACATGTAATTCAAAATATAAATTTCCTTTTCAACGGTTTCTTTAGGTTTCATCTTGTTGAGTCATTTGGTTTGGTCTCCAATAGATTTACTGGTTTTTGGATTATCAACGTGATTTGATTTGTCTCTTTGTCTCTCTTTCTGGTTCTCCTGTGATCTTATTTCATCTGATTATATAATGTTGTTCCGACTGTTAATTGTTCCATTGGCTTTTCTTCCTTTTTGTCATGGATATGGTAAATTAGTTCAATTGGGCGATGGATTACTTCAAGAGATTTTCAATCGCTATGGATCCAGTGTTAAAGATGATTCCTTTGATGGAGATTTTGATGTAAGTCATACAGGAAAGACAGTATGTTTATACTCAAAGAAAAGACTTTTCGCGCATCTGATTATGAAAATTGCGAATCATTAAAGGTGGTGAATTCATTTAAATCAATAGCAATTCACAAGTTCACAGGTTACTCACAGGTGCCTTAGCAAATGGTCAATAGCCGACTAGATTATAACTGCTGAAATGTTCAAATCACCTCTTGCTAGGCGCCCTGAGAACTCCAGTGAATTTGTATTGTTTTTTATCCATTCATCATCTATAACGAATTGTAATGTTTCCACAGATACGTGATTTTTTATCTTCGAGTACAACTATATTTTCGGTGCTGTAGAAGTTCAACTAAATGCAAATGCTAGTCAAATCGGAAAGAAATGAGGAATTACAATGCCAATCTATTCTCTTTCAATTCACTTGTATGAATTTTTACAGAAACAAGGAGGTGGAAGCTTAAATATACCTGTTGATGAAGCAACTTTCAGTAAAATTCCTCGATCAAAATTTCAAACTCGATTTGATGACATTCTATTGGGTAGAGAACCTTCACTCCGTGATTCAGAATATTTGGAACATTCATCACTTTTTGGTCCTAAATATGTTCAAGGAGGTGCAGGTGAAGGACGACAATTATTGAAACCCGATGGATCCGTTGAAAATCTTCAAGTAATCAAATCAGACTCCATTTTACCTGCTTATTGTGACCCACCGAATCCATGTCCCATAGGCTATACTGGTGAGTATTCGGTCTTAAATCAAACGTTGACGATTATGGTTATAATTAATTTATCAATCAACTTGATTGAATTTTTGTCACTAATTTAGCTGCTGATGGTTGTCTGGAAACCTTTGTAAATTCAGCAACATTCAGTCGAGATTATCAATCGTCACAGAAGTGTATGTGTGACCGTGAACACATGTTTGAATGTACAGGTAACACGGAAGAGAATCAATTGGATACTTTGGCCCGGTCAATACAGAACAATGTAATCTCGGACTCCGATTTAGATGAATTGGTTGACCGAATGCAAGAAGGGCACAAAGTGGTCGCTAAAAAGTTTCATGCCTCCAAAAAGGTACCTTTTAAAAGTAATATTATTACCTTTTTTAAGTAACTTTAAGCTTTTCTATTCTTCTTTTTTCCAGCGTGATTCGGGATATTTAATGGGTGAAAAATTACCAGTGGTTGCAAAGAAATCACCTCATCTCGCTAAGAACTAAATCAACTTAATCGGAGGCAATCAAATCGTTTAATTCTCGAATAATAACCTCTATTATTGAGTACCATTTCTTTCCATGTGTATTACTTAAGCAGTTGAGATTGTTTCTGTCTGGATTCAAATCATTCTATTACTATATCAGAATTATCCATGATGTTACAGCTTTAATTACGTTATAAATTCAATGTATCGCTGACCGTGACCAAAAACGACAAGAAACGACAATGTTACCTGTGGATTTTCATAAAGAAATGAGTTACTGAACAGAATACTTAAATTTTAATCAATCTTATCCAAGCACACAATTTAAACCAATCATTATTGTTATCAACATTATTAAAATGTTATTTAATTTGAACAAACAATCGTACAAGGGGCAAAGTACATATCGAACATTGGATAAAACATAATTGTTTAATATGTTAGATGTCCATGTTTTTAACCACGGAAAAGGTCATTTTGGTACATTTGATTCACGGCTAAGGTAAACTTCAACTCAAGAGAATCCCTTGTTAATTTATGCACTTCATGATAATCCGTGTACAGGAAAATACACATTTGCAAGACGAAGTTTACAATTGTGACAAATCGATGGACTTTTCTAGAGCAGAGCTGACTAATCTAAATTCGGCTCGCAATAAGGCCAGTTTAGGATTTTTCTTAAACTCGAATCTCTCTTTCGGGAACTTATGTACTTGTACATAATGTCTTTTCAAGCCCCAAGCATTCATATAACGATAATTTTTACAAAGATGACATTTTGTTGCTTCTTTGACAAAATTTAAAATGGCCAAACGGATTTCGGTTTCCAAAGATTCATCGGTAGGCTCGTCCAATGCCTGTTCATTGACAATGTCTTCAGGAAATGAATGACTGGCAACATGGTAAGTATCAGGAAGTTCATCATGATTGTCTGACTCTTTTGTGACATTGACCTTTAAATCAGAAATCAACTCAGGATAAACGTCACTCTTCTCCAAATGTTCAACTGAAGCAACAGGTCGTTCTCTTTCAGCGTTAATTAACCTTGAATTAAGTTCGATTATTCGATTTTCTGCTTGACGAAGTAGCTGTGTGGTAAAGGAATGCTCGTCGCGCAAAACGGCCAGTTCCCTCTCTAACGCTTTACATCGATAGCGGGCACGATCCATTTCCGTTTGGTTGGAGTCTTTCTCTTCTTCTACCGTGACCAGTGTCTCGGTAAGTTGTAACATCGTTCTGGACATGAATTGATTGGGTAATTTGGCGTATTTATCGGCCTCAGTTGTAATGGTCACATTTTCAAGTCCAGTGTTATTATTATCCTTGCCGGGCACACTAAGAAATTCCTTGAGCGAATCAGAATCAGTTTTGGAATTGTTCATCGATCGATCGCTAACGAAATCAATCTGGTCTGACAATCTTCTTGGAGTGGCCATGACAACTAGCAATGTTCATGCACAAAGGAAAAACACAACGGAGAACAACAATTAATATTTAATAGATTGCAGTTGCCAAATAATCAAATAGTGAAAAAGTGACAATGTAACAAAAACAATATGTACTCCAATGGGAAACCTTCTGCACAATGGCCTGAGTTTAAAAGTCCTATGTCCGACTAACGAATAAGAAAACGGTCACCAGGGTAAGATCCTGCCCAGAAGTTTATCTTCAAGCGCAAAAAGTGGAGTCACTTTGCTGAGTGTTGTCGCTTTAAGCTGAACTAATATTAGGTATGTGCATATGAAATGGCACTAATTGTAGATCAAGTTTGAACGGGCATATCTTTTGAACTAAATTTTAGATACGAGCTCAAATAACTCAAGAAACTGACTGACTCAGTTTACTAATCATGTGTCTTTGTTTAGCTTAATTGATACTTAATTAGTTGTTAGCTAAAAATTAGCAACATCTTATGACCATTTGTTAAAATGACTGTTCGAAAATCAATTAGCAAATTGGTGCCATTTCATATGCACATACCTAATACTTAGAGCTAAACTTTTCGGGGCTTAGAGACTCGCTTGGCCATTCCATTAAAAACCATTCGTTTTTTTCTTCGGAAAAACTTTAAACTCGGTCTAAAGCACTATCGAAGGCCTCATTAATGGGTTCATTCTCTCTGAGTTCAGTCAATTATATTCAAATGATTTCTTTCCATTTGAGTCAATTTCCATTCTCACGAGTTGCAAGTCATATTCACGAGTAACTTTTTCTAAGTGTTTGCAACATGGGAAAACAATGGACTATGTCAGGCTCAACCTAATTTCCATGATCAATTAACCAATAGAGATATAGTAGAAGGTAAAAAGAGTACAATAGCCGACAAAATTACAAAGTAACAAAACAGTCAACTGTTTAGTATACGGTCCCCTTTTGTCTTGTTGCTCCTAACGAGCTTAACTAACCCTCAGGGATTTTCACACATAAATGTGTCGTGGAATCAACGCACTCAACCGTCCAGGTCATATGTTCAAATGGTCGCGATTCCTTTTATACCACTAGACAGGGATTATTATGTTGACCAATAAGTTACACTCTAAAGATATTCAAGGGTCCTTGTTGAATTATCTGCCCACTAAAAGCCATGTTCCTAAAATTGATTGTTGTTGTTGAATCCTAAATTGATGAACCCATTAAAAGCAGCTATTTTGATTATCACCTGTTGTTGTTTAATGGTAATTGCATAGACGAGAGTATCGTTATCAGTTAGTTAATCAGTGAAACCCAATAGTAGTTGAAAAGGCTCAGTTGTATATTGTCCCCGATGGTGCGAAAGTCATTCATAACCATGATACATAACGACGTCACTTTTTTGACCCATCAATAAAACCGCAACAGACCAGTAAAAGTTATATTGAAAGCTACAGTTGAAATCAAGCATTAGTGTCAAGTTATTAAATTTAATTCAATCTAAATAATTAGTCCGTATTGTTGTATAGTCTAAAAACATTAAAACATTTTCTTCCATAGAGATGAGTTCCAGCACGAAACAATCCACCGAATCGGGCGACCGTGGAAAGTAGTAAGGGAATGTGCATACACAGCACCCGACAACATTGGAACACCCATGGGGTCACTCTTGGAGATTTTCAGTCATCATCGGAAGACATCAGCAAACGATCCAGATCACGGCGAAGTTGAGCAGCCCAGTTTGACTTTTTGCTGATCTCGCCGGTGGCGAAATCTTCGTTTCTATGTAGCCGTTCGAGTGCAGCATTTCGTTCATGTGTGGACTTTTCTAGCTTTGCATGCAATTGGCGAATAACTTTGTGCGCTTTTCGCCAACGTCGTTTCACCTTCTTGTACTCATTGAACACGTAAAAGAAACTGTTGTTGACACGATCGATTTCCGTTCTGTTAAACTTATCCTCGGCTTCATACAAGGCCAGTGTGTTGGAAAGTAATACGAGCATTTTGTAAAACTCTTGAATTGCCGTGTTCACTGTTTCAATGGTCTCACTTGTGGCCGATTCGGGAGTAGGGCCGGGAAATCCTTGCGAAGAGGCCATGGTTAACTACAAATGGATGCACAACAAGAGTCAAAGGAAACGGAAAGGAGGCTCACCAATACTCAAGTACCAATTTATCAGTCGGCTATTTAAGATGCAAAACTCTTTAGATGACGATTACCGTAAATCACGCTCACAAAAATTGTACCCACCATTTTGGTAACAACTAACTTATAAAGGTTAAAATTATGCTCACAATCAAGTTACTTATGATGACCAATGTAAGTGAAGGATCATTTAAATGGCGCGTAAATGTCAACAATTTAAATTTATTATCGTTGTTTTTTTTAATTCTCATTGAGTTCTGATGATTTTTTTTCTTCTTCTTCTGGTGCTTCTTTTTGAGTCCTGTTAATCAATCAAAGTCTCCACTAATTAATTGGTTTGTTTTTCAATATTTTTCGCTAACTAATCAAGCAATTAACTAACTATAGTAAGTATAAAAGTTACAAAAGTTCATAAACAAGAGGAAATAATAATGTTGATTATAAAAGGGATCGGTTATAAATTAATGAATGACATTGGAAATCAATACGTAAAGTTAAACAAAACCAGCCTTTAATTGTCACTCCACTTTGATTGTCACTTGTCAATCAGTTGATTAGTTGATGATTGTTTTAATTGCTTTCCCACAATTAACATGGCAGAAGACTCAATGTGAAAGGGATAGAACGGAACGTGAGTTGATTAATTGGAGAGTAAATCATCAATGTTTCAATCAATTAATTGATTTCTAGTCGATTGTAATTACATTGGGAACCAAATTAACGATTTACAGGATTATGAGTTATGATTAAGATGTGTACCATTAAGAATCAATTAGAATTCATTTCAGAATCTAAATAGTGTAACAATTTTTGTTGAGAAATGAGCTTAATTGACTGCTTAATTGTTGAGCTAATCAACTGATTAGATCTGAATATTGCTTCAACTAGATTCTCATAATATTTTGAATAAAGTTATAAGGTAGAGTAGAAGTTAATTTACAGTGTTGATTGTGTGGTAACAATTTAAAAATGTCTTAATGTGATCTTAATAGTAGACGATCAAGGTTAATTAACCATTAATTACCGTCGTTTTGTTGTTTCTTCATCACACCTTAAATTTACCTGTTAAATGTGACAGTTTAAATGTTGATTGTGGTGCTGATAAAAACAATCCATTGTAACTTTTGATATTAAATGGTCTCAAATGATAAATAATATACACACGATTGTGAATGGATTGCCGTTGTAATGTGTGTAATAACAAGTTAATTGAAATGATTGAGGGATGATTTCCATGGATGACAGATTAATCAGTGACTGATGATGGGAGGAGGTGAAGGAGGATGAAGGAGGCAAGAGAAATGGCTAAGAGGGAGAAAGAAAAGTTAAAGGGCTAGGGAGTGGGCCAAAGAAGAAGAGAAATCACAACTTAAAAAAGGTGTAGAGTGATATATAAAGTAATAAAATGAGGTAAATATTCATCCGAACAGTCTGTACTAGCTAATTTCTGGTAAAGTTCACACTCTTTCTTATTACTATTATTACAGGTAAATGATTTAAAGATGATCAGATGATTGTGAGTAGCCGTGTGTGATCTTTATCCAATTGAATGTTGTAATCAGCAAATTAAGGCCAAATTTGTGGTTAAATTAACAGAGTAAAAGGAAAGTTTGTGGATAAAGATGGAGAGAGAGAGTCTTGTTTATTGTGCCTTCTCCTTCCTTTTCTTGGGGGTTACTTTTTACTTTAAAGAGGCAAATGAAGGTGATTGAAATCAAGGCGTTGTCAGGAGTGGTTCCTATTACTTTTGATGGTGTATTTGAGGTAGAGAGCAAGTGGAACGCGAGTCAAACTTTTGACCAACACCTTGGCTAAAATCCAAGTTAAATGGGCAAAATGGACTAACCATTAGTTGATTATCTGGACAAGAGAACGAAAAACAAATTTACGATTAGAATAGAATATTGTCAGTGAAGTAAAAACACAAATAAACGTCATAATAAGTGAAAGAGAGATTATTATTATTTTCCTCCATAGAACAGTTTTCTAATGATGATTTTAGTTATTCTTCTAATGATGTAGGTAACGGTGTTTATCTATGAATGAAAGATAAACGCGAAGAAAAGTAGAATAGAGTTCATCATCAGTGTAAGCCAAATACTATCCAAGAATCCAAATGATGACCACAAAATGTTATTAATACAATAACCCTGAATGTCCAAGAAAATTCTATTGCCCTCAAGGTAGTGCAAGATGAGAGGAAGAGACAAAAACAAACCATTTCAACTGAACAGATTACCATTTGTTTACAATCTTGTAACAGGTAAAAATCTAGATTCTACAGCCATTCCAGGTACCATTCCAGATAGTTAACGATAATCACGATCATCAATTGAAGATTCACAAACGCAATTAGTAAATTGTGAAACCACATTCATTAAAAACAGTTGATTGAGAATTCATACGATATCAGATATCAATCTATAATTAAAGTATCTTTTGTACTCTTCACGATTACGATTGACTTTTAATTTACCTTTTTCTCTTGAATGAATAATTTAATCTGATTAATCGTAATTTGTCTGTTATTCAATCATTTAATGACATATTGAAGTGAATTTATTATTCAAATAAATCATGCAATCAATCAATATTAAATCACGAATAAATAATTTCCTTCCAATGGATTAGATCACCAATAAAGATACGTATCGATATATAGAGATCCTTGTGGGATCCTTTAAGTTTCCAATGTTTTTGATTACAATTTATACTTTAACCATGTTTATGTTTATGTGTTTGTATTTAATTGTTGTTATTAAAAGTGACCATTTTAATTACTCTGTGCCACCCAAGTGTTCCTGTTTTAATCATTACCTCGATTATACTCATGAGGGAGAGAAAATCCTATAGATAAATTAAGTACAATTAAGCCTGAAGCTGAATGCGTAAGACAAATGGTAAACAAAGATCCACAGGTAAGATAATAGTGTTTACAGAAAACTCTATTTTCTTTAATTGTTCTGTTTTATCTTTTCTTATTTCACTTGTTACTCTGATAAATATGTATCATCATAATCAACAGATTGTAACAGGTAAAGTACTTCTATTAGTATTTCAAGTGTTTATTTCTATCTCTTTGTCTCAATTGTTTCTGTTCTTTTTTTTCTCCGTTCTACAGGCCTGAATGATACTTTTGTTTCTTCCTCTCCGGCCGCTACTCAAATCGGAAAACTAATACACCATTTCTAAAGACCACTATTGATCATATAAACACTTATTTATATAATAGCATCACAATCACCATCAACAACTACCTCTCTCGCTGTGTATTTCATTCACAATACTTCTTGACTTTTTTTTTCTTCTCCTCTAATTCCTATTCCTATATGCCTGAAAGAATTTCACTATTTACTCATGATTACTCTTATTACCTTCTTAAATTGTTAATAATGTATATATTAACTTCCTTTCTTTTCATGGTTAATCACATCATTATCATCTTTTGAAGAGGTAATCTTATAATTGTTTCTCATTCTCAAGAAACACAATCAATCTCTCACCGTCTCTCACCATCATATTGAATATATATATCACAATCGTTCATACACACATTTGTAATAATCAAACACAATCAACATAATATTCAAACCTTTTCCCAAATAATCAATGTTTATTGTAGTACTAGTAATACTACTGTATACATTTGTTTATTTGTCTTTGTAAATTTGTTTACACTCACAATTTACAAAACTTCAAGGTTAATTATGTAATTCAATTGTTTTCTTCTTCTTCTTCTTCTTCTTCTTCTTCTTCTTCTTCTTCTTCTTCTTCTTCTACTTAAATTAACTTCCGTACGTCGTATTTAAGTTGATAATGATGTTGATTATTTGCCTAACACACTACTACCTATTACTAACTACTTGTGATTAAATTTAAACCAGTTCCAAGGGTAAGTATTATTTTGATAAATCAACAAGAGTCTACAATACGTAAACACGTACACGTAATACTCAACGTTTCTATTGATTTCTTGTTATTAGACGATTATTACAAGTTCCCCATAAAATCATTTAATTATTAATTGTTCTTTTCTCTTTCTCTCTTTCTAAATTTTTACAGGTATCACCAGGGAGTCGAAACAATTAACAGTTTTAAAGTGTAAATAATGATGGTGTTAAGGGCGAAATTAGATTTGCGAAACGGTTAAACGATTAGATTAATTACTTTAATATTGTTGGCATATCAAAAGTTAACGAGCAAAAACAACGACAACAAATGATGAACCGTAATGTAAAAGCAATTAACGATTTTCATCATCAAACATCATCACCTTAATTACCTATCAACAGTATTGGATCAATTGGAGTTACCTGTATAACTATGGTGATAAATGGTAACCTCATATATAGTTTAATAATTATCACTTTCTGCTTCTGTTATTTTTGCTTAGGCATTTGATTGATTATCTTGATTGCTTGGCTGTAACAATTAAATAGCTCAAATCAAATCAATCGTAATGGTAAACAAAAGCAAAAATCGTAAAGGTTACCATCAGACAAATTTATTAATCCACTAATTTAATAAGAAGCCAGGTAAGCCAAGATTGCAATCGTAGCTAATTATTTTGATGGTTATCTCTTGCAGAAGATTGTCAAGGGTTGACTTTTAATTGTAATTAATTGTAAACCTTAATACAAAAATCAGGGAGTGGAATTAAATTTAAACCATTAAAACCAGCAAGAATTAGCCTGATATCTCATGATATACTATAATATTCATAGGGACCAACCAGCCAACACAATAATAATGATAATATCAGACTAATGAATATGTTTATAGCAGAAAAAACAATCAACCAAAAACTGTTGAGATGATGATGATTAGTAGGATGTAATAATTGCAATCAGTCAGGTAAAAAACCCATAGAGATTTACTAAACAACATCGATAGGCAACAATTAACTAACAACTATAACACACCTACAATTAACGACGATGAGGGAAATGAGAGAGGCAGAGAGAGACGGATTTTATCAATTTACCTGAGCAATTTACATTGAATTCTAATGTTCTCATTGTTTATAACAAACCATGTTAATCATAATTATCCTTGATTGTGATGGATTAATTATTCCTACTAGATGGCGCTCAACAATCGTTATTATTCAATTACTTCAAGTTTTTTATGTGTTTCTGTTATTACTAACGGACGGTAACAAAAAAGTAGCCTTGCCGGTTTTTCCCTCCCGCTTTTACCTTTTATCTTGTGTATCATCTTTATCCTCCTCTTTTTCGTCATCATCATCATTCTCAGCTTTTTCTCTTCTCTCTCTTTTCACTTGTTTTCTCAACTTGATCCAGGTAACATAACGATTTTGTGTAACGTTACGATGAGGTCTTCAAAGCGATTACTTTTTACTTCAACTAAAAAGTCAAAATCCGTTTCTAAAGGTAGTAATGTGTTATCTTCAAAAATGTCCATCAATAAAAGTGACCGGCAGCAGTGTCCAATGGAAGTTGAAAATACCAGTGCTCAGGTTAACATTGAGGGGACTGGTACAAGTGTTCCTGCCGATGGTACTAACGGCGATGAAACTTTGGTTAATGTGAAAATTCCCGCTCTGGATAAATACAATTTAAGAGTTAAATCAATTCAGAAACGAATTGAAGTTGAAAAGAAGCGTAAAAATCCCCGTAAAGAGCCTAAACCCAAGCAAAGGCCACCACCATTAAGTAAATATCGTCGGAAAAACGCCAATGCTAGAGAGCGATCTCGAATGCAGGTAAATATCCTTTCTGTCCTCCTTAAAAAAGTGACCTTGTCTCTCCTTTTTTGGTACATTGTAGTGTGCTATCTATTGAAACTGTTTCATATCGTTTGATTATTGATTATTCATTTCTTACCGTTACTTTACAAATTAGGAAATGAATCAAGCTTTTATGAATCTGAAGAAAGCTGTACCACAATTAGCAAGTGATTCCGATGTTGGTGAAGATCAAAATTCAAAGTTAACTAAGATCACTACTCTTCGTCGAGCGGTCAAGTATATCGCCGCACTGACCATGTTATTATCAGAGACTGGTCCATTAATGGACGAAGAAAATACAAATTCAATCGAAACTAATGGTGCTATGGTTTCCTCAATGAAACAATCAACTGATCAATCATTCCTGTGTTCAAATATATCATCACCATCTCCCTCTGTATCATCTATATCATCAATTTCATCCGCATCTATATCATCATCTTCGTCTGCATCATCATCATATTCACTGTCAATATCATCACCATCCTCATCATCCTCATCAATTCAGTCTCCATCTTCTTGCTCATCTTTAACTCTGGATTTACAGTCAGTCAATTTGAACAATCAACTAGGTGACAATTTAATCATCCACCCAAGTCAATTATTTAATAGTAGTAGTAATCAAATTAATTATGATTGTGATAACAATTACTTGCCACTTGAAAGCACACCAGTCGGCAATCAACATTCAATTCAATTTGATGTCGCACAAACAGCATCTTCCGCCAATAATCAACACTCATCACCACCACCACCACCAACAACCACGACAATATCAACAGGAGCTTCAACAATTAACTTGACCAGTCAACAACTTTACAACTCCTCGTTGACACAAAATCAGCTACAACAAGTTAATCCTAATCAACAGCAGCCACAACAGCAACAACCTTCATCAACAAATCAGGACTCAAATCTTAACATCTACATGGATTTTGATTTAAATGATTTACCTGTTGAAAGTTCATTACCGCTTTTGGATGCTGATTGTTACTCTTATCTTCCAGATAGTTTTGATGATTTTAAATTAATTGCCGCAGATATGATTCCCGAGTCTGATTTTGAAAGTTTCAAGATTGACAGTGAAATCCTTTCCAATTCATTGATTACTTCTTGGTGATTAAGAGTAATCTACCTTTATAATTATTATTACGTGCAATAAGTGTTTTTAATTAACGTGTCTTTATTAACTGTCCAGGTTAATCGAAGTACTCAATCAGTGATAACTCTATATGCATAAAATGTATTCATAAAGTTACGCCAACTTGTTGATTTGTCAAATCAAAAATACTTCTATATAGTTACATGTAAATCATCACCAACATCATCATCTATTAATTTTTATCCTAATTCTGAATAACTCAGAATTTTCCGAGTTAAATGGTATGAACACCGACAATTAACGAGATACTTGATTACTTATTGATCACCTGAAATCCTGTCAATGATAATCAACAATTATCAGCAGTCCTACCTTTACAATACAATCATATCACAATTGAATCTATTCACCGTTGAACAACAAGAAAAGGATTCAACAATTAAGATCTCAATCAACTAATAATAACATCATCACCCTGAGGATTCATCGTTGATGTATTTATAATGATAATCAACTTGATCAATTTTAATCCAGTTATCGTAATTATTGTGCCGTTCCAGCAATTAATACATAATCTCATCAATTACGAGCTTAAATAGAAACTCTCCTTTTGTATTCATCCCTAATAATCATACATAATAAGCTCAAAAAAAAAGACTGTTAAAACGATCACAATTAACTAATCACCATCAACAATCACTCAACAATTAACGATATATATTTATTTATATATTGTATCCACTATCCAATACCTTTTGTATTAATCATCATCTTCATCCTCATCTTCATCCTCATCCTCATCCTCATCCTCATCGCCCTTAATCATACAGAGTGAGATTTCATATACAATGCAATGTGTTCATCAAGAAAATCATATCACAAATAGTATTATTAAATCACAGGTCTCACACTTTATGGAAAATCCTATTTGTTACAATCAATTTCACTCGTAAAAATAAAGACTTTTAATCGTAAACAATTAAAATTGATTCAGTTTTTTTCCTTAAAAACACGCTACTAAATTGTAATCAACTACCAACGAAAATCAGCAAATCATTGAGTAGGTTGAGATTTTGATTGGAAACGAGTTAAATAATGATAAACATAATCATGTAATTCCTACGCTAATTGTACAATTTACGCGCTAAATTATCCTAGTTAATCAACAATTCAACCTTGAAATCAAATTAATAACAAAAAAACAAGTGAAAGTTGGAAAACAGCAACAATTAAAGCTAATCAGTAATCAGCGTAAGACAACAACAACAACAATCAGAGTTAATCGAAACGGAATCACACTAATATAGGAAAATTTACTTGATTTTATAGATTTAATTTGGTTCAGGTAACACAACAATTAAATCAACAATCAATTGAAATTGAATTGTAAATCAATGGTGGAACCATGAAAAATTGAATTAACACACTTTTCAATTAACCAATCATTTTGTTCAATGATAACTTTTCAATCAAAAAGTGTAGCATTCACAATTTACACACTTACGATACTATTGTGATGAATTCATTAAATTACTTACTATATATCAACAATTGAGTTGCAGCAATTAACAAATTGTTCAGAGTAAATCAACTGAATCGTGGTGAAATTTTTAGTTAATTGTAACACAAACTCACAGTAACAATTAATCACTTGATTATAATGTACCGAGTATATCAAAAGTCATTAGCTAATTGTAAAGGGAAACTCGTAACAATTAGTGTATTATGAAGACAATTAAGGGTAAAAGTTGATTACAATTAACTAATTACAATTATCGCAGTGTTTCTATCGGAATAGCAAATTGATCGGAAAAATTTGCTCTTCGCCAAGTAAACGAAACTTTTTCCACTCCTTCAAGTTTATACAAATCATCTTCCTCCCACAATTTAATTTAATTGTTGAAATCATGATGATGTTGAGGTTTTAATTAAAAGTTACTATTGAAATAGTTGATTCCCAATTGAATTGTAATCATAATTAAAGAGGAAAACTTTATTTTCCTCCTTAAAAGTTTGATACCTGTTGTATTGTTATCCTATGGTGAGAGATGTATTGATAGGAAAGCGCGCCAAAACTGATTGTTAACGGTTGACGGAAACTGGCCTCTAATAATGAAGCGAGATGACTCTATCCATCGGCAATTAGATTGGTAGGTTTACTTAGTACCACACCCGTTACCTGATAATCAAGGTAGGAAAAGGAGTGTTACAATTTACCTGTTTGATTGTGAAAAATTGATTCGTTACAATTAAAAAATCACCATCAAACTTGTATGACAATCGTATACAATATTATGTTTCTCAGTGGAAATTGATTAGTAACAATTAATTTCTGACCATTAAATTGTCACCATTGTGTGTGTCTCTCTGTGTGTAACAATTGGCTGATTGGTGATTCTGATTGAGAGTTAATTAATTAAGACCAAATTGAATATACTCAGGGATAGCAATTGAGAGATGGCAATTTAGATTTTTAATGATTAAAAGTTAATTAACTTTTTTTCTGTTCCTGTAAATACAACTAATTAAAATTGTAAGTTGTTTAATTGTAAATGTAATTGATTGATTGACTGTTGATTAAAACCCAATTTCAATAATAAATCTCACATCATGATGAGCGGTTAATTTAATTGTAAGGCCTCAACATCAAGATCAAGTTTGGTTGTAATTAAAAGGGTTATTCAATCAAGTTAATTGTTGAAAAGTAACGCAACAATTAACACGTTGATACTGGACGATTAAAAAAGCAACGATAACTTTATATTATATCGCCCGTTAATCCCAATTAAACCATCACTTTCATTGTTAATTAACACGATTTACTATACAATTAACTAAATCAATAAGATGATTTCTAGCTGGCTGAAGTGTGGCTAGTCTCTTTGATTGCAATTAACTGATTACAATCAATTGGTTTCACCAATCAAATTTAAATGGTTAACCTCAAAGGTCACAATTTAAATCAACGGCGGTGGTCGTACAACAATTTATAAATTGTTGCCGTTGTTGTTGTTTATATCATTGATGTAAACAGTTTGTAATCAAAACTGTATTACGATGATTGATCAAGAAATTTTGAGTTCATTGATTTAATTCAGTTCCAATACTATGATATAGTATTTTGCTAAATTGCTTACAATCAAAATCAAATCAATCATAACGATTCAATTACATTATACACAGATTCATTTAAATATCCAATCAACGATTAGGCATGAGACCACAATTAAGCGACGCTTAATGAATCCTTAATTGTAACAATTTAGTTACGATTGTAACAGTAAGTTAGTGTAGCTAGTGGCGGCTACAGATAGTAGATCAATATTGACTCAATATTAATTGTTAATTGTTATTATTTTTAGCATCAAGTCTCAACGGTTGATGAGAGACAATCACTTTGATATTGTAACAATCAAGGAAACAATTTAAATCTGTCATTACCATTGATATATATAAATATAACATCATCAAGACACACCTTATAAGAAGTTATCAATTTGTGACACAAATCGCAATTATCATCAGGATGAAGGTAAAGGTCAGTGGATGGTGGTACTGATTTAGTTAATTGTTATTGTTTTTTTTTGTACTTCTCTAAATCAATTTGAATGCGTAGGATTAAAATATGATTACAATTAAAAATCATATGTAATCACTATAGTGATCTCATTACTATAAATGGTTGACAATCAACTGATGATGATGGTGATGAAAATTATGATTCTCTTTGATTTACATATGATGTTGGCGTTTGTTGTTGTTGTTGGTGATGATGGTGATGATTATGACAGATTATGATTGACAATTAAGTTAATCACAATCAACCACAGGGAATTCGTGAGTGTAGGTGAAGAGAGAGAGAGAGAGAGAGAGAGAGAGAGAGAGAGAGAGAGAGAGAGAGAGAGAGAGAGAGAGAGAGAGAGAGAGAGAGAGAGATATTAAT
>Ga0068630_1000131_pt1 | contig 20439 bp, 23 predicted proteins | sample InSIn4gowninarea_FD_77433 | JGI IMG/M metagenome (GOLD analysis project Ga0068630, IMG submission 77433) | Clean room microbial communities from NASA Spacecraft Assembly Facility at Jet Propulsion Laboratory, Pasadena, California, USA -... ... | reverse complement strand
TGGTTGAATCTATACATAGGTGATGCAGTTAAGTAAGAGGAGGCTGGAGATGGGGTCCAAGGATTGTAGCCGCAGTTGCAGCGCCAAGGCGCCAATTGTGTTTCAGATTGAGGCTGACCACGCTGCTGTGCCTGTCGTTCCTTTGGAAACCACATCAATGCAACCTAGGACATGAGTTACTCCAATCATTTGATGGAGTAGTTCTATAGTCCTTATCCGCTCTGTACAACAAGCATATCCCGGCGCTGATCCTGGACTAGCGTGATACGTCCATGCAGTGTGGTAAGCGACCATGAGGCTTGCCTGTACTGAGCCATGCAGCGAAACTCTGATGCCTCGAGGTCGTTCCCTCTCGAGACTGGTTGATGTTGCTGACCAGAACATCCTTCATGCCGGTGTCTTAACACTGTTTCCATCTATCCATTTCTGTTCTTGTTTTGTGATTTACTGCGTGCTTTCTTACATTTTTATGAAATTTGTGGTACCTACCTAATCGTCGGCCATGTATGCATCGTACATCCCTATGGTCATGCAGTTTTTGTTAATGGCCATGGTTTCCCGAACGGTGGCAATATATGGCTCACATTGGGGACGTTTAGATAAGAAGGCGGTCGACAACGATACTGTTGCGACCCCCCTCAATGTAGAGGCCTCGCAGCATTGGGATGGAAACGATGGACCATGGTCAATTGTAAACACGGAGTACGCTGGACACTCGCTTACTGTATACCAGGTCATCTTTCATCCTACAAATCGGCACACCAGCACAGAATGTACGAGTCCTGATATCTACCGCAGGCTACAATACCTGGGCTGTCAATGCCGATCTTGGCTGTCCAAATGGCACTGTTGTTGGCTGTGAAGCTAGTCGTGGGACACCGTTCATGGCCAACGAATCTTTGACGTGGATACAGAATTCGATCTGGGATTTAGGCCTTGAGGCGAATCTGGGACTCGACAGCACGTCAGATTTCGGATTTGACACTGTCAAACTCGGCTGGCAAGGGACACAGGTTGCGACAGTAGAGCATTCTGTAATCGCAAATTTCGGTGTATCAACATACTGGTTGGGTATTTTCGGACTCAACCCTATGCCGACCAACTTTTCGACCTTTAATGGTCCACAGCCGAGTTTTATAAGCCAACTGAGAAACAGTAGTAATATACCTTCTCTATCCTGGTCATACACGGCAGGGAACCAGTATAGTAAGCGTAGTCTATTACCGCAGCGTTGCGCTTGTTAATGCGGAGTTACAGGGTTTTCTGGCGATCAATATGGGAGTCTAGTATTAGGCGGCTATGATCAATCCAAATTTTCACCAGTCAATATCAGCATCCCCTTTGCCAACGATGTCTCACGGGATCTTGTTATAGGGGTGCAGTCTATGACTACAAGCGCATCTGCTACCACTCTTACTGAAGAATCAGGTGGTTTCTACGCTTTCATCGACAGCACTGTTGCACAGCTGTGGCTTCCTATTGAGATATGTGAGACCTTCGAAAAGGTATTTGGGTTGACCTGGGACGAAGATAGTGAGCTCTACCTTGTCAACGATACCCTGCATACTCAACTGCAGAACCAAAATGCCAGTGTCACATTCACGCTTGGGGCATTATCTTCTGGCGGCGACACGATTGACATTGTCTTACCATATGCCGCATTTGATTTACAAGTCTCGTATCCACTTCAAGCTAACAAAACATTCTACTTCCCACTCAAAAGAGCCGCCAACGCTACGCAGTATACCTTGGGTCGCACATTCCTTCAGGAGGCATACCTCGTCGCTGACTATGAGCGGCGGAATTTCACAGTTGCACCTTGTGCATGGGTGCTGAATGCAAAGTCTGATATCCGCACGATTTATCCTGTGGATCTTAAGGCTGAAAAAGATGAATCCGATGGACTTAGCACCTCAGCAATAGTGGGAATAGTTGTGGGCTCCGTAGTAGCCCTCGTATTGCTGGCTGTGGTATTGTGGTTTGTGAGACGAAGAAGCCGCAAGAGACTGCAGCTTGCACAGACTGCCTCTACTCCCACTCAAGGAAGAAGCCGCGAAGGGAACAACCCCTATAGTGAAGAGGTTTTCAGTCCGTTCCTCGGTGTCCACGCTAAAAGCGAATTAGACAGTGGTAGTGTTATTCATGAAATGCAAGCATCCGGGACGAGCAGACTTCCAGAGATGGAGGCCGAGGATGGGATGGCACGTGAGAAGAAAGCACATGAGGTTGAAGGAAGTAATACGCCAGTTTACGAAATGGTGGGGAGTGATGTACATGAGTTGCCTGGTTCCACATGGCACTGAAGTCATCCTTCTAGGATAATGTATAGCATGGATTGCTGGTCGAACTCATCGCATACAAAAATGAGATATGGCTTGACAGTAGCAACATAAACCCTGAACTACACAGAGGGTGAAAAACAAAACATTTGGAATCTCTATCGATTGCTACTATTGCTATTCCCATTCCTGGCACGCCACAGATATATGAAACTCACTAGACACGTCGAGACTCCATTGAAACATGGCTGCTGCACTTGACAAATGCCTGCAAAGGGTGAAGAAAAAGGTAGTATCTCCATCAACCACTACTGTTGCTATCAACACCGGTGGCACGTGGTAAATATATGAAGTTCACTAGAAACATTGAGATTGATACCCAAGATATAAGCAATATACACCAACAGAATACTAAACGACCCCATATTTCTTCTCCACCTTCCAACCGCAACTCAACATCCTTTTTCGAGCCAACGTTAGAGTCACTTTCTAGCAAGTCTTGAGAGAGGAGATCTTGCAGTGGCCGGAAGCGCCAGAGTGGGTCTTTGGGGGCTCCTTGCCGTTGTTGTTACCGGTGTACTCGTCGCAGATTTCCTTGACAGAGGTAGCGCAGTTGGAAGAGCCAATGGTGGCAGTGTCGCCATAGTTGCTGTTGATACCGGCGAGGACTTTTCCAGAAGTGGCCTTGACGTTGGTCATGACGACGTTCTTGGCCTTGCCGTTACCCTTGCAGTTGCCGCAAGATCTGGAAAATGGGTCAGTTGCACATCTTTTGTCATCGAGTCTGAAGATGTTCTGCTCACCTGTAGAGCTTGCCAAAGTCGACGACGGTGAACCCGTCAATGGTGACAGTGCCTGCACCGTTGTGCTGGATGACTTTGTCCTCGGCTCCAGTAGCACCTCCACCGATGACCTTTGCGTTGCCATCGCCCTTGAGGGTGAGAGCATCCTCGCAGACAGCGGACCACCTACGATATAATGTCAGTTAAATTATATCGTAAGAAGAACAGATCCGTGACAGGACTACTCACCAAACGTTCTTGATGGTGCAAGAGGCCTTGCAGTGAACACCCTCGATCTGGTTCTTTCCAATAATCACATTGGCAAGAGTGGCACCATCCTCAAGGATGAAGACGGCATCAGAGTCACCACCCTCGGCCTGGCCAGTGCAAGAGACACCACGGTCGTAGGTCTTGTAGCCACCGTCAAAGGTCTGACCCTTGGCAATGACCTGAGTCTTGGAGAGCTTGACGGATCCCTTGGAGGCGGGAATAGGGAAGCTGGCGCGCTTCTCGACAACAGCGGAAAGGCTGTTGGGGTTGGCAGAGGTAAGAGGGCCGGCGGCAGCGAGGCCGGCACTGGCAGCGAGAAGAAGACTAATGACCTGCATCTTTATAGTATTGTGGTTGAGGTATTCAGAGAATGATAAGCACTGCAAAGTCTACCAGAGACGTTTGAGAGTAGGGAGAGTTGAATAAAAGACTTGGAAAAGAGTGAATGTGTGTTGATGTGAGAGGATGGTTGTAGCGACGCAACCATGGTTCTTATATATTGTGATCTATATGTTCTTCCACTATAGACCTCACGGTTGTCGATAATACAATTTCTAGATGATAAGCGATAGCGGCTTCAGACATGTGGAACGATTGTCAAGCGACCTTGGCATATGTAAATCTCTTACACCTCAATGCGGCCTTGTGACACACAAAAGGACTTCCATGTAGCATTAGCACTTACAGAACATGGGCTTAATCGCCGTCGAACTCCTTGAGGGAGCAAATGAGCGCACGGTAGCAGATCGCACAGGTCGTATTGACAGGACAAACGGTCTAGACATGATCTCATCGAACAGCTACAATCAATGATCATCGTTGCAGTCCGTATAGGATGTGGGAAGAGTGTGATCCTTACAATTTGTCGCATGGCAAACTGTTCGCTTGTACTTCTTGAAACAACCTTGTCGAAAATATGAGCGGTGCCAAGTAGCCAAGTTGTAGCCAAGATAGCCAAGATGATTCAAGATATGGCTCCGCTCCTCGGTTAACTGATAAGATCACCAGATGGTGATTAAAAATTCTTCTGGATCTTCTTGAGTTGGATCAGCCATGAGGAGGCTAGAGTATGCCGCGATGTTAGAAGGTGTGGAGAACAGATACAGTTTCGTTGAAGAGAGTCCTGTCACAGAGTCTGAGCACCGAAAGGAAGGGGTACCAGAAAAACACTGGAATCTCCACCAACCCAAAACATTCATTACAATATCAGGCACTTTACAAACACTTCAGGCCTGCTAGAAACATTGAGATTGTAGTTTTCCGGTCGATTTTAGGTGTGATCTCGAGTTTTATAGTAAAGTTCATGTATCTAACGGGCGTCAGAATCGGGAATAGCAACAGTAGTGATTGATGGAGATTCATTTCCCCTGTACTCCAACATCCTAAGTCTCACTTACAGGTGCTTGAGTCGATGGCCATAATATAGATCCCGCTTAAGTGAGCTTCGCACATTGGTGGAAGTGGTGCACCTCCATAGCATACAGCAGCGCTATGATCGTGCCAAGAAGTTTAATAAATGATACCATGGTATTACTCAAAGTCGATTGGACCAAGTCCGCGTTTCTTCACTGCAGCTTGGACAGCCCCATTGACCTGAAGCACAGCTTCCGACCATGCTTCATGTACAGTAGTCGAATCTCGAACTTCTCGATCCACAACCCAAATAAGCCACTTTGCAATCTTGACAGCTTTGCTCATATCCTTTTCCTCAAGGACAACAGCGGTCAGGTAGGACAACAAAGCATCCACATCTTCATTGTAAGGACTCTCGTTGGCGAACTCCTTTACCCAGTTCTGGATCACTTCGCGCAAGTCTTGGACCTCCGAGTACTTCTTCATGAATTTTGGTTTGGGCCTCTGAGGAGGTGGTAAAAAGTAACTCTCGATAGTGTTCTCTCCTTGTTGTTGACCTTTTTGCTTTTGCTTGAATCGAGCTCTAGACTGAGCTGATACTTCAATGCCTCCAGACCGACGAAGCTGGTTTGCACGATGCTGGTCCAAGACCTCTTGTCTCATACTTTCTGGGAGACTTGCAAGGAAAGCGTCGTCAACTTCAGGTATCCCTGCCTCGCCGTCTGTGTCGGTGACACCATCTTCAAAGGCATCAGGACTAGGCATACGAGCACGGGATACAAAGTTGGCTTGCGTGAGAGTGGAGAGGTCCCCCCTGCTCTTGCGACCTAATAGCGCACCTCCGCGTTTTCTAGTGAAAGGTTTCTTCACCGATGGAATAGTTCTGTTCTTCCGAGGAGATTGCGGAAGCAAGGATTGTTCACCTGGCTTGCGAGGAGAGACAGGATACATGGCCTGTATCTCTGAACGAATGTCCTCTGGGAGAGAGTCCAAGAAGCTTTTATCCAGCTTATTGGGAGAACTATGCGCTGGGGACTGATGCCGCGATGCTGCTTGACTTGAAGATTGGGTTGCTGCGCCCACAACCTGAGGTTGATCAGGATCAGCCGTCTTCTTGGGACGCATCTGCTGCATCAATCTTGAGCGTAAGTCCTCCGGTAACTCGGCTAAGACTTTTGAATCGATCTGAGATGGTAAGAAGAATTGTGTCCCCATCGTGTTTAGAGGCCGACGACTGGGACTCTTGCTGCCCAAGAGATTAAAAGGAACTGCAGGTTGGTTGATATCACGAACCCGCTGCTTCTTGGGTGTTACTATGTCGTCGGTAATCGGATCTTCGGTATTGTGCGATTTGGGTTTGAGTGGTGGTTCACCAGCCTTGAAACGCAACCTTGGTTGGCTTCCTTCGGGCCTCACCTCAGACCCGGCCTTGATCGGCTCAAGCTTGGTCATTTGTATTCCAATACCGCGAAGTTCACCAGGGGTGAAGCCAAACCCTCGCATTGTCGCCAAGGCTTCTTTTGCAATGATATCAACATTATTCGTCGCAACCCCTAGCTGGAGACTCTTGTTGTAAGTGTCACATTTTCCATGACCAAGGTGTTTGGGGGGATCGAGAGGCGCATCAGGAGACCGACGCATGACTTTGACCGTAAGCTGGCAGCCCTTGACGTTCTCTTTCATCAGTCTCTTCTGCAATTCCCCACAAAGACTCTGAATGAATTCGTCGACTTGTTCCTGGTTTTCAAAACGGACACCCCAATTGACCTCTGCTGAAACTGATTTTCGAACAACCTGGTCACCAACTTCGGCCTTGTCAATGCCTCTTGCATACTCGTAAATCTTTTCTCCAGTCTTTGGTCCAAGAGTACGGACAAGTTTCTCTTTTGTGGTTTCACGTATATCCTTGACGTACTTCACTCCAATCTCCTCGAGTTTGCCAGCAATGCTATAGGCAACACCTGGAAGTTTCTGCACCTCTAGGCCACCAATAAAACCAAGGACTTCGTCTGGTTTTAATTGGTATTGGCCTGCCGGTTTTGCTTTTCGGAGTGCGAGCTTTGCTTGCAATATATTGCCGCCTATCCCAACAGAGACATTACATCCGGTCAGATCGAACACTTTGTCTCTGAGGTTGCTTGCAATTTCGTCCGCCTTTGCCTGTTCCCGATAGTTGCTGCCCTCGGTCATATGGACTCCATCAGATCCACTTGCCGAGATGCATTGCTCACTAATGTCGACAAGTGCTTCATCGATACTGACACTTTGTACGACGCCGTTAGTTTCTAAGATGACATCGTAGAACTTCCGGCTTGCGTCCTCATATGCTGGAAAGTCGTAAGGAAGAACGTTTAGGTCGGCATAGAGTTCCAATGCTCGTTTCATCCACATGCCATTACTAATTCCATACTCCCTCGCAGGGTAGTTACAACTAGCGATTTCGGAGCCGGAACCAGGACCATGTGCAACGACAGCCGGCTTGTCCTTGTATTGAGGGAACTTCTTCAGAGATACAGCAGCGAAAAAACTATCAAAATCAACATGCATGATATAACGACGAGAACCAGGTTTTCGCCTTTCCTTTTTCTTCTGTGACGCGGATTTCTCAGCGGTAAGTGACTGAAGACGTGACTTGAGGTCCGCCTTCCAGGTAGAAAGATGATGTAGCCGTGACTCGCGATAGTATTGTTCCAAAAAATCTGGATTTACAACTGTCGACTTCCGTAGACGTGGATCGGCCAAGAGGACAGCGTTGTGTTCTTCCGCAGTCATGTCTTCAGGTGCTTTGGGTGACGATGGCCGGACGTTAAGGGTGCTGTCAAGCTCATGTATGCCCGCATGTTCGACGTGATTAGGGCCAGCCGATTGCACTTGATCAGAAACTACCTTTTCGGCTACCAAATCAAGGGTTTTACTTTCTTCTCGATGAGGTATAGCCTGTGGTTGAGGTTGTGAATGACCAGGTTCATCAACGACGCTAGATTGTGTTGCGATCCTGCTTTCTGTGGTATAACCAGCATTGGATGGTTCCGAGTCGTGTGCTGATGAATCTTTTTCAACCTGCTTGTTGTCGAGATCGTCCATATCGGACATCTCGGCCGACAAGACCTGACCAGAAGATGCATCAGAAGGATCCTGATCTGACGTAAAAGCAGTCTTCTTGATTTGGGTCGTATACCAGCTACTATCAGATTGCTCCTTGTAACCTTTTGCCTGCTTGTTAACCTGGCTCACCATCTCTCCCTTATCAAAGGCCAAGACTTTCTGGCCGACACCCTCGTCAACGACGCGGTAATTTTGCCAAGGCAGCAAACGTCCAGCCTCGACGCTATCCACAATCCAAGCAGGCTTCACCATTCGATACTTCTTGAATTCAACAGCCTTCTTTAGAGTAAGGCTGCTGGCAATGATGTGTGTCACCATGGTCTTGCCATCTAAATACTGAACAAAGCCAGCACCATGGCTGACCAGCATAGCATGCAAGTCGTTCAACGAGGGTTGCGTATAACCATTAATATGGACGACGATGCCACGAAATATTTGAGGCTTGTCGCCTGATCTTGCCCGCAACTCGACATCGAGGTTCTGCAATTTGATCTTTTTCCGTCTGAAATAGTCGGTGAAGCCTCCAAAGTTGGAAGCTTGGTACTCCTCGCCTTCTTCGTTGTCAAAAGTGTGGTTTTCAATCTGCTTTCGAACTTGGGTGGATTTCTTTTCCATTCGCGAACCCATGGCTGCACAGATTTGTTCAACCTGCTTCTCTGGTGTACTGCGACAGCTCAAGCGCTAGTGGCAAAGTCTTTCCACGCTTCATCACGCACGCTCAACAGTCGTGTGCATTTCCCCAAACGCAGATGAAAGTGCACATGAGTAAGAGACAAAGACAATGAAATGGGACTCCTGACGCGAGATGTCAAATGACGCCACGCGTAAATGGACGCTCTGGGGTAAATTACCTTACATAGCAAGAAGTTTCTAGCGTGCTTCTGTCAAATCGTTATCTTATCAGTAAAAAAGATCAAGGCCGTGCATGGCTGCTACATAAATCTTTCTGGTTGCCAACCGCAACACCATTTTCTCTTCACCATTTTACCCGTATTTTCCTCCCCAACTCATCTCAAATTTACAAACATCACAAAATGGCTATTATTCCCATGGCTGTCTTCGGACTCGAGGTCCCTGCTGGCGGTGTACCAATCGCCGCCAAGTCAGACATTCCCGCCGCTGTAAGTCTCATCATGCGACCTCGAAGATTCTGTCAGTAGATTAACGTGCGCGTCAGTTCCGCATCACCATGGCCGCTATCGACCCCAGCGCCGAGTCAGAGCACTCTGAGGGTGGAAGCGCACAACCTCGTGCAACCCTCAAACTAATCCGCGCTCCTCTTGTTGACATGGACGAAGAGTCTGACGAAGAGTTCGATCCAGAGGAGATGGACGCCATGCTCGCATCCGACGAGGATGAAGAGGAGTCTTCTGATGAGGAGGCTAACGGCGGCCCAAGTGATCCCACAAAGAGCAAGAAGGCCCGCAAGGCCGCCGCTGTCAAGCAGTTGATCAAGGAGCTTGGTGAGGACATGGACGTTGACCAGGCCCCCAAGGGCAAGGGCAAGGGCAAGGGAAAGCTCGAGATTAGTGAGGATTTTGACGATGATGACGAGGAGGACAGCGATGAGGACGATGAGGAGGACTTTGAGCCCGAGGAATTTGTTCTCTGCACACTCGACCCTTCCAAGGTATGTTTCGACCCTGCTCAATTTTTTTGTCACCGTCTTTGTACTTACCATTTCTTTCCTTTGCAGAACTACCAGCAAACTCTCGACATCACCATCGGCGAGGACGAGCGTGTTTGGTTCATGTGCTCTGGCACTCACTCCATCTACCTTACTGGTAACTACGTTGAGCCTGACCACACCCACGGAGATGACGAGGACGAGTACGACTCCGAGGATGAGGACGAATATGATTTATCCCCTGACGAGGATGAGCTCGAGGATGGCATGTCCGAGGATGAGCTTGACGACATGGAGAACCCCCGCGTCACCGAGGTCGGAACCGATGATGAGGAGGCCCCCAAGCTCGTCAAGGCAAAGGAGGAGAAGAAGGGCAAGAACAAGCGTCCTGCCGAAGATGCCACAACCCTCGACGACTTAATCACAAAGTCCCAGGACGCCGCTACCAACGGCGACCAGAAGCTCAGCAAGAAGCAAGCCAAGAAACTCAAGAACAACGAGGGCAAGGCCGTCGCTACCGAGAAGGCAGAGGAGGCTCCTTCATCCGACAAGAAGAAGGTCCAATTCGCCAAGAACCTCGAGCAAGGCCCGACTGGTTCTCCCGCCCCCGTCAAGGCCGCAGAGAAGCCCAAGGCCACCGCTGCCGCTGAGAAGCCCAAGAGCAACGTAAGAGTCGTTCAAGGCGTGACCGTCGACGACAAGAAGGTCGGTAGCGGTCCAGCAGCCAAGCGCGGCGACCGCGTCGGCATGCGCTACATTGGCAAGCTCCAAAAGGACGGCAAGGTCTTTGACAGCAACAAGAAGGGCAAGCCTTTCAGCTTCAAGCTCGGCACCGGCGAAGTCATCAAGGGTTGGGACATTGGTGTCGCCGGCATGACTGTTGGCGGTGAGCGTAGAATCACCGTCCCCGCACACCTCGCCTACGGCTCAAAGAGCCTTCCCGGCATCCCAGCCAACTCAACCCTCATCTTCGACGTCAAGTGCCTCGAGATTAAGTAGCTCGTTTGGCCTTGCCCATTCGTCGAAGACTGTTCATGATGTTCTGGATCCCTCCATTCGAGACTATGTCCGTATAGGTACAAGCGTTTTCCCCCTTTCTCCTTTTTCGTGTTTTGTTTTTTCAAAAGTCAAGATACCCGACTTGCAAGCTGCAAAAATTGCTCCATTTAATGTACAGCCAAATTGCAGGGAGGAAGGGTTCTACAAGGGATAAGAAGAAGAGAAAAGTTTATACCACAGGTGTTGTGATTTTTTTTCTTCTTCTTCTTTTTTTTCATCATGAGGAAAAACTTGGAGGGAGTGAAATGGAAAGCGGAATTGTAGTACTAGAATTCAATCTGTCAAAACAACGATTATTCTTGACCGACTCATTACGCTGACGACAAGCGTTGTTGAAATGAGGGAAGTGTTTGGGTCAATATGCGTTGATACTGTGTTGATACACGAGTCTACGTGGCATCGTGCGGTGAGGGAACCCTGTCCAGATTAAGTGCTCCTCTTGTATACTATCTGTATCTGATATGTCGAGCATAGCGCGGGGTTTACTCCATCATGCTTAGTTGAGGGGACTACCACAGGCCTTATATGCGTTAGAGTCGATTGTCAATCGTCGTGTCCTAGAGGTGGTAATAGTAATAGTCGATAGGGATTCTGGTATTTCTCGTTATCCTCCGTGCACTCTCCTGCAGATAAATCACCGTGCGTTAGTCTTGTATCGCAAAAACAAGATGGCAATCAGTCGGTATATATAATAGCCAAGTTAATCAAAAATTCTTTCCGAAAGTACGAGTATGGTATAACTCCTCGACGCCCGCATGTCCTCAGACAAGTCGTAGTCCCAACAATAAGTCCAACCCAACCCATCATTGCTCATCAAACAGATAATTAAACTAAGCGACACCGGTAACCCTACGAACAGTCTTCCTAGGCCCTTCACCGGAGACAAGCACTTTGCCCTCAGCCTCCAAAGCCCTCAACGCTTCATTGACTTCACTAGTTTCAACATTGATACTGGCGCCTTCGCCCACATTCCTCACCAAGTCGGCGATTTTAGGCTGGTTCGCACCACTCCTAAGCATGTCGTCCAGCGCACTCAAAACAGCGTCTTTGAGATCGCCCTTGCGTCTCCGTTCGCTTGCGCTGGTGCCTTCGGTCAAGAGACCCATGTCAATAAGACCGGTTCTTGCATCCGTGGCTGCTTGCTTGAGCGCGGACTGAATGAGGCGCACGGCTTCGTGCACGTCGTCTGCTGTGACTTCTTCGCTCAGGCGCATCTTTGCATGTGCTTCTGCTAGACGGATCATCGACTCTAGTTGACGTGTTGTTGCGGTGATACGACGGTCTGCTGCTCGTAAATCGGCTCCCAAGGCTCGCATGGCAACGTAGGAAGAGACAAGAGCATCGCTGGCTCCTTCTGTGATCTTAGGGTGGCAGTTGGTGCGAGCATAGGAAACATAAGCTGTTAAAAACTCGATGGGCTAGAGATTGGTTAGTGTCATATCCTTTTCTTGTCAAACCAGATTGTCAACTCACAAGTATCTCGTTAGCACTGGCATTCTCGGGAGTGTCTTCCAGATACATGCCAACCAGATGCTTAGCCAGACGCCGGTCAGCGGTCTCGTCGATACGATCAAGTACAAGGTAAACCAGATCGAAACGTGAAAGCAGGGTTGGTGGTAAGTCGATATTCTGAGGTACAGGTAGAAGTGGGTTGTACTTGCTCCCGATAGGATTGGCGGAGGCGAGAATACTAGTTCGTGCATTCAGAGTTGTGATGATGCCTGCTTTGGCGATGGACACTGTCTGCTGCTCCATGACTTCGTGCAGCACTGATCGTGTTGACTCGGACATTTTGTCAAACTCATCAATGCAACAGACACCTCCATCTGACAAGACTAGTGCACCCGATTCAAGGACCAGCTGTCGTGTTTCTGGATCGCGAGTGACATATGCGGTCAGACCAACAGCAGAAGAACCCTTGCCACTGGTATAGACACCACGAGGTGCGATCCTGTGGACGTACGAAAGAAGCTGGGATTTAGCGGTCGACGGATCACCGCATAGGAGAACGTTGATATCTCCACGGTACTTGGGACTGCCACCCTTCTCGAATGACTTGTTGGTGCCACCAAAAAGTTGTAGCATGATTCCCTTCTTGACGTCGTCCATCTCCCAAATACTTGGGGCTAAAGACCTAGAAAGCAGCTCGTACACATCCGGCCGTGCTGCCACCTCTTTGATCTTGGCTTCGTCTTCTTCGCTGATTTTGCGGACCTCTTCTTTACCACCCGAGGCTTGCTCGGAGAGTTCTTCTTCCAGTGTTGACACATCGATACCCATGCGTCGTTTATCAACTTTGCGTACGAAAACGCAATCGACATAGGTCTTGAATATGTTCTTGACGGACCGTTGTCGAGGATTGACACGGACCTGGTTACACTTAAAGATGCCAGTAATCTCCACTCTATCACCGGCCTTGCAGACGTCAACAAGGTCGTCGTAAGCACACAGAGAAACCGAGTGAGGTGTCTGTCCATCGGGAACATTATCTGGAGTCTCCTGAAGCTTGATGACCTGCTTGTTGGCAAAACTGCAGCGATTATGCACAATTTGCATCGAGTTCGGCGAAGCACATTGAGCACGAGGGCAGACCGTTGGCTCTGCAATTTTACCTCTGTCGATATCGACCTGGACAGTATGATGGCATACTGAACAACGGAAAAATGCAGATTTCATGTCGGGAATGATGGGTGTAGTTCTGATGACCAGACCTTTCACGCTGACCATCTTATCCATATCACCAGGATTTAAATCACGGAGGTTGATTGTCTTGTCAAGTCCAAACGGCCTGATTTTGTATGTCCGTGACTCGACTTCAGTCAAGAGGTCTGGTACATCAGCTGGGTCTGGGTGAGGTCTTGGTGTTGCCGCATCGATGTCAGAATCTGGAAGAGGAGGAGCAGAACTCGAGTCTCTCATCCTGGTGTCGTCGCGTGCAGTCTGCGATGATTGAGTTCGCATCTCAGACATGCGCTTCTCTGCAATCTCGTACATGACATCCTTGAGAGCCTGATCGAAAACGGATAGAAGCTCAGCTGGAAAGTTTTGAACCTGATACCATAATTTCTGCGTAGGCGGATAAGCCTTGACATCCCGCATGTCTAGATTGAGGTTGACGGTGCCAAAGTCCAGCATGGCATTCATAACGTCAACGTAATGCTTGTTGTTTCCAGAGTGGTCTTCGGGTAAGCCTTGTGTTGTGTCGAGCTCGCCATCTAGAACCATTCGATATTTGCGTTGGAAATTGCGATAGAAATCTGAGGCTTTCGAGGTAGCATCCGCGACACTGATGTTTGTTCCCCATACAATTTTTGTAGAGTTACCACCCAAAGCGTTCGCTTCTGAGGTGTTTGGATTCAAGTTTGAAAAAGTAGCAGCATCCGAGTGATCTTCTCTCACAGGCCTGCCATTCTCATCCACAAAGAGTCTTCTGCGCCTTCCATTGCTCGAGAGAATATCTGATTCTACATCGTGTCTTCTGTTGATAGCTGCAGACGGCGCATTGGAGTGAGGAGAGCGGACGAAAAGGCCAGTGCTGTCACTTCTAAGCGCATCTGTACGGTTTCCGGCTGTACGTGGGGCGGCACTCGAACTTGATGCGTAGCGAATAGGTGATGAGTCTGATACAACAATTAGCTGGAGCGATACTCGTGGGATTCTGTTTCGCATACCTCCAATATTCTGACCTGAAGCTCGCGGAGTTTCACCGCCATCACTTTGGAGCGGTTGTCCTAGAGGCGAGCTGACATTCACTCCATTCGTAGAGCCATTCACGGAAGGATTTACTGGCGAGGAGCGAAAGAACAGAGGAGATGAAGTTGGAGGGATCTGTGAAGTGTTTTGTGAGGAGCGGTTTCCTCGCGGAGTTTCTTGTCCGGGGACTTGTAGTGAAGCTTGTGATTCTGTGCGAAGCTGCTCGTCTGGACCAAAATCTGTTTGCATTGGACTACTTCGAGGCACTTCTGGATTCCGGTCGTTCCTTGCTGGCGTGGCCGTGGCCGAAGGAGGCTCGGCAAACCTCTGCGGCGGTGAAGACATGGCTGTCCAATGTGGTGATTTTTGTGTTATAGAACAGGACAAAGTGTTTTGCTTTGACAGTAAACACGCCAAAGTGGGAGATCTCCTTTGTTCTCGCGTTCAACAACGTGCAGCAGCCGCGTTTGACGCTAAGCCTATTCGAGCGTAATTGCCTATCAAGACTTGCAATCATCTCGGCGACGCAAGACATTTGACAGCCAGAGATCAACCTTCAACTAAATCTCAAGAGTCTTGCCGATATGCCACCGCCTTCGCAATTGGCCATTGCCACATCTTCAGTGAGCCGTTTCGTCAAGGAGGAGGCGAGCTACCATAAGGAGCTCGAGCAACAACAAGCGAGAATCGCAAAGCTTGAGCAAGGCGGTGATGAAGATGAGAATGCTGAATTCCAGTTAAAGCAAGAGGTATCTGGATTAGCTCGTCCTATCACAATTTTATACTGATCATTTCGCAGCGTAGAGCCGTTGACGAGACCAAAGCCGTATTCCCACAACTGCTGGAGCGCATCAAGGATGCCTTGGCTAAGCTACAGCAGCAACTTGTAAGTCTCTGTTATCGAGAGGTGAGTCTTCGCTTTATTTACACGTAGAAGGAGCAGGAAGAAAGTGCAGGTGGCAAAAGCTCTCCTGAAGATATTACCAAAGCCAAGGATGCTATTGCAGCAGCTCAGAAGACCATCAAGGAGTCTTCTTGAAATGCCCGTGTGATCACTATATGTAATTTCCAAGATACCAGATTCAACAAGCAGGCAAAGACTTCATATTCAGCCGAAACTTTCTTGATCGGAGTCTACGTAATGTCCATGTGCTCGCCGTCCTCGGGAGAATCCTCAGCGGCCTCTCCTTCTTCTAATTCAGAGAGCGGCGCAGGTGTAGGTACTGCTTCCATTATATCGACATCTTTGGCAGGCGTAGGCGCGGCACTGGCCTCACGAGATGGTACGCCTAACATGGCTTCATGTCCCAGATCCTTGTTCATTCGTTGCGCCTGTTCCGAAGGGGTCGAGCCTTCATCCTGACCAGAAGGTAATGGCGTTGCACCTTCCACCTCGGCTCTGGGTGTGTTGTCACCCTTGGACAGACTACCTTCCTGGTCATCCACATCCTCCATGGCCTCCTCCTTCTCCGATTCGTCCTTTTCACCTCTAATGACCCTAAGCATCTGACGACCTTCCGCCATGATCTTGTCAAACTGTTCTTTTCGCTCGACCCATGTCTGAGCATAATCTTGTCCTTCTTGTTCAAGATCAGCAATTTCAGCGTTGAGTTTCTCAATGCTTGCGTGCTGTTCTTCCCTCGGCTTCAAGTTGCGACTGCTAGTGATCTTGTTGGCCAACGCATCGTATTCTTTGCGCAACGCTAGCGTTCTCTGCGCATCTGAAAGTTGGACACGTAGCTCGGAAGTATTGTTTCGTATAGCCTGGGCAGTTTCCAAGATGTTGTCCTTTTCCGTCGCATAACGTTCGCGTTCCTTTTCGTTACTCTTCTTAAGAAATTCAATACGGATAAACGTGCTTTCGAGGTTTGCAAAATCGAGCATAACATCGTCTCGCCATTGTCGTCTTTCCTGTTCTTGCTTCTGACGCTCGGCTTCCACAGCAGCGGCAGCTTCGTCTACTGCCGTCTCATCTGGTGGTGGTGTGGGTAATTGAGTAGGAAATGAACGGATCAACGCGTCACGAGCAAGCAGTCTCTTTGAGACACGCGCGAACGGTCTTTCTTCTACGTTCAGAAGACGAGTGAAGTGAAGTGTGTCTATAAAAGTAAGTAAGCGCTTGTCGAATGACCTTGCGTGAGCTTTCCACCTTCTGATTGCTGCTCTAAGAGCGGATAATACTGCACAGACATGGTATGAAATGTGTCTGACGATGCGAGAATCGCAGAATTGATCAGCCAGACGAGTACCTTAGTTTGCTTGTACCAATGGACGCGGAGCAATAATGTGAAGTTCGAACTTCTATACGACACACGATAGCCGGGTGCTCCGTGCGTTGAGTTTTATTGATGATGGCGCTAATGCAAGCTCCCGCAGCTCTTCCCCACATGCATGTGAAACCACCTTGTGCTTCCTTCCTATTGATGACAACTTCGTGCGCTGCTATAGACTTCAACAATAATGTTTCGTCTTCCAATCAGCTATTGTCTCTTTACCCCGACAAATGAGTAGTATAAGTAGCGGATTTTACATATATTAAATTTTCTTTCTCTCTTTCTTTCAAATATACCAAGCACTCTTCTTTGTTAATACAACGTCGCAAAGAACAACTGCAGCATACATCTTCCACATTCTCGAGTCTACTTCATCGCATATCAAGAAATTCGCATCTCAACACAATCGCGCCATGGGGGTTCCCTCACTTTTCGACATATGTCGCCGCTTCATGACTGCTAACGTCGATGAATTGGCTGATGTTGGCGACATCCCCTACCACATGATCAGACCAGCTCTATTAAGGATCAAGACCCCTGGTCAACTGGTGAGCATTCAATCTCTTACTATTCACGCTGTGTAGACTCGACGCTAACTGTTCTCAGCGCGAGCTCGAAAAGCTATCTCCTCATATCGCCAATGACGACGCTGAATTATGGCACGCCTTTATCAAGCGCGATATCCCCAATGGCGACAGGAAGATCTCCCAGAATACACCCACGAACCCTGCAAGCTGGCACAAAGTCTATCGCAAGCTCATGTTGGAAGACAAACTCCAGCAAGCCGATGCAGAGGCACAACTCAAAGCTGCCCTGAACAAGAAGGCTCAAGAAAAGGAGGCCAAAAAAACCAACATACTCAACAACACTTTCATCACGGATGGTCAAAAGAGAGGCCCCGCTTGGGGTAGTCCACGCGCTGCTCCTTCTGGCGCCAGAGCTTTAATCAATGCCAAAACCAATGCCGACAAACTTACCATACTCAAGCGCCAGACCGCTATTAGACAAGCAGGTCGCAGCCAAACTCAGTCCATTCCGACTCACGCACTCCAACAACAGCGCGGTACTGTCATGCAAGCCCCAAAATCCATGGTCAACCAATACTCTCGCACCAGCACCGCCATCCAGCACCCGCAATTGCCTAGACCTGCAGGAGCTGCTTCCCGTCCCGCTGTCTTTGCCGCGCCCCGTTCTAGCGCACAATCTGTGACAGACCGAGCTGTCAACAATGCTCTTCGTCAACAGCAAGAAAGGGAAGCGAAACTCAGAGCTCTTACTAGTGGTTCTAGACCAGCTCCCGCAAAGCTCGCCGCACCCAAGCCTGCCAGTGTGAAGCCTATGGCAAACAGCCTTGCCAGCGCTGCTCTTGCCCCTAAAACATCACGGCCTGGCGCCGCTCCTCAACCAGTGAGAAAAATCCTCGAACCCTCGAGAAGACCCGGTAGCTTCCTCTCCAAGCCTTCCGCAACTCCGCCAAAGTCTGTCTCTCCACAACCTTTGCATCCTACTGCAGCTCGTGACTCGCCATCACCTCCTCCAAGCGTTTCATATCAATCAAAGACAGCTGTAGCTGCGCCAGCCGCACCTCCAAGAACATCAATCTATCAAACGGCAGCTCCGCAAATAAGGAAGCGCCGTGCTTACGACCCTTTCCTGCCTAACAAAAAGCGCAAGGCTTGAACTCTGCATATTCCCAGCATGACACACAACACAATACAGAAAGACAAGCATGTCAAGTTACATACTTTCTCTTGTCAGAGTATTTGCTTGAACACAGAGCACTAAACGCCATTGTAGCACAACACGGTTGGCCGGAATATACATATACTTGAAGAAATCGTTCCATACAGCCTTTACAAGAATTGTGGTACTTCATATGCAAAGCATCTCGCCCTATACATTGGGGCTACACGCAGTCGTCTAAGATGACAAAAACGGCTAGCTGCTAAAGACAAGGCCAATGAATTGCAGCATTCTCAAAGCATTCTCAACAAACGAGAAGCTGAAGATTGGAAGCAAGTTTGAGCAGCATTGTGGGATGATGCAAAAGAATCAGGAAGGCATTTGGCAAATTGAGCCGCATAATCAACATAGATGAAACCAAATATTCACCATAAAAAGGAATAAAAAGTCGTATAATCATCAGCATCAAAACTCACTCATTCTCCATGTCATGATTGAAGGGTGCAAAGTAACAGCTCGTCATTATTGTTTCCCTCTTCATCTTCGACAATCCATGAATGTGCCACAGACTGCACGTCTGCCTCATCCAGCTAACGAAAACGCGGCCGTTTCCTCGAAAAGCCTCTCTCTTGCAGATACATTCTCCTTCATCATTGCCGGGTTATCCTCTCGAATTTCAACCGACCTAGTCTTCATACCGATCACTGCCTCCCCCTCCCACTCCCACTCACAGCATTCATCGCCAGCACCATCCGATCTTGAGAAACCATCGCTTCAACATCCACACTCGTGGTGTACATTCTTCATTCATAGACCACCGCGAAGAGCAAGGACCAGATGCAACGTCGCGCCTCCCTCGAGGTTATACTCTTCAGCCGTCTTGTCGTCGTTCCTGCAATTCCATGTCAGTTGTGGGATTGCTTCAAGAGAAAACAGGAGGAGACACACATTTGCTTTCCTCCGAAGATTAAACGCTGTTGGACTGGTGGAATGCCTTCTTTTTCTTCGACTCGTTCCTTTATGCGGGAGACCTGAGGTGTGTGGTTTGTTAGATTCGTTTCTTCGGCTGATTGGGGTGGGAGGGGGGAAATATGGCAGTGGAGGTATAGTCTGAGGTGTTTGGTGGACTGATGGGTAGAAATGTACCTTGTAATCGGGCTCGATGTCGAGCTCAATCTCCTTGCCGGTGAGGGTACGGACTCTGAACTCATGTGTCAGTTGTCTGGTTCTTTGTGCGTTTGTTGTAGATTTACTGACTTGATCTGCATATTTCACTTCTGACGTGTGATTGATATGGGTTTGGTGTGATGTTTCTCTTTGTGAAGAAGAAGTCTGATGGTTGTTTAGTAGATTTGTCTTGTGATGATATGTTAGATTGGTCGGCGATGACGGAGGTGTTTAGCGGGGCAGGTGTGAAAGAGTGAATCCCAATCTGGTTTCACCGCCTTCGGGAAGTGACTTTCAACTTCACTTGGCTGTTCCAAGACCAAGAGTCGTCTTCCGACATCACCTCACCAACACCTGCCTAATCATCTGTTGTTGCTCGATTACTCTGTCTATCGGGCTTGCGAATGCTTTTCATCTGGCTTGTTGCCCTACAGACTACTCTAACACAGTGCTGTGAGAACTGATCTGATCCGTCGCTCGAAATGGAATCCTTATGTAACCTCAACGTCCAATCCCAGAGCTCTGTTAGAGTAAGTAATATATAGAACACGCGCATATGCAGGCCCTCGGTCGCAGATGTATCCAAATCCCACTGCCTCTCGTCCGAGTTGTCACCCCCCTATAAGTCGTCTTTCATCTCTCTTCTCTCATGAAATGCACAACACCATCCACCATGTTCGATTTCGAAGCATTTGCGACTGATGTATGGAACTCTATTGTCGGCCTTCTAGCGACCATGAAGACCACTCTCCAGCATCTTACAGCCAGTATCGGGAATTTCCTCTCTTCAGTCGTTCATATCATCATATTACTCCTGTTCTGGCTACTCATCCTCTACATGTCCTGGATAATCCTCTACATTGTTTCCAAAACATTATATCCAATCTGGCACATGATCAAACAAAGAGGCCGGCGTAATAGAGCGGAAAGACAACCTTTGCTGAGAAGACATGACCTCACATCTCGCGACTCTGCACCTCGTAGATCTCCTTTTACTCGAGCGGGCAGAGCCGCGTGGTTCCCACCTACTCTCACAAGACAAGGGAGACGTCAACATCCTCCGATGGTGTACAACAGTCGCTTACCGCCACGGCGTGAACCTCATCATGCTCGACGTGTGCCGGATACATTGCAGGTTGGTCAGCAGC
>Ga0068630_1000129_pt1 | contig 20460 bp, 22 predicted proteins | sample InSIn4gowninarea_FD_77433 | JGI IMG/M metagenome (GOLD analysis project Ga0068630, IMG submission 77433) | Clean room microbial communities from NASA Spacecraft Assembly Facility at Jet Propulsion Laboratory, Pasadena, California, USA -... ... | reverse complement strand
CCAGCACTAGTTCTACCTCCCCTCACGCCCCTCCCTCTCCCCCTCGCCCCACTGGCAGGCCTACTCCCCGCCTCGGCCCTCCTGCTCTCCTCCTCCTCGGCCTTTCTAGCAGCAGCTTCACGCCGCATCTGCTCGTGGATCCGGGACTGCTCGGCCGCCTGCTGGCGCTGGTAGGCCTCGGACTCGGTGTCTGCGAGATCTTGGCTGGCGCCGTGCCAGTTGGGATTGAGGATCAGACGTTGGTTGTGTTCGGTTTGCGAGAGGATGCGGGTCCAGGTGTTCAGGAGGGTGGAGGCGGAGGCTACCGTGCGGTGGACGGTCTGGGGGTGGGGTTAGTTGGGGGTTTGGAGGGGAAGATAGGGTTGTGAGGGTTGCACTCCGCCAATGGTGGATAGGCAAGGAGAGGATGGGGAGAGACGCACATCCATGTTGCTTTTCGCTTTTTCGAGGGAGGAGACGACATCTTCGATGACTTTGTTGATGTTTCGTACGCTTTCAAGCTCTTTCCGGAGGGCAGCTTCACGGGCTTCTTCGGCGGTGTATTTGGACTCGGATCGTTGCTTCGAGGCGCCAGAAGTATTTTCGGCGGGTGCACCGTTGGCGTCCCGAGATTTTGTTTTACGGTGCGCGGGCGTGTCAACCGGAACTTCTTCTTCTGAATCGTAGAGACTGAGGTCGTCTATATTAGGAATGCTTTGGGATTTAGACATGGCCGTAGAGAGACCAAAGGGAGTAAACCTCTCAAAACGAAGATTCAGTATAGGAGGCGAGCATACGAAGTTGTTACATGAAGCAATTTGTTTGGCGGGGTAATTGATCCAGACGGTTGACGCGTGGTGTTGCTGTGCGGTCTCGACGCGCAGGGGGCGTTGTTCAGCCTCCACCATTTCGGTTTGGGCTTGGTGCCAGCCACCGCGAGAGACGAAGCTGCACTCTCTTCCAACCTCCAAGGGATGCCCATCGTCACTATCAGCATCCATACCACCACTGCACACTGCTTCCGACGTTCAGTCAGCCATTGCCATCGATACCCCTCTGCTGGGCTCATATTTACTACCGTCACCCCTACCCTCCGCACCCGTCTTCCAGCCTGCGCGCTGTTTGTTTTGATTGCGTCGCGCCATTGATCTAAGTATCTATACACCGTCTACCTAGGAAAGCGCTTGGGTAACTCCATCACCTATACTCAAGCGTCGACAATTGGACCGCGATACTCTTCATAGTGCTGCTGTGCAGTTCGAAGGGTTCGTTTTCCAGCCGCGAGCTGCAATCGCACGTAAAGTTGGGAAGGTGAAGCCCGGCGCTTCCTTTCACTTTCGGCAGCCATGGCAACAACACCTCCACCTCCCGGCCGCGTTCACACTCCTCCTACTCCCCGCCACGGTCCACTCATTGATCCCTACGAAGCATATTCACCCCGAAGATCTAGCCGTGTCGCTGCCCGCAAAAATCATCTTTCAGACGATCTATCTACCTCATCGCTACATCCCCGCCGGCAGATACGCGCAATAACTCCAACGAGCACCTGGAAACCAACCATCGCGCGTACCTCCAGCCAGACTTTTTCTCCACCGTCGTCACCCGCATCACCTGCAAAACTTGCCAAGCGTAATCCTGCTAAAAGTCGTGCTTTACGCGTGTCTTCTGCTGGACTCGACTCCGACTCCGACGCAATGCCATCTCGTGCAGAGTCATCGCTCAAGCCACTTGGGTTTGACCCGCGAGCGATGCTGCCGACCCCATTGAAGACGCCTCGCAAGCGGCCCGCCGAGTCGGAGGCAGCTTTGAGCTCCACAGCACGCGTGTTGTTCCCAAGTCGCCCAACCAATGTTGAGGATGTTATGCCGTCCCCTCGCAAGACTCGAAAGGGCAATCGCTTTTCTCTTGCACTCTCAAGTCATGAAGAAGTCGGTGGAGGTGTCGCCGCCTCCTCCAAAATTCAGATCTACACCGATTCTAAAGAACGCGTCCCCAGCGTCGGCGATGAAGAAGAAAACCCATTTCTTAGCAAGAACGCCAAGCCGCACAGCCGCAAGGCCAGGGCCAACTTCATCAAGCGTCGCAAGAGCGACGAAGAACGGGCGGAAGAAATGGAAGAAGCAGCCCGTAATGATGAAGGAGTGATCTACGTCTTGTAAGCACCGCACAACTCCTCACGCATCCAGACTTTTTGCTAACACCCGCCCAGCCGAGGCAAGAAGATCTTTCGCCGATTCGATCATCCTCCTACGACTGAATCTGCCGATGCCGTAGCAGACAACGATTCTGATGCTGCCAGCGACGACTCCATCCGTCGCAAAGCCGGCGCCTCCTCTCGTCGCCCTTTTACGCGCTCGACAATTCAGCCTCGCCTACTTTTCCCGAATGAGTCTCAGCGTCGCGCTCGCGAGACTGTTGACGAAGAGGATGAAGAGGCCGCCACGGATATTGAAGTTCCCATTCCTGTACCCACGCCAAGAAAGAGCACCCGCTACCAGCTTCGGCAGGAGGCGGAAGGGGAGATGCTTGCAACACCACTGGCGATAGGACGTGCTACTCGCTCTACTACAAGGAACGAGGCGGCTGAGCACGAGGCGCCTACTATTGCCGACACCAGCGAGCTGCAGCCGGCAGGAGACACGCCGCTCCTAATGCCCACGCACGCAACACGCAGCAAGAAGGCTAGTCCATTCGACAGCTGGCGTCGCACTAAGGACGTCTCGAAGGCTGTACCCAAGGGGACGAAGAGGCAAGCTGAGCCCATGGAGCGGGGCGAGGCGAGCGGAAAGAGGGTGAAGTCCGGACTGCATCTGGACTCTTAGGCGTGGAAGGCTTTGGGCACGATGAGTAATGTTGCCTTAGGTTGATGCAGCATTTCACGCATGAGGGTATGAGTTTACTTGGAAGGGGTTTTTGGCATTGGATCTGGAAGCGGCTTTGATGCGTTAAGTTGGGATACCATGTCCGCCAGGCGCGTTTGATGCATTCACTACGCGAGTGGTCCGCTTGGTTCGGCACGGCTATGATGTTTCCTTAGCATAGTGTGAAAGTTTCTAGCAATCGGAGTCATTAAGCGTTCTCATTGGTACTGTCCCTATCTACCTGGGTAGGTACTGAGAGTCTTCGACCAGAAAGCAAACCACATTCAGCCGCATGTGACTCGCTCTGCTCATCTGTTGACAGACGTGGATCTGTGCTTATCGTGTCTAGGGTCTAGGTGTCCTCTCCCGTAGGTTTATGCTGGGACTCTCAGACATTTCCACGGGCACGTGATATCAACCGCCCATGGCTGTATGAGCCTAACATATCATGCTCAGATAATGAATACGCTGAGGTTCAGACTTGCGCCCTGCTCCCAAGAGCCGAATTCGGAAGCGCCGCGCAAGACCAACTCCGGCGTGGAATGCGAAAGTACCGCAGTAGAACAGACCTCTGGGGCAGACGAGATGAAAGCCTAATGTATTGGCTTTCCGAACCAGGCGTCTTCCCACGAGCACGTGCGCCGTAATCCGAAACTCCTGTAGACGTCCAAGCCACAAACGTCCGACTCCTACACGCCCCTTCCTCATCCATTGCCCAACCCAAGCGCCCAAGTGATAAAACCCCCTAAACAACCTCACACATGACCCCCCTAACCCACTCCCCAAACGCCCCCTCGACGCTCTTGCTAAGCGCAACCCAAAACGCCATCATATCGCTCACCGGCGGGGGACAATGTTCGACAATCGCCCTAACCCTGCACTCCCTGAGGCCCCTAACCACCATCAGCTGCCGCGCCCACTCCATATCCACGACCTCGTTGCCCCAGCCTCCACCGCCGCCATTCCGCCCGTCCAGCCCCGCGAAATAGCTGACCTCCAGCGACGGGATGGCCGGGTCGTCCCAGCCTAAGAAACTAGGCTTGCCCGCCACGACGCCCAGCTCGAGAGATTTGAGCGCGAGGGACGCGAGACACCGACACGCGGCCGCCCACTCGAGGCGGTCGAACTCCTTGCAGTAGGGCAGGGCGCGCTTGGTGAGCGCGACTTTGCGGACGCGGGCGCGGGAGAAGGGCGTCAGATCCGAGAGGAAGGGCACGATGGCCTCGACGTGGGTGTCGAAGGCGAAGACGTAGGAGCTGTAGAGGAGGTCGGCCGCTTCGGCGTACGTCTGGCGGCTCACGCCTAGGATGGAAGGGTGTAGCCCCGGGTTCGACAGGAGCGTGTACGTCGTGTGCATGATGCGCGCGCGGAAGCGGTCGTGGCGGATTGCGTAGGTGGTGCGGAGCCGGGGGGAGCCGGGACGGACAGAGACGGTTGGGTCAAGGGTGCGGATTTGGAGGGTTGGGGCTGTGGAGAGAACGGAGCGCGATAGGGTCAGCTGGTGCTCGTAGTCGTGGTAGTCGGCGTGCACGCTTTTGGCAGTGCTGGGTAATGAGGCGCTGGTGGAGGGGAGGAGGAGGTGGCCGTAGATCATGAGGCGGATCTCGGAGGGGAGGCGTAGGAAGGGGGAGTCAAGGTTGGACATGGTGATGATTGAGTGCAGTGGTGAGTGTGCGATTGTGATCTGGATAGGTTAATGGAACACGGGTGGAAGCAGTACAGCCAACTTTAACTGAGCGGGCGGCCACAATGGCATTGGACGTCAGACTGAGAGCAGGATGCGCAGTATCAGGGACTTATCAGGCCGATTGCTTCCGTTCAGCATTTATCAAGTCGTCATGCGGCGCTATTTGGTCGCTGGTGCGGCCATCGCGGTGTCGGCCGCCCGTGATGTCATGCCCACCTGGGAGTCGTAATGCTGGATGAGATGTTGCACTTGCGATTGTTCGAAATGATGCTAGTTATCCCAGACCACGATGCCAGCCTGAGATCGCTATCGCATTGAACGCTGATGATTGAGTTGCCGGTCCGACCTAACACTCCCTGAACGACTTGGAATGTATGCGTAGGGGCATCCCAACGTCCACGGATCAAATTGATAGCAGGCGACGAATCTTACATAATCTGTCAGCTTGGCAGCGCCCGGCGCTACAGTAGGTAATTGATGTGACACCAGCCGCAAGTTAGACCCGTATTTTGAGAGATGTTTCCGACCTCTGCTCGCACCGATGAATGCAGCAGACCTATATCCCAACCGTTGGTATCTTGTGCCTGAACCCATCTCGACGCCGCACGCCGTAACATCAAAAACGCCAGCTTGCTATGCAGATGGTATCCAGCACACCGATTCGAACCGTACCTGGAAAGACGTTCTCAGGCACGGAGCTCATTTGTGGGAGCCACACCGAAGGACCGCCACTTGACAGCCCCCTTCTAATCATTCCTCAAGCTCGCCTTCTTCGCTTCCCTCTTCGCTGTCCACTTTGCTGGCTCCTTTACCAGTAGCTTGGGCATCCGGTTTAGCCGTTGTTTCAATACCGTTTGCCTCGGTCTTGACTCTCTTCGTCCTTGGCTGCTCTGGCTCGACTTTGGCTTCGGCCCCATTGACCGCCATGCTCTCTTCAGCTGCCTTCGGGATCCGGGCCGGAGGATTCGTGCTCCCATTTGCAGCTTGGACCCCGTTCTCCATCGACGCGCCGCTATTCTCCCTCGTTCTCTTCACCCCCTGATCGCTCGCGCCCCTCTCCATGCCCGCCCCAGGGAAAGGCGTCTGCGGCGTCTGTGGTGACCTTAGCCTCGTGTCTGCTTCGGCCGGATCGCCGTCCTCAGAAGACCGGAGACCTACGTAGATGCTCTCACTGCCATCCTTCGTCGGTTGGTGCTCGAATATGTCTGCCATGTAGTTGCACGCCCGGCGCACATCGCGCAGCCGCACACCCTGCACTTCCCACCAAGGCCTGCCGTTGAAGTCGGGAAAGGCGACGCCGCAGTGCTTCGCGCCGCAGTAGATGGCTGCTGCGCCGATGGTGCGCGAGGTCACGATGAGACAGAGCTGGGTCTGGCAACTGTCGTTGATGAAACTCCATGCCGCGTTGCGCAGCTTCTTGTTGTGTTCTGCGCCGAGCGCCTTGAGCATGTCGAAGAAGATCTTGTAGGGTGACTCGACGGTGAGGTCGAAGCAGAGCATCTCGAGCAGGACGTCTTCGTTGAAGAGTATTGTGTCTCGCCACTTCCAGAAGTCTTTGGTTTGCTCGTCGACGAGGAGGTTGGGGTTCTTTTGTGCGACGCGACAGCATGCAATGACCAGCTCTTTCACTTTGCGGCAGTTCTCCTCTACTTTGGTTGCCAGGAATAGCGAAGTCGCTGCGACTTGCTACGGACATGTCAGCGAACCAGCTTTGTAGTGAACTCCCAGCGCGTTGCTGCTCACGTAGTGGTGCAAAGGCTTATAGCCTTCCCTCGGTACCAGCGAATGCCGCATGAGAAACCGGTTGAAGAAGACGGCCGCAGTCGAGAGGGTGAGCTGCGGCAGCTTCAACATCATCCCGACCTGCCAGATGAAGTTGACGCCCTTCCCTCGTGTCTCGCGCTCAACCTCTGGCTTCATTCCATCCATTATCGAGGGCGTGTGGAGCAGCTCTTCTTCCGAGAATATCCATTGTTGCTCTGCCTCTGCGAGAACCTCGGCTGCAGGCTTCGGCGGATGGCGCGCCGCAGGTTGAGATGGCGGAACATATGGTGAACTGTTCGTATACGGTGGAGGCATCGATGTGACGGACGCCGGGTTCCCGGAATGCGGTTATCAAGGCGATTGCGAGTGTTGTGGAAGGAGAAGTATGCGCCGCGGTTTCCGCATGGATGTAGAGTTTTACTCGGTAAATCCGAAGTGGATGTGGGAAGCTATTGTCAGCTCTAGGGAGGCATGGATAGAAGTGATTAGGTCCCTTTCTTGAGCGGCGGACAATAGCAGTTTATGAAGTCAAGGCTTGGCCTTGATTGCGAACAGAAATGCGGCCCTGGACTTCTCGGTACCCGTACCGTTGGTGCCTCAGGCACACTTCGAGAAGCATCCTACTTCCATTGCTCCACATCAACCTCATCCACTCCCTGAAATCTTCTGTTTGCGTATTGACAGTTATCGTGGGCGAGGCGTCCAGTTGCCTTCATTTCGATTCGGGTGGGTAAAAGTGCAAGTCGCGCGTTTAATTCTGAAGCATGTCCGCAATGAAGACGATGTACAGCTCAAGATCACATAGTTTTCATGACTACTTATGGTATCTCAAAACAGGTCTTCCAACCCTATCGAAGCGCAGCGCTGCCTAGGCGCATGGAACCAGCCCCCCGCCTCCGCAGAAGCTTCGCCCTTTCCACCGCCCGTACAAATATCGTTGTTTCCACTCCAAGACGCAGCCCCGCCTCGCAGCAAATCCGCAATCCCAGCGACCGCAACCTCACTGCCCGGAACATCAGGTTCAAGCAGGTACTCGATCTTCGAGCCCAGCGTGCCCACATACGACCTGATCGTATGCGTACTCTGTACCACACCATCACATTCCACAACAATCTTGACCGCCGGCGTGCGCCTTGCCTCCTCAATGCGCCGTTGCGCCGCACGCCTCGCGGCCGGGAGTGTGCGCAGATAGCGCGTGAAGCTCGACAGCTTTGCGCCGCCCAGCTGGCTCAGGAGGTGATGGTCGCTGTCCTGCGTAATCTGCGCGACAGGCCTGCAGAGGTTCTGCAGGAGGCCGTCGTGGTCGCTTGGTGCGCGGATTGTGCGAAGGCTGGGGAAGCCGCCGGCGGCAATGGAGGATGCTAGATCTTCGTTTGCGGAGCCGGGGACGAGGATGTCCCAGTGGAGGAACTCGACGGATTTCGATGATAGGGCTGGGATGCGCATAATGGCGCCGGGTGGGAGACCTGGCGAGCCGTCTTGAACTAGGGTGAACCGCTTGAGGTTTTCAGCGGTTGAGAGGAACTTCGTGATCACAGGGAGGAGCATGATCTCCAAGTCAATAAGGGAAAGCTTTCGGAGACCTTTCGCAGCGTCTGAACCGGCGAAGCGGAGGAGGCCTCGGTCGGTTAGGCCGTGGAGGTCCTGGAGCCGCAGAGAGCGGAGAGCCGGCAGTGCGAGCAGAGTCCTGTTGTTGAATTCGTCGGAACCGAAACTAGAGATGTAGAGGTTCTTCAGGTTCGGTAGCTGTCGGAATGTCGCAATAAAGGCCCTGAAGTTCATGCTGCCGGCGTTCTGGGCGTGCAGTACCAGTGTTTGGAGGTTGGGCCAACTCTCATGCTGTTGTAGGAACACTTCGACTGGGTCAGAGTAGGAAGCGTAATACATCTCCTCCTCTTTACCGTCAAAGCATCCGCTATCACGCCTCTTAGTGTTCCGTATGATCCATGCTCGCTCTTTCAATGAAGTCCGCGTTGAAAGCGCATAGGTAAGACGATCGAATTCATGCTCGTAAGTCGGGTAGAGGCCGACTAGCTTTTCGAGATTCGGACAAGCCATGACGAGCGATGCGAGTGAATCAATCAGTTGCGATCGCTCCTGCGGAAGGCTCTGCTGGTAAACGCGCTGCAGTTCCGGCACGTGTATCTCTCGGACGAGCTTTGCTAGGCCAGAGCGCTCGCGCAGTGTTCGTCGTAGGATTTTGATGCGATTTGCGGTCTTCGTCTTTGACTTCTTTGACTCGGCATCGATCTTGTCCGCTGGAAGTCGAACGCTACCGTACCTACAGCATAACGTTAACAACAATTCGACTAATCGCAAGTCGATCTCCTTACAATTGCTGTCTAGCTGCCTTCTCCCACGCACGGCTTGTGAGAGCCAGATTCTGGACATCCTTAAGATAGCACGTCGCGCAGCTATTGAGGGGCGATTGAAAGTGAAGAGTCTCTAGTTGTTGCAGGATACAGCTGTATATCTCATGCGGAAGTTCCCTGAACACGCGTTCTGACAAGACGCTCGCAGGGCGTGAGCGCCGGGAGTGCTGTGACCAAGGTCGCTTATTTCGTTCCAGCTCCCAAGGTGTTCTGGTGAGGGTGGGCACGATTTCCATGTCCGTAGAGTAAACACTGCTGCCCGTATAGGATGTGGTGGAGCTTCGCCTCGAGAGCATTGAATCGGTCATGGATCGCACCGAATAGAGAGAGCTTCTCGAGGAAGTGGTTGAAGCTGTAGAGACATCTTTGTCTGCTGCTGGATTCCAAGCGCGCGAAGCGTTGGACCTGACGTCAAGTTAGCCCCAATGCGTGTGGGCGATGGCTGCGCCAAAAATCCAATCTCCCAGGGTTTTACATACCGGCTACCAGCATCGTCTGGGATGAGCACATCCTTAGACGCCGAGAGAAGCCTTGGCATTGGTGGCATTGTGAATAGGCGGGATGAGTTTGTTGAAGTTCGGGAAATAGTAGAAGCAGTGGTTTTAGAAAGCAGACAGCAGAACAGCGCGGCGGAAGCCCAATGTGAAAAGTGAAGGGAGACATGTCATAGCTGCAGGGTTCAGAGGCCCGCGATCGACCATGGGCTCGAGCAGCGCTGGCGTCAACGATGGCGCAAGATCGTCGTCTCGACCTGACAAGGTCGGCCAATTGGAGTCGCAACTGCAAGCCCAGAGAACCGTTTCTGGTGGCGATTCCCAGTTCCCAGGGGCATCCAGCTCTGGCCGGCGCAAATGCACCAAGCCACTCCGTAAGAGGGCGTGTGCACAGCCACTTGACGCACGAAGTTGGGACGATCCCAGCTGCGATGGGTTAGCTGTGGGGAAGTCGATGTTTGCCGGTTGCCGGGCGCAGACCATGGTTTTCTTGAGGCCTTGCGGGCGACAGCAGCGGAGGGTGGAAACGAAGGGAGATGGATCAAGATAGGCTACCGGGTGGGTACTTCAGTGTCCGGCGAGACGAGAGACGAAGAGCACGGGCAGAAACCTCAGAAGAGATGGAACTTTTGCCCATCCTCCGCGTCCGCCGCTCTCGCCGATCTTTCCGAGTCGGATGCGGTTCCAGCCACAGGCAGTGGCGCAGTCATGCGGAGACCTGCATCATCGAAGATGGAGCCTCGCCCGGCGCTGCTCTTTGCGGAACAGATTTTCGACACAACCCCGTCGCTGAACGGTCTGACAGCGGCACGACAGCCAAGCTGTGCTCCTGTGGTGCAGGTGCAGCTTCAGCTCAACCCCGCAAGAAACTTCTCGAATGGGATCATGCCGCGTTTGGACGTCCTTGTTGTGTTGCGACCTCTCAAGACGCGCATTCGGAAAGCCGATCAGTGATCCAGCAGGCTCAAAAGACAAGTGTCAGCGCCGGTCTCATCCGGTCAAACAGCACAACCAATCGTGTCTCCGCGCATGTTGATAAGGCATGTTTGCTTTGCACGTAGCAAACCCTGAGGTGCTTTCCCAGAAACGTGAAAATTAGGGCACACAAGCATGTTGACTTTCCTTTCGGTTGTCGGGACTTAGTCTCGTGAACCCAGGGGGCCGGGGAGCTTCCTCAATCAGTAGGGGCACGTGAGACTCTGTGATTCAGCGGCAGTCAAGCTTAGCGGAAGATCTGCCGAGCACTTCGTCTTGAGTACTAGACGTACATATCAATAGGCCGGAAACGATTGTGTCTACCAATGCTTTCATCGTGTTAGGTAGTCGCGTACCTCTCTAGAGATCACCAGACATAGTCTTCAAACTTGCCTACGTCCCTGACAGCCCCCTCACTTTCACGGCCGACGACAATACAATTGCAGAGTGCAGCAGCATTGACAGGCGACTATGCTTACACGAAAGCCGTCGAGTCGTTGTCCGGCCTCGAAGCTTTGTCGCGGATGCGTGAGTGTATGCTGACTCCGGGATGCCGCATACTGCTCAGGCTCTGAAATTGCATAGAAACATCAAAGAGCCCAACGCTCCGACGACAACAGAGAGCCACTCTTTGAACGATCCATGCCAGGAGATCCTTCCACTCGTTGGGTTCCAAACTTCATGCGGTGTCTGCTAGTTGTCCAATATCTTGCCGGACTTCTAACCGAGAACTGGCCCAAAGACATGAAGATGTGGAGGACGGCTCCCGATCTAGACTTATGCACTGCAATGCATTGCGCTCCCAGCTCTGCTCCGTAGTCCCCCTGATGAGAGATTTGGGTCTGGAGGACTAGCTCTACCCAATCACGGGCTCATCTAGAGAGGTTGCAAGACTCACATCCGACGCCTGAGTAAAGTCCTGGCAGCCATTCAAGCATGTTATCGGGCATGCGCTGATCCGGTTCGTTGGGTCTCCAACTTCCGTTATGCGGAACGGCATCCGAGTGTTGCTGGGAAGCGAACAGTCTATGGCTGTCTCCGGGTTGTGAGGTTTACCCAAGAGTTTGTGGTCGGTATTGAATGATAACAAATATCAATCAAGGGCCAGTCCGTCCAGCAAACGCAGATTGTTGAGCTCGTTTTCTCGCGCCTTGTCGCTTGGGGTGGTCACATTTTGCGTCTCACTGCTCAAGTCCAGTTCTTCCGAGAAGTTATTCTGTGCAAACTCAAGCACCCAGGCTCCATCCTCAACCCTGCCCTGCGCGAGGAGAAGTCGGGCAACGTCAAGGGAGAGTTGGACCAGCGACTGACGCCGTGTCTTTTGCATCTCCCGCACAGCCTCTGGCGATAGGTGAATCTTCTGCAGATAATCCAATGCCGGCTGAGGAGAAGGCTGGTACGGGTGGCGCAATGCAAGTCTAGCGTGGTTCAAGTTATTGAGTTCTGTCGACCACTGCTTCGCCAAGCTGAGGAGCGTATCGAAATCCTTAACGGATCCGGCGAACGGATAAGAATATATGTGCTTTGTGAAGACATTAACGGCTAAATTCACCTCGCGTACTGAGAAGCTACCAGATGAAGACGCAGCCAGGATGAGGGCGATAGCATGGTCTTGCCCTTGCGGATGGTTGAGCTCAGCTCGGACAAAGTGTTTCAAGAGATAGGCTTTCCACCGTGAAACATCTTGACGATCCAGCAGTGTGCTTTCGAGAACGTTCGTCGGATCCACGTTCAGCATACTCCACAGGAGTTGTTGTTGTCCATCCGCAACGAGGACAAAGGCTAATGCCTGCAGAAACGGCTGATGTTTATAGAATGCCTCCGATTTATGGAGGCCAACCGATTTGAGCAAGGCCAGGACTCTGGTGCCTGCGTTCAAATCCCGGTACGCGGGTGCACGGAGTGACTCTAGACACAGCGTCGCGCTGACAATGCTTGCTGTACCGCCGGCTACCTTCTCTTCAAACCACTGGAGTGGATGGCCGATCACGTGACGTAGTCTCATGGTATGAGTATGGGCGGGCTCAGCTCGAGAAGTCGATCCTGAGCGTCTCACGGGCTTTGTAGCGAACATGGGGTTTGTGAGGATGGACTCGAGGTGATGGTTCGCGGTCGAATGTGATGAGCGGTGAGCAATGGCGTCGGATGGTGTAATGGGCTGGCCACGCCCGTCACGTACCGCAGTTTGGTTGTCTCGGAGCTGAGTCGCTGGATACTCTCGATCGAGGTGCTGCCTGAAGGAGGTGGTGAGCAGTCCAAGCAGCTGCTGCGACTCTCGTGCGTTCAAAGGGAGCTGCGGGTGAATCTTGGACGTGAGGACCTTGAAGGCGCGAACGCTGGTGGACTGCATATTGATGGCCGCCCTCTCCCCGGCTGTAGCTCTGGTGCGAGCGATGTTTACGGTGACGGGGGAGGATTCAGGGTGTAGCGGTTCACTGGCTGCAGGAGAGGGACATGTTCAGGAGTGAATAATGAGGGGGCGGTTCAAGTGGTGGTGGTGGTGGTGGTGGTGATAGTGAGATGGTGCTGCCGGAAGTAGCCGCCTGGCTTGGCTTGAGTTTCATGGAGCTTGACACGCGAAACGCCAGGCTCGTCTTCGCTCACTCGACACACAGACAGCCACCTTAGCCTTGCATCAAACCTCAGATCGTACACAAACCACACATGCCTATGCTGAAGCCCGTCCCTTAACCTTCTCGACCATCTCCTCGAACCGACACCGCCCGTTCTGGCCGCTGCTGGTTCTCTTGACCGACTGCAGTTTGCTCCCGTGCCTGGCAGCACTTGTCGACCGACCCTTTCCATCGTCATCTACACCTAGTCTTCACCCTTCACCCAGCACTTCCCACAAACCTCCCTCACATCTGGTTTTGTCAGCGAAGGTCTACAGCCTCTCAGCTGCTCACACAATGTCCGAAGTCCAAACTCGGCCTGCCGCTTCGCGCGGCAGAAGCTCAGCCCGCGGCGGTAGAGGTGGTTATAGAGGCGCACCGCGCACCACCAAACAGACGAATGGAGATCCTCAGGACACCGCAGTCGACACCTCGGCAGATCAAGGCGAACTCGGCGAGCTGAAAAAGAAGTACTCCTCTCAATTGAGCATGCTGAAAGAGCTGTTCCCGGCTTGGACGGACGTCGATCTTGTCCTGGCTCTTCAGGAGTCCGATGGAGACTTGCAAAGCACCATTGAGCGAATCACTGAAGGTACCTTCTCCACAATCTGTCATACCCGCGCGCGACCACATGCTTTCTAGAATGTCGTTTGCATGCTGTTACTGTGATCCGTGTGCTACTGGAGCTCATTGCTGACTCTGAAATTGTTCAGGCAACGTATCCCAGTTCTCCGAAGTCCCAAAGAAGACTAAGGACAGATCCCGCTCCAAAGCTAAGGAAGGCTTCACTCCCGGCGCGGATACCGCGACTTCCTCAACCCGTTCAGCCCGTGGTAGAGGCGGCCCGGACAGCGCTCGTGGCGCACGAGGACGTCCTGAACGCGGCCGTGGAGCATCTAGAGGTGGTCGAGGCGGAACTCAGACGGCTACCAATGGAGCACGCACTGCCTCTGGTCCGGCCTCCGTTCCTACAACAGAGTCAACTGCCTGGGAAGCCAGCGCTCCAACTGAGGGCAAAGAGAACGACTCATGGGATACGTCGGCTGCGGCGAACACTGGCGAAGCCGCTCCGGAGGCGCAATGGGCGAGCACCGCTACTTCGACCGCGATTCCTGCGACTGCGTCAGAGGGTCAGAAGAGCAGTCTTATATCTGAAGGCGGCGCAAAGAAAACTTGGGCAAGCATGTTTGCCAAGCCCAAGCCGGCTCCGGCTCCGCCTAAACCAGCTGCTGTGGCACCGCCCCTAGCTGAAGTCGGATTGCCGCCAGCAGTAGAGATCCCCGAGGTGCAAGAGGATGCCGCGCAAGTAGAAGTAGAGCCGGAAGCCCTACCAGTCCCGCCCGTTGTTGACGAAGCTCCGGAAATGGAGCCTTCTACTATCCCGGTCGAGCCCCCAGAGGCAACCCCAGAAGCTGAGATCGAAGAGGCTGCACTACAGCTCACGCCATCTAAGGACGAACTGACGGAAGACAATCTGGAACATCTCCCTGACGCCTCTGTGCCTGCGCCAACCGAAACCGCTGCTAGCACCGTTGCGAGCTCGCGGGATATAGGCGTCGCGACGCCCTTGCCTCCAGGTCAGCAACCACCCATCAGCCGTCCGCCAATGGGTGGCTTCGCAACCAGTGCGTTCAAGGCTACCGGAGCGCCGGGACGCAGTGCTAGCTTCCAGCGGAGGATTATGGAGCAGCAAGAGGCTGTCGTCATGCCAGGCAATCATGCTGTTGATCGAGCTGCAGTGCAGTTCGGCAGTATGGGCCTAAACGGTGACGCAGATCTGGATGTGGATGATGATAGAGAGGAACCCGAGACGCGCACTCAGCCGCCCCAGCAATCGCCTGCCGCACCCAGGGCTTCCTTGCCCCCTGTGACTCGGCAGCCATCGCAGCCATCGGAAGCTCCTATCCAAGACACTCTTCCTACACCGAAGCAAGCTGGTCTTCCGTCGGTGCCACAGCAGCAGCAACAGACTGCCCAGCAACATTCACCCCAGAACACCCTGGGTGCTCAAGTAATGCCACAGCAAGCCCCTCATGGTGGTCAGCAATACAGTCAATACGGCCGCTATGATCAGCCAATCCTGCCGTCTGAGCAGTCAGCCCCGTTGCCGAAAGCCTACGATCCGTTCAGCCAACAGACCAGTCGTCAGAGCCATCTGGAGAGCTATCCAAGCCAACAACAATCCCAGATTCAGCAGCAGGTGCCGTCGCAGCTCGGCGGATTCTCGTCTGCGCCTTCCGACCATTCCTCTTACTACACCTCAGACCAGTCACGAAATGCCTATGGCAACTTTTACGGCGCTGGTTACGGTCAGCAAGGAAGCACTAGTCAACAAGACGCTGGCGCCTCTCAGCAGAGAACCGGCAGTGCGTTTGGCGCATCTGCTGCCGACTCTGCTTATCCGACGAGCCAGTCACAACAGGTAAGCAACCATGAAGGCGACTCAGTTAGCCCATTAACCGACCCATATCATCCTGTTTTCCCTGTATCCCGCCAGGGAGAATCTCAATCATCAGTATCTCTTATTAAACCGCCTAACTTATCAAAACAGGTCCCGTCACGCTACGGTGAGGCCCAAAACAGTGGTCACAACACGCCGAATCCTACGCTAGCTGCACAACAGCATGCAGGCACCCAGTCGCAACAGGCGCAGCAACTCCACCAGCAGCCATACGGACAGTCTGGATATGGTTATGGCGGATATCCTAACCACCCGTACTACAACAGCCCGTACTACGCCGCCTACATGAACCAGTCCGCGCAGCACGGCTACGGCGGACCCTTCGGCGGCAAAGGCGGCATGTACGGCCAGCCCCACCACGGCTACGGCATGTCACCCCAGACCTCTCACGATCAATACTCATCCTCTCCCGCCGCCGGCGGCTTCGGCGCCTCATCCATGCATGGCCGTGACACCGGTCTCACCGGCGGTCTCGGCGAATACTCCCGCTCCGGCTCGACCCAACCCACGCAAATCTCGTCGCAAGACGCTCGTTACAGCGGCATGTCGGACCCCTTCGGCCGCTCCCAGAGCGGATTCCCTGGCCAGTCTCAGGGCTACGGCCAGCAGCAGAGCGCCCACCAGGGCACTACGGATCCGTCTGACGCCCTGAAGCCGTTCGGCAGCGACGCGAAGTCTGGACCCAGCCCCTCTGCGCTCGGCCAGCCGGGTCGTCCTGGCTCGGCTACCAATAATACGCCCGGTGTAGGATCGCAATCGGGCCTTCCGCCCCCACAGTCGCATCAGCAGGGCTTTGGCGGCTATCCGGGCCACCTTGGCGGCGGACAGGGCTCGCAGTATGGCGGCTTTGGAGGACTTGGTGGACATCAGAGCAGTGCACAGAATAATCAGGCGGGTGGATATGGGGGCTATGGTTCTGGGTTCTCGAACTATGGTGGGAGCTATGGGCGTGGAGGTTGGGGTGGGAATTACACCCAGCACTAGGCTTTTGGCGTTGAGAGAAAGCTGGACAGCCTTGAGCATGGCGGAAATCAAGTTGTCGATACTAACGGCTAAGGTTTGGCGGGTATTTTCAGCATGAAGGCGAGGGAATTGCTCTTGGGCTTTGTTTCCTCAGGGCAGCGAACGTCGGATGGAAGTTCACTCTATACTCGTTCTCTAATGCGCGGAGCGCAGAAGGATGGGATTGTATCATGATTATCTACTTCTGAAGCTGTCTTCGTTTTCTGCCTTTTGTCTTTTCCCACAACTGTCGTTCCAGGGTTTCTTGGTGGCATCTCTCCGCTGCCTGACGGGCTGGCGTTCATAAAGGCGGTTTGCTGCCTACATTAAAAAGATGTGCTTGTTAGTATGAGAGCAGAATGGATGGTTGCATGCTGCAGAGGTCAAGCCTACATTTTGAAGATTACCTGATTCACCTCCGACCTCCACCTCTGAACTTAGGTCAGATTCATGAAGCTTGGTGATGCGAGCTCGCTGATCGATCCCAAACCGCCAGCTGACAACAGGTATCATGAGGAAAGAGCTAAGCATACACAAAGCATACAGTTGACCGCCTTATGTCGAGCACTCACTAAAACCATATCCAGTTTGTTCAGACATACTAAAATGCATTCCGTTGATCCTTTTTGGCTGAAACCACCTCAGAAGAGTCTAACCGAAAGTCGTCATATTTGCAACCAACACATAATACGTGCTGGCAATGCAAATCGCTACAGGTCTTAGACTTATCTACCGACATCGGCCCCCAGCCGCATAGACAACAGTACCAGACTGCTCCAATAGGATCACTACCACGTTGACTATCTGGTTGTAGACGTCGAGAATCTGCGTCTGAGACCATGTTAACTGAGCTTGCATCCGCCATGTCTCCTTTGAAGTTTCGGACTAGGGGCCGAAGACAGATGTCTTGTTGGCTGTGCTCAAAGGGATTGAAGATGAAGCACGGTTTGTCTTGATGTTGCGGCTGCATGTCGATTCCGTCCACCAGCATGGACACACGATACTCTTTCACTGGAATTGCTTTCGCTGGAATCGTTTTCGCTAAAATTGGCAGTCTCTCTAATCCGTCTAATCTGGTCTCGAAGAGCTTAATCTCATTTGTTACATTATCCAAGGATGAAGGTTCCGCATTCGGTACGTCAATCTGGCGGACAACGTTCTCATGGGATGGATCGTCTTCCTGTAGCTCTGATGCTTCCAGCCAATTATCTTGAGATTCGGGGGGCGTGCCATAGCACTCGGAATCGCTGGAGGAGCTCCCGATGGAGAGGACTTCCCAGTCCTTGAAATTCCAGCGGGGGCTCTTTGTTGGATCACGCCTGGAGGGGATTATTGTTCCCTTTTCTTCGACATAAGTCCTAGATGTTTGGCGGTGCGGTTCTTCGTCGTGCTGTTGTCGGTGCTCCGCGGCGGAATGATTCTTAGCCGCCAGGGCCGATGATGTGGTTAGCGAAGCGAGTTCACTCGCATCCAAGCCATTGCTTTTGTCTTTGGCCCCTCTATAGAACGTTTCATCGGTCCCGGTTGGTGAGTGTACGGTCCCCACTAGCCCAGAACCTTCCAGACAGCACGTTCCGCAGTAGTCTGGGTGGGAGCTGGGCCCATTGCTAGCCTCCTGAATCTGGTCGAGCAGAAGACTTGCGGTCCAACGTCGATCTGGCGCTTCCACAAGTATGTTCTCGATCCACGTCAACGGAGCATCCACTGGTCTAGTATTGAGACGCGTTGCGATCAAAGAGCACCACGAATTGATGCCCTCGATATTTGAGTGGTAGAGGTTGGACCCTGACCCAGTGGACTCAAGATGTGCAGTCAATTCAGTAACGGTGCGTTCTCTGATCACTGTCCACATCTCGAGGAAGACACAACCCAACGACCAGATATCAGAGGCTGTGTTCCTAGGACGGTAGGCCGCTAGCTCGGGCGAGCAATACCGTGGGCTTTTGACTACTTCTGCGGTAGTGGTGCTGCGACCGGCTTCCGAATAATCTAAAGCCAGTCCGAAGTCTGTCAGGTAAACGTGATCACCGCCTTTCACGAGCACGTTCTGTGGTTTAATGTCTTTATGTCGGACTCGATTCTCGTGTAGATAGTGAACAGCGGACGTCGGGCAGCCGAAGAAGGTGCACAGTAGTGAGCGGCGCTCAGTCGTGAGCTCCGCGTCTAGGTACTCCTTCAGGTTGCAATCTGCAACAGGTGCCATGAGAAGACAGACTGATCTTGAATCTGTATAACTGCCGACGAGCTCCACGATATGATAATGGGAGAGCTTTTTGAGGTTGGATAGCTCGTTCTCGAAGTCCTTGAGGATCTTTCGGTTGTTATGGAAGGTCCGACCTCTCGGTATACGCTTTCTCGCATATTCCCTGTGGCTGATGGTGCTCACCACACGATCCACGACTCCAAAACTTCCTCGTCCTAGTTCGGCAGTCTTGTTAAAAGGAAGCTCCGTTGAATCTGAGAAGTGTCTATGCTTTCCATCTTCTTGCTCCAGAAACAGCGCTTTTGTGAGGACGAGCCGCTGAGCGTTGAGGAAGTCTGATTTTGCTGCGGATCCCAAGGTTTCTGGCAACGTGTTGGGGGTGAAGGGGAACCAGATATCAGACACTCCATGGTCGATGAAGCCACCGATAGCGTGAAGTTGGTTAACGATCCGGAGGACGGCGTAGATTCGTGGAATACGGCTCCAAGCCTCCCTACCTGTTCGACGAAGAACGTCTGATATACCGCGCAGGTCAGACTCCCTGAAGGGAACGTGTTCTTTTAGACTTATCGACGTGGAACCGGGGCTGGGAAACCAAGCAAGCAGCGCATTATCTGCCGCACCACCCGATGGATCGCTTGGCATGTTTGCCGTGCTAATGAAAACGGTCCGGACGGGATATTGCTAGCTTGGAAACGGTCTGTCAGTGGAGGGTATCTAGCTAGGCTGTTTTACACGTATGTCTCAATTATCAAACAACAGCGTAGGGGCCCAGGCCTCCGTCTGCCGCGGGGGCGCCGCGGGGGTGCCGCGAGGCTGCGGCTGCTGCGAGCAGCGGGGCACTTCGGCGATTTTCATGTTGTTTCAAATCCCACTCAACACCTCCCACCACAACAACCACAACCTCCGCCTCACGCCCTCCACACCTATTGATCTCGAATCTCGCCTGCTCACCTCAAACCAGACTGAGCATCGTACATTCTTTGCCCCGAAAATACCTTCGGAACCCACAGTAGCGCCGCAAAACCATGTCTTGGCAAGGTTCGTCTGATTGCGCCGGATGCTGATAGCTCTGCGTGTGCTGACTTGTCGTGCAGCCTACGTAGATCAGAGGTGAGTTCCTCTCTGTTCGGCGACTGTAAGGGCTCGGCATCTCTAATGATTCGAAATAGCCTTGTCGGCACCGGCAATGTAGATAAGGCCGCCATTTTCAACTCCGAAGGGAACAGCGTCTGGGCCGCCTCGCCTGGCTTCACGGTACGTCAATGACTCCTTTGTACTTGGGCAGACGCCGTGGGCGACAAGGGCTTCAGCAGCGTACATGATGAAGTTATCGGGAGCGGGATGGCCTGCGCACATTGGCCGACACGATTCTGGATGCCTTCCCCGCCACTCAGGCGCTGACGAGACACCAGGTCTCACCGACCGAGATGCGGGAAGTCGTCAATGCATTCAAAGATAAGGGCGATGCAACCGGCGTCAAGGCAGTCCAGTCGACCGGCCTCCACATAGCCGGTGAGAAGTTCATCGTGCTAAAGGCGGACGAGCGGAGTCTGTACGGCAAGAAGGTAAGCACCGCCATATCCTCACCTTTTTCCGTCGATGCCGCACTTCTAATGCAACCACACACAACAGGGCAGAGAAGGCATCGTTATCGTCAAGACTACACAAGCGCTTCTCGTCACGCACTATCCCGAGACCGTACAGCCGGGCGCTGCCGCAAACACGGTGGAGCAGCTCGCCGATTACCTGATAGGCGTTGGATACTAGGCGGTTTCTTCGGTTCAGACTGTGCATTGTGGATACTGTATTTTGATTGCATGCCCGTCGTCCTGGGCCCAAGACTTGGCTCATAGAGCGGAGCGGAGTAAATTGGAGGCATCTCACGTCCGGCGATGACCTATGGACGAAAGGAGGGGTTTGGCCACAGACTGGTATCACAGGGAATATGCGAGAAAGCGTATACCGAGAGGTCGGACCTTCCATAACAACCGAAAGATCCTCAAGGACTTCGAGAACGAGCTATCCAACCTCAAAAAGCTCTCCCATT
>Ga0068630_1000124_pt1 | contig 20684 bp, 16 predicted proteins | sample InSIn4gowninarea_FD_77433 | JGI IMG/M metagenome (GOLD analysis project Ga0068630, IMG submission 77433) | Clean room microbial communities from NASA Spacecraft Assembly Facility at Jet Propulsion Laboratory, Pasadena, California, USA -... ... | reverse complement strand
ATGGCTGATGTGAGAATAGAGAAAACATTTACATTCCTGCATATAAAACACGATGTAACCGGAAAGATAAATTCAAACGAGCTTCTACGATGGAAAGACCATTATGCAGGAGTATTACATCTATACGATTTGAGCTTGGAGAGTTTTGCTGAAAATAACAGACGTTGCTGGGTAGGCTTTGCCGCTAAGCCTGAAATAAGAAACAAAGGCATTACTAAAAAAGCGCTGCTATATTTTATCCAATATATCTTTGAAAACTATCCACTTATCCGGTACATACATTCCATGGCTTTAAAAGAAAACCAGGCTTCACAAGCTTTACTAAGGTCTGTTGGTTTTAGAGAAGATCTAGCGGAAAGAATGTCGGAAGAACATGACTTTTATGTCATTGAAAAAAACCGTAGTTAGCCCCGTTGTAACCAACAAGGTTGCCAATGCTTCCAATACAATAACTCATTAAATTTAGACGATCTAGGGACGACCACCACTTGGTGTTCCATTTCCACTTCCGTTTTCATCTGTTCCGGCACCGGTTCCTGAACTTGTCCCGGTTCCCACTCCACCATTTCCTGTTGCGCCAGATTGATTAGTCGGATGAGCAGAATCAGAGATTGTTGAACTATTTGTAGTTCCCGCTCCTGTATTTCTCATTTTTTCTGCATCGGAGTTCGAACCACATGAAGACAGGGCGAATAGCAACGCACTTCCAAAGAGTAATTTCTTCATTACTATTTTTTTAATTATTAAATAATCTTGGCTTAGAACCTTTTTTATAAGTTCAATTTTCTTGCCAGCAGTTTTTAATAATTATATAGAATTTATCCCTATCTCTTTCACCGTTGGTTTAAAAAAACATTCATTTACTTGTCTTGGCATCACTATATCATCCACTCCATTTTTTAAAATAACCTCAGCCTATTCTTTAGATTTAGGACTTATTAAAGGTTTTGGATGAGAGGGCAAAAAATACATCATTCCTGATATTCCAAAAAAGGTAACATTACTTGCAGCTATTCTACCACTATAATAATACTGTCCAAAATAAACATTGAAGTGAAACTTAGGATTGAAGGCATATTCAATACCAGAAGTAAGCTCGGTCATTAAACTTTGCCTTGAATGAAATATATAGCCAATTCCGGCAGTAAAGGTGTTTGTAAATTTACCTTGTTGAAAAACGTTAAGATTAGGACGTAATTCAATATATGCAGTAGTATCTCTTCCTACTACTTTGCCAAGGCTGGTCTTTCCAAAATCTAATCCCAAACTAAAAACATCCCATTGCCTCCCAATTTCAAAAGCAAGGTTCGATTTTCCCCAAAAGGTTCCAGCATCGTTTGTTAGACAAGGTACTAATGAAATATAAGTTTGAGCGGAGCAATAATTAGCAGAAATCACCAATAAAGCAGTTAAAAAGCAATATTTCATCTACTGAGTATTCTATCAAATTTAAGGGTTTTAAAACCATTCAATGATAGCTATAACAACTGTTTTTAAATCAATTTAAAAACTACAGTTCACTTTGTTTTGGAAGTTTAAAAAAAATTAATTCCAGAGGCAGGAGCAGTTTTATTTCACTAATACAGTTGTAGCGATTATATAAGTATTTATACTAGTACCCAATCTGTTCAACACTTGTATGATTTATTTGCTATCTAATCAATAATCTTTCTCAAGAAAACAACATGTGCAAAGGCTTTCAAAACTTAAAGTTTCAGACAGAATAGGCATGAAATACAAAATGCTGAAGTCACAGTAGCAATACAGCTTAACAATTAAATCAGCTTATGAGGCAAGAAGTGTAAGTAAGTTTTTTTGGAACGGCCTGTAGAATAACTATTGAACATTGTTGTGTCACTCACTTGTACCGTAGATACCTTTGGGAACCATTAAATTTTAGATATAATATGGTGTTTAACGGGTCAACCGTCAATAAACAACTGTCAACTTTTTTAATCACGCCTGCTATCGTTATTAGCAAACTACCCGGTAATATTCAACACTTGCTTTCTATTTCCCTCCTTTTTCAATGATATATGAACCCATGAATAATCAAACTCGTTTAACAACTGGTCGAACATAAGATTGCTGTTTTTTATTTTGTTGAAAAACGTTTTATTAGCGCTTTTACTTCCAAAATCTATATCTGCGGCTTCGCCTCTTATATGTTGGCTTGTAGCTACACCTCCTACAGCTTTATTTAACCTTGGACAACGGTATGCGCTGCTTACAATTAAACAGTTATTACCATTTATTTCACGAAGTTTTTCTAAAAGATTTTTAGCCAGGTAAGCCAGGTTATCAATTATTTCCTGTGGTGGTTCAAATTGTTCAGTTATTTTTTTTCTGGTGGCTGTCTGGCTTGCCAGTAATTCATGCAAAGTAAAATGCGGAGACAGTTTGTTAGGAAGAGTTGCAGTTTCCATAAAAAGATGTTTACAGTGATTTAAAATTGGTTTAGAAAAATACTGCTTAAAAACAAGTAATACAATAGCACCTGCATTAGTATGTTTTTTAAGCCAAGTTCTTGTTGTAATTACTGATTTATATTTTTTATTAATAGAATACCTTTTGCAATTTGTCGATAATTAGGGGCAGCCTTTTGTTGTTCAATTATTGCATTTGCTTAAATAATAAAAACGAATCATTATAAAGGGTAGAAAAAAGTTGAATGTAGAATCTGTAAGTACAAGAGAGTGACACAACGATGCTTAATATTTATTCCAATGTTCGTAACAAAAGCCCTTAAATTCATCTTTAAACTGCCCTTAATAGTGTCTGGATTAGCAACACTAATTTTTTTGAAAAGGTATTGTTGACCCTCAATTTAAGTTTAGCGTTTGCCTATTTTTATCTTGGTATAAAAGCCCACCTCTGCGCCCAAATATCCGCCTCGGTTAATAGTTCCGTTAATAGCAAATATGTTGTCTTTTTTGTTTTTTACAAGCAACCCTGCTTTAAAAGCATCTACCAGGTTAAGTTTATTGCCATTAACAGCTCCGCCTACAAACCATTGGTTACGGGGTTTGTAGGGTTGAGTTATGGTTATTTTTTCTGTAATAACAGGAAATTTTAAAGAGTAGGAAGGAGCACGGCTTTTGATCTTATTTTCGTTTATTATGTCATCTAATCTAACAATCCCCACATCGTGCAATAAACTGTCTTTTAAAACTATACTGTCCTGGTAACGATTGCTTGACAAAAACCTATCAAGCAACTCCTGGTATTGCTTCAAAAGCACCTCCATATGCTGTGAAGGTTGCATTTGCTGTGGAATTATTGTGGGAGGCTTGGTTTCAACAATTATGGGTTGATACTGTGGTATAGTTACAGGCGGCTGTTGAATATATTGTGTATCGCGTGTAATTACTATTGTTGGCTTCTGTGGTTCTGTTTGTGCCTGGAAACACCCCCTTGTAAACAGGAAAAAACCTATTGCCATCACCCCGAAAAGAACAAAAGTACTAATACCATGTTTTATGTATTCTTTCATATAAGTACGCTTTAGATTAAAGAATATTAATCAGCTACTATTATAATTGGTGATTCATAAATTATTGCAGCTTATTTTTGTTACTAAGAGGCAGCTTATAAGAAAGAGGGGCTAATTAAAATTTAAAAGTATACAGAATATCAGTATTTGTCAATTACTTTCTCGCCTTTAAAATTTTTACTTCTACTTTACAAAAGGAACAGCATACTCGGCCAAAGACATTACTGTTATTTGCGGGTTAACACCAACACTACCCGGAAATATACTGGCATCGCACACATACAAGTTATTATAATCATAAACCTTAAACTCGGGATCTATAACCCCACGCGACCTGGTTGCACTCATTACGTTTCCTCCCTGCGGATGACCTGTACCCAGACCAAGGTCTTCACTGTCTTTTATATTGTTCCTAAAAAATTTAAATTCAGCAAGAGACTTGTATTCGTTGTAGGCGAAGGTATTTGGCATGATAGATTCTGCGCCCGCAGCAAAGTAGATTTCGCCGGCAAGAGTAAGGCCATCAAGCATTTTGTCAAAATCGTTTTTGGTAGGTTTATATTTTATCTCTCTGCCCGTTAATCCCGCAATACGTACCTCAGCGTTTGATTCGCTGCCAACCAACACTCCGGTGCAGGCAAAGCGATTATAACGCAACATATTCCTGTAATGATCGTCCCACCAGCCCGGCATTACTGTACTTTGAAACATTGGGGGGTTAAACCAGGTTTCGAAAATATAACCGGTATCGGGCTTAAACTGCAGGTAATGTGAGATCTGTAAGCCGTCGTAAGAATTTATAACACCGGGAAAAACAGCGCTGATTGGCGAACCAATATTAAACGAAAGATTTTTGCCCGCCTTGCCTTTTGCAATACCAGACCGCAGCAACAATATACTTGACGAAACTGCACCGGCTGCAACAATGAATTTGTTACCTTTTACTTCTATCTTTTTTCCGCTTTTTGTGAACTTACAAATGATTGATGTTATTGTTCCGCCTTTTGACTTTAACTGCCATGCCTCGCAACCTGCAATTATTTTTAAAGCTTCTTTCCCATATTTTTCCTGTGTTTCCGGCAGAATTGTATCGAGCATAGACAGCTTTTTACCAAACTTGCAACCCATGTTACAATAACCGCTACCTACACAACCTTCAATATTTGCAGCAACAGAACTAACCATGTTGGGTGCAGCATCGAGTCCCATTTTTTGGCAGCCATCAACAAATTTTTGTCCGCCAGGGTTCAGGTATTCATCAATAGTCATTTCAGGCACTTTCTTTACCCTTATAACCGACTTAACTTTTGCCATGCACTGCTTATATTGATTCAGGTCAAGCCCTGCATTCATTCCATTCTTGTCATTCCAACGGTCAAGAACATGATCTGGTGTATCGAAGCAAACTGCGTTGTTCACTACACTTGATCCACCTACACAACTACCCTGGATTACCTGGAAACGAAAATCCCTCGCCTGTTGTAAAGAGCCATCTGCGTATAAGCGTGATACCATGTCAATTTCATCTTCAGTAAACTGGGAAGTGTCAGTATGTTCACCACGTTCTAGCATCAGTACGCTCCTACCCTTTTCAATAAGCCCCTTTGCCATTATTGACGCCGCAGGTCCGGAGCCGATAATTACAACATCGGCAGTTATAACATCTGTATTTATGTGTTCCTCTTTTAGCACATATAATTCCTTTCGGGGCTTAAGCGGAAACCGCTCAAATCGCTCATCCCTGTTTTTCCGTTCAGAAAATGGAACATAACCAATAGAAGGATGAACCCGAGGATCGTTATAATAGCCCATGTAACAAAGCTGTTTGCCCAACCTTATCATAGCCTGTATAAGCACTCTTAAAAATCCCGGGGCAAGTCGTAATGTAACATTCTGATAAAAATGACGCATCAAAAAACTTTTTCTGTAATCAGCCCGCATATAACTTAAAGGCGGCTTAAGAAAAACCAGCGGGTATAATTCGAGCCCGGTCAATGCAAGTTTTGTTATCCACTTAGACTTTGCCAAAAAAGAGCTCATATAATGGTCTACATTATATGCAACCTCTTTGGGTTTCAGTATTTCATTTTCGCCATGTATTACAACATCAGCCAATGCAGTTAAAGACCGAAATTGCATAGGACTAAAATAAGATAGCTGATAACGCGCTTTTTGAGCAGAATTATAAAAAATAATCAGCAAAACATTTATGGCTGTATCAGTAATAATAGAAAACAACATCATTGTTTTTATAGAAATATTCCTGCCTCCAACCTGCATAACATAATTATTCTTAAGAAAAAAGAATAACAACAAGCCGCCAATTGCAGCAACAGTCATTACTACCATCATTACCTCAACTGCTATTAAAAATCGCCGCACATCTGCCCATCCTACAAAACACAATCCTACGCATAATGCCATTTTTATTGCTGAATTATTTGCAAAGGCCGCATCATTTAAAAACACATAGGGCTTTAAAAATGAAGGAATAAACGTCATTGATGGTAACAGGTAGAGAAAGAATGCTCCTATATAAAAAAAGAATAAAATTCTTAGATATCCTTTTAACCTTACTTCCTGTGCAGTAAGAGAATCATTTGCAGTTGTAGACATATCAAAATCAGTTTAGGTTGTTATTATTAGTACTTCATTCAACCCCAATTTTGTTGATGCTGAAAGATGTTTAAATTGATTTACAGTTTTCCGATAAACCGTTCTAGTATTTTTTTGTTAGCCAACCATGTAACTTCACTCAACATCGTTGTGTCACTCACTTGTACTTGTAGATTCAATATTCGTCTTTTTTACTTCCTCTTAACCTGACCGTATCTTGTTTAAAATCCGTCCTACTTCATACTCCCCACTTCATACCTCATACTTCATATCTTCCTTACTTCCTCTCCCTCAATATCATTAACTCCGGGCGCATTCCGTCATCATTCCATCGTAGAAGCTCGTTTGAATTTATCTTTCCGGTTACATCGTGTTTTATATGCAGGAATGTAAATGTTTTCTCTATTCTCACATCAGCCATCGAAACATCATATACCGGCATCCAGGTACCAGTGTTGAAATACCACCTGTTGAAATGATTGAATTGTTCAGGGTTATGAGTATGACCAAAAGTGACTATCTGAATGTCAGGCTTATTGTAAAGAATATCTTTTGCAAACGGGTAAAGACTGTGCGGCGGACTAAGCCTTACCATTGAAACTATTCTTCCCAGGATATAGGAAAGAAACAGAAATCCAAAATTTTTTCCTATTGTAATTATTTGCCTTCCTATAAACGAAGTATTACCGTTACCACTGAAAATTCCCCTGTTAGTATATATAGCATAAGCAGTTATAAGTACAGGTATAATTATTATTAACAGAAAGTCGAAAAGGTATTTAAATGCCTGCTTATACATTTTCTTAGGAATAATTAATATGGTAAATGGTATATATTTAAAAAGAACTTTTATAGCAAGCGGAAATCTTTCACGAATAAGTAAGGGCAGAATTTTTTGCGTTGGTCTTACATTATCAAGAAAAGGATAGGCAAGCTCTAACCTGTTAATAAGATACCTGTTAAAAAAAGAACCAAACGGCAGATTTAATTCGGTATTATTATTCAGGGTGGCATCTCCGTTTACAGCAGTAAAATTCTCGTAAATATGGCCATGAGATACATATATTCGTTCATCAATAATCAGTGTATCATCAACAAAAAGAACCCCTTTTTTTACTAAATCTCCAATATCGTCATCCTTATTCCCATCTTGCTGTTTTGCCATTAATTCTGCCAACATGTAACGCAAATAATTTCTCACTGCAGGCCAATACCACTCCAGGTCGTGGTTTCCTTTTACTATAACCAGTTTGTTGCCTTCTTTTATCCAATAAGCAAGTTGCTCAAACAATGCCCGGTGCCCTATAGCACATCGCTGTAATTTCCATATCGATTTATAATCGTCTGTTTTAAGGCCATATTCTATTTCTTTTTTACTGATACTTTCCTTTAATTCCTGTTCTGTTTTACCTATGCCTACTATTCCCAAATATCTTTTCCATGCAGTAAAATCACCATCAAGTTCAGGCAGGTTGCGTATCCGTAAAAAGTCTATGAAATCTCCATTAATTATTAATATCTCCTTTTGTTCTTTCTGGTTTTCGAGAAGATAAATTATGAATCGCATAAAGCACTCATCGGCAAAAAAATTCTCGGTGCCATCATAATTATAGCTCGCATTTATACCTGCACCCAAGTGAAGGTCACTTATTACAACAACATCACTTCCATTGGATTTCATCACTACTTCATGCTGCCCATAATTAGTTTCTTCAAATATGTCGTACAGTATAGCAGCAGTAGCCATGTAAATTGTTTTTATAGCGGTTAATAAATTGAAGTGAAGTAGGTTAGTAGAAACAATTTGATAACCGGTTAGTTATTTATAGTAAGATAATTATTAGATTTTTAAATTCCTATAGCTAAACCATCCCATCCAGGTTAAAATTTCGTTACCGGCAACAAATCCATGCATTACCATTATTTTTCGTAACTCTTTATATTTAAAGCAATTAAATAAGCTAATCAAACGGTTAATCAGGCGGTTTTAATAACATAAAACTAGTAACCAAACCAGTTATAAATAAGCGTACAAATACCCTAATAATACAGGTATAAATACCCGGTTTATAACGTGCTGCTAAGCATGTATGAGAATTAAAAGTGGAACTGCCTGGCTCTTATAAAGTTTATAGATTGAAGGCGTAACGGTTGTAGGATGCCCGGTGACATTCTACAACGACGAAGTTTTTAAATACCGGAACCAAACGCTGTTACTAATATTAAAAGCATGTTTTCAACAAATGATTTATTGTAATCCGCCAAACCTTAACCCAACATGTACATCGGCTTGTTTTGAATCTCCAAAAGCTGCCGTGATCAAACTTCCTGATCCTATAAACACCGGCCCTACCCTTAAAGAAATACCAGCATTCATTTTTGTTAAGGCGTTGTAACTTATAGGAAGATAAAAGCCAAAGACTTTACCTTCATACCTTGGGGTCAACACAACACTGTTGTAATATTTGCTGTTATAAGGTTTATTCTCACTACTTACCATTGACAATTGCGAACCCAAAGCAATATAAAAGTTGTTCTGCAAATGATAATCTATATCTACATGTAATGTAGTGGGCAGAGAGACTGAATAATTTGTTTCCTTATTCGAATTGTTCTCGGTAAAATATTGCTTCTGATTTTCGAAAAAGGATTTATAATCACTAATACCTTTACCCTCCAAGTCACTTAAATAAAATTTTTCGTTGCCTGTAATGCCGATATTGTACGCTCCGCTTCTTTGCATATCTTTCTGGTATTTTATACTGCCAATATCTAATAGAGAAACACCCACCTTTAGTTTATAATTATTATTGCTTTTTGACAAACCATTTCCGCCATCATAATAGTCTGGCCTGAATTCATAAACCAAGCCAATATCGCCTCCAAATCCCCGGCTTTCCATTTTGGTTAATTTAGATGCGTTAAAATCAGACATGTTTACTCCTCCAAATCCCAATGCTATGCTGCCTGTTGTATTATTTAAGTAAAAATCATTTTGAAAATTGTCCTGGTTTATTGTTCCTTTAAATCCTCCGATATTCATGTATCCATTTCCTGCACCAGCCAGGTATTTTAATGTTACTCCCGCTTTTAAAAAATGCGGTCCCTGGTTACTGATAACTCGTGCTAAAGAAACTCCATATTCTGTCCATGCATTTGTGTTAACCAACATCGAACTATTATTATGAAACGTAAACGGAAGAGTCGGGTCACTTATAAAATCATTTAAGATTTTTTCAGCTAACTTTCCTTCAATATTTGTAACATTAGACATTACCCTGCCTCTTGTAGTTAACGCTATCGTGGTATTTTTCCCGGCATTAAACATAACGGATGGACCATGAATATCCGTACTTATAAATCCATTAGATGTTCCTCCGTTTTCTCCAAAAACACTGTTGATAAGGCTATCTTTATTAAATGAATTTGTTAAGTTTCCAAGACTAAATGATGAGCGATCGTTACTTACATTAGAGCTTATTGAAAACAAATTGACATCGAAACGATACTTACTATCTGCAATATTAGCAGGATTAAAAAATACACTATTCACACCATTATAATTACCTGAGCGGTAACCTGTAAAATCCTGGCTATACGCCCATTTTACTAATACAGCCATTGTAAGAACAAAACAAAATACTCTTTTCATGATTCTAAAAATTTCAATTAATAAGGTTGATAAATTGATTTAAAAGGTGCTTCATCATGGGTTTTGAATCGTTTTTATTACTTATAAATTTTTACAGTAATATTAGTAAAACGACTTTATCACCTAAAGTCCCTTATCATCTCGAATCACCACTCATATAATTGAAATATTGAAACAGCTTTTACAGCAAAATAAAAGCTGAAGCAGGAGCCAAAGACGCTGGAAAAATCAGAATTTTTGAAGGTTAATTTCTTAGATAATGCCGTCTATTTAAACTGGTAAATGAAAAGAACAATTGTTAACCAACTGTCAAACGGAGCGTCGCAAGCAATGTTGCCATGCTTACTAATGCCGGTCAACAAAAACTACATTTTCGCTTCAGGATACTTCATATCCAACTTACGTAAAGCATTAAGCAAAGCAGATGCAATAGTATACTCCTTATTCCAGTTTTGATCTGATGGAACAATGATCCACTCGGGCTTGTTACAATTTTCAAAAACATCTTCGTAAGCTTTTATATATTTATCCCAAAGCTCAGCCTCTTTAAAGTCTTTTGGATTTGCCTTCCAGTGTTTACGCGGCTCGGTGAGCCTTTCATTCAAACGCTCAAGCTGTTTATCTTTTGAAACATGCAGGTAAAATTTAAGAATAACGGTATTGTTGTCAGACTGCAATAAATCTTCAAATTGATTAATTGCTTTCATTCTCCTGTAAGCAGTCTCATCAGTGATATCATTGTGTACTCTGGTAACTAAGACGCTTTCATAATGTGAGCGGTTGAATACTTGTATATATCCTTTTTGCGGTGTATTCTTATGTATCCTCCATAAAAAATCATGTGCCGCCTCTTCTGCAGTAGGCACTTTAAATGATGTTACTGATACGCCTTGCGGATTTAACTTGCCAAATACATTTTTAATCGCACCGTCTTTCCCACTTGCATCCATGCCCTGTATAACGGCTAAGACAGAATAATTGCCATCAGCAAAAAGGAGGTTCTGCAATTCGTCGAGTTCTTCCACGATGTTCTCAAGCTGTTCCCTGGCATCTTCTTTATTCAAATCTTTTGGAGCACGGGTAGAAATTTCGGATAATCGGGTAGGCATAAATGTAAGTTTTAGCGCTTTAGTTGCTAAATGTGTAACAAAAAGATGCCACGTATGAAACCAGCAAGGGAAGCTTTAACAGAGGCATCAATTTATATCTAAAATATTCTATTAAATTTGCCCGTTTTTGTTCTTATCCCGTATCTTCTGTTGTACAATAGCAAAAAGATTTGTACCCGAAAAATAAATCGCCAAATTAGTTACGGTACAACAGGGGCATATAAATTGAAACATTTTCATTTAAAAGAACAGATCGTATTAAAGGTTTTATGAACGTTACTGTAACTAACAGATTTTCTGTATTGGAATTTGTTAAGGAAAAATACCAGGTTATTGTTTTTACAATTTACCTCATCCTGCTGGCAATTGCAGTTAACCGACATGAGCCATGGATGGATGAAGCGCAGGCATGGTTGCTTGCAAAAGACGTTAGCGTTAAAGACCTTTTAATAAAGTATCTGCGTTACGAAGGTTCGCCTGGTTTATGGCATCTTATATTAATGATACCTGCTAAAACAGGACTGCCCTACTTTTCTATTAATATAATATCTGCATTATTTTCAGCTATTGGTGTTTGGCTGTTTATACGTTATGCACCTTTTCCGCCTCTCATAAAAATATTATATCCTTTTACATTTTTTGTGTTTTATCAGTATGGTGTAATTGCAAGAAGCTACTGCCTTATAGCTCCTGTTTTATTTTGTCTTGCAATGCTTTACAAGAAAAAAAACGACCATCCTTACCTTTTTGTACTGCTACTAACAGTGCTTGCAAATATTAGTGCGCACACTTTTCTTATAGCTGGATCTATAGCTATTGTGCATTGCATTGACATTCTCAATTTGTGGAAAAAACTTGATGTTGGTTTAAGAATAAGGCATCTAATAGCAATGGCAGTACTTGCTGTGGTTGCAGGATTCGTATACTTCGTAATGAAGACGCCTCCTGACCAAATTTACGCAAACTACATAAATACGAACCTAAACAACTTTTTTAAAGTTAGCAAACGTATGCTTGGCGGCTCGCTAATACTTAACGAGTTCAGCGATTGGCAGTGGTTTTCAGGAACAATTTGTTATGCTATTGTGATTGTAACTCTTATATGGCTACGAAAGCACAAACTGGTCATGCTGTACCTGTTACCTTTGCTACTTATTTCCACCCTTTTCGCTATTAAATATCGAAACCTGTGGCATCAGGGAGTATTATTTCTGTTATGGGTGTTTGTTTTATGGGTAAGCTTCGATAAATATAAAAGCCAAAACAGCAGACCAATAGTTTGGGCAAAAACTACACTGGCTGGTTTTGCTATTGTACTTGCAGTACAGGTTTACTGGTGTATAGATGCATTAAGCTACGACCTTTACCACAATTACTCAGCAAGTTATAGCCTTGCCAGGTACATAAAAAGAAACCGGCTGCAAAACGAAAAAATATATGTAAGCGGCTGGAAGAACATCTCTATTCTACCCTATTTTTCAAAAAACATTTTCTACAATCATAATAACGGAAGCAATCTTCGTTTTTGGAACTGGTCTACTAGTAACGTTACCAGCGTTGGTGCATCCCCATTTATTCTTGATACAATAACATGCGAACAGCCTGATGTTGTGATTTTTTCTTCAGATCATATTCCGCATCAGTATAGAATTGACCTTCCAAACTACAAAGCTGTAGCCTTTTTTAGTGGATATTTGTGTTGGAAAACAGGTCTTATTGAACCCGAATGTTACCTGGTTTTTAAGAAGACTGATCCTGAAGCGGATAAAGTTGTTTACCAGGATAAATTACAAGGCAGCAAGAACAAGAATTTACAATAGTTATTTCTTTTGATACAAGCATAGTAACTCCGGTTAATCTTCTGTTGCGTCGCATTTCGTTCATCCGCACCAATTCTGCCCGCCTTTATTAATTTTTCAGTAAAACTACTCTTGCGCTTTATGTATAGAACGGAAGCAAAGACTAAGACACTCCTTTATACAATGCTATAGCCATACATATCCACCCGGCAATAAACGCCAGTCCTCCAAAAGGAGTGATTATGCCAACCCAATCGAGACCAGGTTTTACAGCAGCCTTTATATAGGTAAGAAAGTATAATGATCCACTGAAAAGTATCATTCCGATAATGAAACAATTACCAGCCCAAACCATCCAGGTATTTGAAAATTCACGGTAAAGTATGCCAACCAATGCAAGAGCAAAAACATGGTAAAACTGGTACCTAACACCGGTTTCAAAAATATTTACTGCAACTTCTGAAACCAATCGTTTCAATGCGTGTGCACCAAATGCTCCAAATGCAACAGCCAACGCTCCCAGCACAGATGCAATACACAAGAAAAATTTATGCATGTTCCTTTATAAGTTTTACCAAAGCACTTTCCGTAAGTTCATCTCCACTTAACCGGTATGCTGCCTGGCTATAAAATTCAACTCTTTCGTCTCGTTTTTTTGCCAGGAAAGCTTCTAGTTCCTCATTGTCCAAATCTTTAATTAATGGACGGTGTGCTTTTTCTTTTATTAATCTTTCAGCTAATATAGAAACAGGTTCGTCTAACCAAATTGTAATACCCTGTTTATTCATCCATTTCATATTATCATTATCGCAGGCTGTTCCACCTCCGCACGATACTATAAATTGTTTTTTTTCCGCAAATAAACGAAGCATTTTCGATTCAGCCTTTCTAAAATATTCTTCCCCGTCTTCTTCAAAAATCTCGGCAACGGTTTTCTCTTCCATCATCTCAACTAAAGCGTCCAGATCATAAGCAGAAACATGCAGCTTCTTCTTAAGCTTCTCAGCCCAATAAGATTTCCCCGATCCCATCATGCCTATTAAAAATATTTTTACCGGGGCAGATGTAACATCAGATGAAACGGCAGCAGGCTTTTTGCTTATTTTCTTTTCTGTTAGAATAGCCATCTTTTAAGGTTTTGGTTTTGTAATAAGAGCCCAAATTATTTAAAAATAAATTGCTTGAACAAGGCGAGTTTTTCGAAAAATTCATTTTTTTGTTAAGAGGCAATAATAATCAACACTATAGGTAGTTATGTATTAATGTATATTAATAAAAATTAAGGTTTTCTTAATAAAAAGAGATCAATAACTACTAACGACAAGACAAAGTGCAAATAAAAAAGTTGAATAGTTATTAACTATTTCCACAAAAGAGATTGCTTACAAAACATTTCAAAAAATTGTCAAAGCAATAGTATTAAAATTGTCTTATAAAGCAACCAAATACTTTCGACATTGACAAGTAAAACAAAGCTTAATTTTTCTAATTAAATAACCCGAACAGATGTTCAAAAACTCTATTTAAAAGCGTTCAGACCCGTTACATCCATTCCCGTAATAAGCAAATGAACATCATGTGTTCCTTCATAAGTAATAACGCTTTCCAGGTTCATCATATGCCTCATAATACTATATTCGCCAGTTATGCCCATACCCCCCAACATTTGGCGCGCATCTCTTGCAATATTTACTGCTATTTCACAACTGTTTCTTTTAGCCATAGATATTTGTGAAGGTGTTGCCCTAACCTCATCCATTAAAACGCCTAACCGCCAAACCAGTAATTGTGCTTTGGTTATTTCAGTTATCATTTCAGCCAGTTTTTTTTGCTGTAATTGAAATCCTCCTATGGGTCGGTCAAACTGAACGCGTTCTTTGCTGTATTGTAAAGCTGTGTCATAACAATCCATTGCTGCTCCCAGTGCTCCCCAGGCAATTCCATAGCGGGCTTTACTTAAGCAGCCTAAGGGACCTTTTAATCCTTTTACATTGGGCAAAATGTTTTCTTTAGGCACCTTCACGTTATCAAAAACCAATTCTCCGGTGGCACTTGCACGAAGGCTCCATTTATTATGAGTTGCGGGGGTTGTAAAACCTTCCATTCCACGCTCGACTATTAAACCCTGTATCTCGCCTGCTTCATTTTTTGCCCATACCACAGCTATTTGCGCAAATGGTGCATTACTGATCCACATTTTTGAACCATTTAAAATAACGTGGTCGCCTGCATCTTTAAAGTTGGTAAGCATGCCTGCAGGATTACTTCCATAATTGGGTTCGGTTAAGCCAAAACATCCAAGCCATTCTCCACTTGCCAGCTTAGGCAAATATTTATTGCGTTGCTCTTCGTTGCCATAAGCATAAATAGGGAACATCACCAATGACCCTTGCACAGATGCTGTTGACCTTACGCCGCTGTCTCCCCTTTCAAGTTCCTGCATCATTAGTCCATAACTTATATAGTCCATCCCTCCTCCGCCATAGTCTGTGGGTATTGTCGGACCAAAGCAACCAAGCTGCCCTAATTGTTTTACTATTTGTTGCGGAAACTCTGCCTTTTGCGCATAATCTTCTATTATAGGCGATATCTCTTTTTTTACATAATTCCTCACTGTTTCACGCACCATTTTTTGTTCTTCAGTAAACAACTCATCCACTAAAAAATAATCTGGTGATTGAAAATTATCTGTCTTAGAAGCCATGGTCGAAAGTTTATTTATTTTTTATGTAGCCAACATAGGTATTGCTATTCAACATCGTTGTGTCACTCACTTGTACTGCATTTCCCCTACTGTGCTTGAAATGTTGTTCAATACTACAAGGTAAATGTATTGAACTAAACGATTAAAAAAGTAGATTTAATTGAGCGGTTTCGGGAAAGCATAAATTGGGATCAAATTAAGGTTGTTCAACAAGCAGGCTGCCTATGATAATAGCGCAATAAACACATTTCTTTACTCAATCCACATAAACTTCATTATCCCCTGAAGCTGTTTTCCTGTACAGCAATTCAATTTGGCTTTTTAGTATCCTGTCTTCTGATAAAGGAGGAAGATCATTTATATCAAAATACTTTACATCCAAAACATCAAAACCTTTTGTAATTTTAGTAGATGTTGCTTTACAATAAAAAGCAAATTTGTATACATAAAAGGGTTGAGGTGGATGAGCATGAAATTTTTTATCAAATACCGCCAACAGTCTTTCGGGTACAACATCTAATCCCGTTTCTTCTTTAAACTCTTTTATAATGGTTTCCTTTGGGCTGTAGCCAATATCTCCCCAGCCTCCTGGTAATGACCATTTTCCATCAATACTTTCCTGTACCAGTAATATTTTGTTTTCAGCATTTAGTGCAATACCCCGTATATCAACTTTTGCTGTCGGATAATCTGTTGCCTGAGGTAACATAAACTTCAACTCATCAATACTTAACTCACTAAACTTATGTAGCAGATTGTAGCTTATTTGCTGCAATTCAAGATATCGTTCTTTGTCGTACTCGTTTTTACAATAAAGCAATCCGGTATCTGCTATTGATTTCAATCTTTTTATCTCATTTAAAAAAGCAGTGTTTGTCATTGATTCCGATTAAGTGTCAAATATGAAAATAGAAGATTAATAGTGAACAATTTACCTGTAATTATAAAAAGGCAGTTACTAATGACAAATAGGTTTGTACAAATTGTTGAAAGAACTACAAAAAGTACAAGTGTGCGACGCAACGGAGGCCTAATAACAGCTACCAAAGCCGGCTATATAAAAATAAAAACGCAAAAAGGGAAAGGTGTAAAAACGTAATCTACACTTTCCCTTTTTACGATTCAAATTTTAAATTCTAAATAGGGTAACTACATTTTCCTAGCTGTCGCTCCAAGTTCGATTTCGCGATTCATTTGTTCTATATCAACTGGTTGAGAAAAATCTCCTAACAGCCATTTGCTGTAGTAATCGGCGAGCGTGTAAAAGAAGTATTCGCTCATATCGCCATAAGCATGTCGTTGACCGGGTAGCAAAACAAGATCAAAACGTTTGTTTGCTTTTATTAAAGCGTTCACCACTCTAATAGTGTTTGCAGGATGAACATTGTTATCAATATCTCCTGTTGTTAACATAAGGTGACCTTTAAGATTTTTAGCCAGGTCAGGATTTTTTTCAATGTTGTATAAAAAAGTTGTATCGCCTTTCTCGCCCACCACTTCTTTTACTCCATTGTGTTTTTCGCTCCACCAACGATTGTAGATACTGTTGTCGTGATTACCGGAAGACGAAACGGCAACCTTAAAAAAGTCAGGATAATTTAACATGGCAGCGGTTGACATAAAACCTCCACCTGAGTGACCATGAATACCAACTCGATTTATATCGATGAAAGAATAACGATCGGCAAGTTGCTCAACAGCTGCTTTTTTATCAGCAAGACCATAATCTCTCAGGTTTCCGTAACCATAGTTGTGGTACCATTTGCTGCGACTTGGGTTACCGCCGCGATTACCAACGGTTACCACAATAAAACCAATTTGCGCAAGCCTGTCAATACGATCCATACCCTTTCCAAAAGCTTTATTTACAGCCTCTGTTTGCGGACCGGGATATACGTACTCGATGATAGGATACTTTTTGGTTGAGTCGAAATCGAAAGGTTTATACATTACGCCGTATAGATCGGTAACCCCATCATCTGCTTTTACTTTAAAAACCTGCGGAAACTTATATCCCGCTGCAAATAACGAAGAAAGATCTGTAGTTTCAAGATCAAGAACTTTTTTACCATCGCTATTGTACAAAGTAGATTTTGGTGCAGTATTAACTCTTGAGTAATTGTCAACAAAAAACTTCTCATCGTCGTCCATGCTTACTGCGTGCTCGTACTCGCCCGCGTTCAGCAATCGTAATCCAGTTCCATCAAAATTTACTCTATAAATATGAGTATAGTAAGGATCTTCTTTAGCTTCTCTTCCGTTGGCAGAAAAATACAATACTCGTTTTTTCTCATCAATACCAATAATGTCTTCGCAGTGGAAAGCGCCTGAAGTAATTTGATTCTTCAATTTACCGTTGCTGTCGTATAAATAAAAATGCCCCCAGCCGTCTCTCTCACTCCACTCAATCAACTCAGATCCGTCGTTTACCAATCCAAGCCTTCTTGTTTCAACGTATGTGTTCATTCTTTCTTCAATCAACCGACTTACTTTTCCGCTTGAAATGTCAACTGCACAAACATCTATTCGTTTTAGGTCGCGACTTGTGCGGGTAAAATAAAATTTATCATTTGTACCTAACCAAAGAGTTGGCCTGTAATCATCGTCTCTTAACTTCTGCAATGTGGGAGCATTCCACAAACTAATGTCCTGGTCTTTAAATTGTTTAACATCAAGCTCTTTGCTTGTTTTACTTGCCACATCAAACAACAGCACGTAATCTATTGGTGATTCTTTTTCACCTGGCATGTGGTACTTGTATGTCTCAAGCGTAGGACGCGGATCAGCAATGCTGTTTATAACCCAAAGGTCTTTAACGGCCCGCATGTCCGAACGTATCATTGCAAAATGCTTTGAGTCGGCAGACCAGAATATGTGTGCCTGTTTCCGTTTATTTTTATTCTTTTCTTTATCTACGTTGGTTTCGTTTTCAGAAAAACCGTACTCAAAGTTTTCAATTCCGTTAGTGGTAAGCGTATTTTCTACAATGGTGCTGTCATCTTCCTTTTGCAAAGCTTTTTCATAGTTCGCTTTATCCATCCAGTACAAATTATAGTTCTTTGCAAAAACTATTGTTTGTCCGTCTGGCGACACTGAAGCCCATTTAGGATTTCGCTTTGGTTTTTTAAAATCGCTTAGCTCGACCAGTTGTTCTGTGCCCAGGTTATATTCAAAATAAAAAACCTTTTTCTCTTTGGCAGGTGGAGTTCCCTTTTTTACAGTAGTATCTTTTCTTTCAACTTCCTGGCTGCTTTTAACTTCAAACTGTATCCAGTTTTCGTCTTTTACAAAGCGCATACTATCAATCAACAAATGCTGCGCATCAAACGGATCTTTTACTATTTTGGTTAGTTCAGCCGCAAGTTTTGCATTGTCGAACATCAATTTTTTCTGCCCTTTCGCCGCATCAACTATATACCAGTTCTTGCCTTGCGGCGTTTCGTAAACATACCAGAACCTGTCAGATTTCTTTAACCAGTGAGGATCTACCGAAGTAGAAAAAACCATCTTATCCAACTTTTTAGGAGAAAATCGAGATGCTAACTGGTAATTAGCTTTTGTAGTATTTTGAGAGAAAGTGGCTGCAGAAAACAATAATAAACCCAGAAGCCCAAATATTTTCATGGTTAGACATTAATTTAAAACGAAAAGTACCAACGAAAAATGAAACAGAATAAATAAAATAATTTTAAATATATTGTTACAAAGGTGACAGCGAAAAACAGCAAATGAGAGTTGTTTTTAGGTAACAAGCAGAATTGCTGTTCCGAACATCGTTGTGTCACTCACTTGTACTTGTAGATTTAATATTTAGCGGATATAATCAAGTATGATCTCTCAGTTATTGGGCAACTTTAAGTAATATTAGACCATAAAAGTATAATTGAAATGAGTTTCGAGCCAACACTTGCCTTTGCCCAATTAAAGGATAGAGAAGATAAACTTGCTTCATTTAAACATAAATTCTACTTCCCTCAAGTCAATGGTAAAGATGTTATTTACTTCTGCGGTAACTCATTAGGATTACAGGCAAAAAATGTTGAAGCTGCTGTAACGCAAGAATTGAACGACTGGAAGAATTTAGGCATTTCAGGTTTTTATTCTGCTAAAAACCCTTGGTTGTATTACCAGGAATATTTTAAAAAGCCTTTAGCAAAAATCGTGGGTTGTAAAGAAAATGAAGTTACCGTTATGAATACACTAACTGCAAATCTTCATTTGCTAATGCTTAGTTTTTACAGACCAACTTCTTCCCGGTTTAAAGTAATTATGGAGGCAGGAGCTTTTCCATCAGATCAGTATGCAGTGGAAACACAGGCTAAACATCATGGATTTAAACCTGAAGATGCTATTATTGAGATAACTCCAAGAGAAGGTGAAAAAACTTTACGGACTGATGACATTGTAGCTGTAATTAAAGCGAATGCTGAAAGCACTGCGCTGGTTTTGTTTGGAGGAATACATTATTACACAGGACAGTTATTCGACATAAAAGCCATTACTGAAGCTGCACAAAAAGCCGAAGCAATTGCAGGCTTTGACCTTGCTCATGCCGCCGGAAACGTATTTTTAGATCTGCACAACTGGAATGTTGACTTTGCTGTTTGGTGTTCGTATAAATATTTAAATGGTGGACCAGGTGCTGTTGGTGGTTTGTATGTTCATGAAAAATATGCAACCGATCCCTCTACCCCTCGCCTTGCCGGCTGGTGGGGCAATGACGAAAAGGAACGGTTCAAAATGGAAAAAGGCTTTATAGCAAAGACAAACGCAAGCGGCTGGAACGTTAGCACAGCACAGGTACTAAACATGGCTTCTCTAAAAGCTTCACTTGAACTGTTTGAGGAAGCAGGTTTTGAAAATATATATAACAAGAGCAGCGAACTAACATCATATCTAGAGTTTTTACTAAAGCAATTAAAAAATCTTGACTTCCAAATCATAACGTCGTCAGCAAAAGATAGCCGTGGAGCACAGCTATCTTTATTTTTTAGAGAAAAAGGCAAAGAGATTCACCAAAAAATGCTTGACAGCGGAATTATAGTTGACTATCGTGAACCTGGTGTAATTCGTGTTGCGCCTGTACCTCTTTATTGCTCGTATGAAGATGTTTATAGGTTTTATGAGATTTTAAGGGATAATTTTTAGAATTACTATAGCCCGTAAATCTATGTCCACTAAACTTTGTGCTTATAGTTGTTATTAGGAAACATATCCTTCCATTTCCTCTGCATATCCTTGCGCAACCTTCCCTGCATCGTTCGCAAATGACTCTCCCGATGAAGCATAAATGATCGCCCGACTAGCGTTT
>Ga0068630_1000123_pt1 | contig 20696 bp, 17 predicted proteins | sample InSIn4gowninarea_FD_77433 | JGI IMG/M metagenome (GOLD analysis project Ga0068630, IMG submission 77433) | Clean room microbial communities from NASA Spacecraft Assembly Facility at Jet Propulsion Laboratory, Pasadena, California, USA -... ... | reverse complement strand
CCATTGCAGCCTGTAAAGCACAGATAGGATCAATCTCAGTAACGATAACGCGGCAACCAGCTTTTCTAATGAAAATTATACTGAAGCACTAAACCCTGCGGCAGGTGCAAAATCGACAGCAGCAGATTTCATTAACTTTTTATCGATGCTTCTTAATAAAGGCATGTTTAATAACAAACAAGTTCTTACAGAAAGTTCGATAGCCGAAATGCACAAATTAAGTGCAGAAACCAACCAAATAAAATATGCGCCGGATGCAGTTAAAGGCGCTCAATATGGAATAGGTGAGTGGATAATGGAAACCAACAGCCAGGGTAATGCTGCAAGTGTTGCTGTTCCGGCATTAAATGGTATTTGGCCAATGATCGACTTATGTCGTGGTTATGCATTTGTAGTTTTCACAGGCGCTTTTTCCGGCGATCAGAAGAAAGACTTTTATATGCATCTTAAAGCAATAATAGATGATAATATTGGTAGCGGATGCCAGTAAAAGATTTGATGGGTGAGATTTTAAAGCAGGTGGACTAATAACTTTAATATCTAACCAATGGCACTTATACAACTACATGCGTCTCCTTAATGATACCCATTACAAATACACTCTGCACATGACCCATATTTTCTATCTGGCTTAACTTGTTTACATGGAAGTTGTAATATGCATTCATGTCTGTAGCAACAACTTTTAGCATAAAGTCAAACTCGCCTGAGATATTGTAACATTCTATCACTTCGCTCAACTGCTGAATAGTTTTTATAAACTTATCACCTGCATTTTTGCTATGTTGTTTTAAAGAGACATAACAAATAACCATCAGCCCTTTTTTTACTTTAGCATAATCAACCAAAGTTGCATATTGTTTTATAACACCTGACTCTTCCATTCGTTTTATACGTTCGTGAACAGGCGTTGTGCTGAGATGGACATTGTCAGAAATCTCCTTTACCGTTATGCGTGCATTTTGTTGTAAAAGCCTGAGAATATCAAGGTCTTTTGAATCAAGTGTAGTTTCGTCAATGGTTGTTTCTTCTTTTTTGATTGATTTTGCCATCATATTATTTTTTGACCTCATTCTCCTACTCCTTATTTTAAATAAGAAAGGGCAGCACATTTTGAATTTTTCGCTAAACCTTTGTTCTTCCAGATCACTCGATTAAGTTCAGGCTATTGTTCTTCCCATTTATCGCTACCAAAGCCGCCAGCGCGACTCCCGCCAGGCCTCTCTCTTCTAAATGAGGAAGGATCTGAGGTGCAGTAATAGCTGATTCATCTTTTATAATTCCTTTTCTCACTCTAAACTAACTATTTATTCTACCAAATATCTATAAAACCCATTTTTATTCCAAAGTTTACCTGCACAGTAGCATATTCTACTAACAAAACTACATTTGTAGCTATCCGACTTTAAAATTTAAACGTCAAAGGAGCTTTTTGATCTTTTTTAAATTTGACTTTTACATTTATAACTTATAACAAAATAAAAAAATGTCTACAACAACAAACACTCAGATTGACTTCAGTCTGAAATACAAAGTGGCTGATATGAGTCTGGCAGAATGGGGTCGTAAAGAAATACGCCTTGCTGAGGCTGAAATGCCGGGTCTTATGGCAATCCGTGCCGAGTACGGCCCTTCGCAACCCCTGAAAGGTGCCCGTGTAGCAGGATGCCTGCACATGACCATTCAAACAGCCGTTCTTATTGAAACCCTGGTTGCTCTTGGCGCTGAAGTTAAATGGAGCTCTTGTAACATTTTCTCTACACAAGATCATGCTGCTGCTGCTATTGCTGCTGCAGGTGTCGGCGTTTTTGCATGGAAAGGCCAGAGCGTAGATGAAGGTGATTGGTGTATTGAACAAACCCTTTTCTTTGGTGGTGCTGACCGTCCTTTAAACATGATTTTAGACGACGGTGGCGACCTGACCAATATGGTGTTTGATAAATATCCGGAACTGGTGCAGTATGTAAAAGGCCTGTCTGAAGAAACGACTACCGGTGTTCACCGTTTGTACGAAAGAATGGAAAAAGGTACTTTGCCCATTCCTGCTATCAACGTAAACGACAGTGTTACCAAATCAAAATTTGACAACAAATATGGTTGCAAAGAAAGTTTAGTAGATGCTATACGTCGTGCCACAGATGTTATGCTCGCCGGTAAAGTTGCAGTTGTTGGTGGATATGGTGATGTAGGTAAAGGTTCTGCAGCTTCACTGGCTGGTGCTGGTTGCCGCGTTATCGTTACTGAGATTGATCCTATCTGTGCTTTACAGGCTGCAATGGATGGATTTGAAGTAAAGAAAATGATTGACGCCGTTAAAGAAGCTGATATTATTGTAACAGCTTCAGGTTGTCGCGACCTTATTACAGAAAAGCACTTCCGTGTTATGAAAGACAAGGCTATTGTTTGCAACATTGGACACTTTGATATTGAGATAGATGTTGCCTGGTTAAACCAAAATTATGGTCATACAAAAGACACTGTAAAACCACAAGTTGATATTTATAATGTAGAAGGCAAAGACATTATCTTATTAGCAGAAGGCCGTTTGGTAAATCTTGGTTGTGCTACAGGTCACCCAAGTTTTGTGATGAGTAATTCATTCTCAAACCAAACCCTTGCCCAAATAGAACTTTGGACAAATAACGACAAATACGAAAACAAAGTGTACGTTTTGCCAAAGCATCTTGATGAGAAAGTGGCCCGCCTTCACCTTGCCAAGATCGGTGTTGTATTGGATGAATTAACAGAAGCACAATCAGCTTATTTAGGTATTTCTAAAGAAGGTCCGTTTAAGCCGGAGATGTACAGATATTAGCAGATGACTGTTGACTGTTGACTGTTGACTGTTGACAGATGACCTTTGACAGATGACAGAATAGAACCCGCTTTGCAAAAGGCGGGTTTTTTGTTGAAAAAACAATACAGTTTTGTCGATGCTACTATGAACGGGTACTTGGGTTTGTACTTTAAAGAATTGAAGCGTTATCTAATATAACAGGATTTTTAAATTCAGTTTTTATAAAAACAACCAGAATCAATAAGCAGTCATTATGGAGTTGTGACTGAGACAGGCAAAATTTTACCATTAAAAATCTTATGGCCATTTACTGCAAATTCTGCTACAAATTTTCCCATTTCAGCAGCCGTTACAGGTGACTGATAACCTGGAAAAGCTTTATCCAACATCTCTGTTTGTGCCGAGCCTAAGGCAAGACAATTGATTTTTATCTGCCTATCGGCTAACTCAGGTGCAAGACATTCGGTAAGCACATGAAGGGCAGCTTTACTGGCCGAATAAGCTGCGAGTCCTGCAAATTTGACGCTGCCCTGGTAACCACCCATGCTTCCAATATTTACAATATGCGATTTTGCCTGCATCAATGGCAACAGATGTTGTATCATCTTTACATGTCCAAGAAAATTGGCCTGCAGCATTTCAACAAAATCAAATTGATCTGTTTCTTCAAAAGGTTTATTGGTCAAAGCGCCTGCATTGTTTATGAGTACATCAACGTTTATTATAGTACCTTTTAAAAGAGGTAACAATTCTTGTTCATAATCTCCTCGGTTAATATCGAAGGTGGCTGTAAAAAAATTTACATCAGGGTTTTTAGCGGTTACCAGTTCTGCAAGCCGTTGCAATTTTTCTGCTGACCTTGCCAGCGCTACGACTGTATTTTTAGAATCGCGGCTCAGCTCTAAAGCTGCCTCAAAACCTACTCCACTGCTGGCACCAGTTATTACAATATTCATAGCATATCTGTTTTCATTAATACTAAAAGAATGATAAGAGCAAAAGAATAAAACCGATTATTTGAGTGAAAAAATATTTTCTTTAGGCCTTGGTTATACATTAGAACAGCGTTATTTATGTACAAGAGTAAAGCCAGCGTAGCAACAATTTTTAATTGAAATGAAAGGCTTTTTACCCCCAAAAAAACTGCATACACGATAAAAAATACTGTTTATATTTTTCTGTCTTCTGTTGTTAAAATCAAACAGTTTGAGTTGCTACTGCTTTTCTTTCACCAATTTGTTGCCTCCACATAGCATAATACAATCCCTTTTCTTCAAGTAGTTTGTAATGGTTGCCCGTCTCTGCTACCCGGCCTTGCTCCAATACATAAATACGGTCGGCATGCATAATGGTGCTTAGCCGGTGAGCAATTAAAACAGTGATCTGCTCACGCTCGGCAGAAATTTTTTTAATGGTATTGGTAATAGCCTCTTCGGTAATGCTGTCAAGCGCTGAAGTGGCTTCATCGAAAATGAGCAAATGTGGATGACGCAGCAATGAGCGGGCAATGGAAAGCCGTTGTTTTTCGCCACCACTTAGTTTTAGCCCACCTTCACCAATAACCGTTTCAAGGCCTTCGTCTGCACGAGTTAAAATATAATTGCAATTTGCCTTTTTCAATACATCCCACAGTTCTTCATCGGTAGCATTTGGATTTACAAAAAGCAGGTTTTCTTTTATTGTGCCGGCAAACAATTGTGTGTCCTGTGTTACAAAGCCAATTTGACCACGAAGTTCATCAAAATCAATATCATTGCTATTGATACCATTGTAAAAAATGCCACCATCCTGCGGACGATACAGGCCAACCAATAATTTTACCAGTGTACTTTTTCCGGCGCCCGAAGGACCAACAAATGCAATAGTTTCACCCTTTTTAACATCAAAATTAATATCATCCAAAGCTTTGAATTGTGCAGTCTGGTGCATAAAGTTAATATGCCTGAATTCCAGTTCGTTTATACCACCAACGATTTTTGGATTGGCTGGTTTCAGTTCCACTTTACGCTCCATCAGCTTGTGAAAATTGTTGATAGAAGCCTCTGCTTCACGATAGCTGACAATGATATTTCCTATCTCCTGCAAAGGTCCAAAAACAAAGAAACTATAAAACTGCAAAGCAATCAGTTCACCGGTTGTTAAGATATTTCTATAGATAAGCCATATCAAAGTAAAGGTGATTATCTGGCGTAAAAAATTGACCAAAGTACCCTGAAAGAAGCTTAAAGTACGAATGCTCTTTACCTTGCGCAATTCTAATCCGAGTATTTTGTACGTGTTTGTGTTCAATCGCTTTACTTCCTGCTCGGTTAGTCCGAGGCTTTTCACCAGTTCTATGTTGCGAAGGCTTTCTGTAGTGGTGCCTGCCAGTTGTGTGGTTTCTTTTACAATATTTTTCTGTATTGTCTTAATTCTTTTGCTCAGCAGGTTTGTTACAACACCTATAACAATAATGCCACTAACAAAAACAGGCATGATGCTCCAGTGTTTGCTGGTAGCATAAACAGAAATAAACACAAAGCTTACCAACATCATAAAAAGTACATTGATAAGATATCCTATGAACTTTTCTGTATCTGCCCTCACTTTTGTAAGAATGGAGAGTGTCTCGCCGCTTCGCTGGTCTTCAAAATCCTGGTAAGGCAGGCGCATGCTATGTCTGAGGCCATCGGTAAAAATTTTTGCACCAAATTTTTGCACTATAACATTCACAACATAATCCTGAAAAGCTTTTGCAATGCGGCTAATCATGGCCGTACCCACCAATAAACCCAATACACCCATCACACCCCAGATAAACTGGTTTTGTGTTCTGGGCAGTTTTTTGGCCGCATCAAAATGATAAGGATGGTTTGCAAATTGATCAATAAGACGCCCAATAAACATTGGGTCAAACATTGAGAACACCTGGTTGATGCTGGCAAGTAACAGCGCCAGGCCTATCATGCCTTTATAGGGTTTTAAATATGCTATCAGAAGTTTCATAAAGAGTAATAAATAAGTAGCAAAAGTCTGGTAATAAATGCTAAAAAAATCGGAATGCGTATTTGCGGGTTTTGTTTCAATAGAAATTTATTGGGAAGCATGACCCTGTTTGATGATTCATTTTACCTGAGAATGACAACTTTATTCGTCTATATAGTCTGATTTATTTTTTTTATCGCGAAGGTATTGCTCACGCAAAAAAACTTTGGGTACACTTACATAAGCAGAAATAATAGCGTTAGTGCAAGCATAAGACAGCAGGTCTTCTGTACAGAAAACAATAGGTGTTTGCAATTTTACCAGTTTTTTAGCCCCAGCCTGTGTAACCGCATAAGCGGTCGAAAATTCATGGCTTCCTGCAATATAAAGATTAGGCTTATACTTTCTGGCATAAAGGTTTTTGATCATTGTATGACTCCACTTTACCTTACGGACCAGCCGCTGAAAATGCAGCACCTGCTGCACCAAAAAACTGCCGAGGTTTCTTCGCAAATGCTTATGATAATCCAGGTACCACAATTCCCAATCTTCTGGTAATTGTTGCAGCATTTCTTCTATTTGTGCAAGTCCCTCCTTTTTTAACAGCACATCATCTTCTAATATCAAGGCCTTTTTATAGTTGTTCGCCAGCATGTCTTCATATACCAGCCGATGGCTCCATGCACACCCAATCTGACTCGTGTTCATTGGCTTATCTTTCTTATGCAGCGACTTTGCTTTTTTCTCGTCATAAATGCCTTCTTCCAACAATTGGTCTATTGTCAGATCTTTTTTATCGGTTCCGTAAAAAAAAGAAAAATCAAGGCCTTCCAAAATCATTTGCATTTTTTGGTGACGGTCTGTTGATCGCTCAAGCGTAACTACGTAAATTTTATCAAAATATGAATTGAGTAATGATACATCTGCCATAATAACGGCAAAGCAAAAACAAGGCCTTCTTTTGTTACTAAAGTGAGGCTTCTAATCAGTTCTCGTCCCGAATGGCAATATACTACTGCCCATTTTGTGGCTCAAAATTTAAAAAATTATCCCGCCCACCCTTCTCTATCTAAACTGCGGTATTGAATAGCTTCAGCAAGGTGCTCAACTTTAATATCAGCAGAGCCTGCAAGATCGGCTATGGTACGCGAAACTTTTAAAATACGGTCGTAAGCCCTGGCTGAAAGATTTAGCCGTTCCATGGCTTTTTTAAGCAATCCTTCGCCTGCCTGGTTTATTACACATATTTCCCTGAGTTGTTTACTGCTCATTTGTGCATTGGCAAAAACACCCGGAGTTGACTTATATCGTTCCGTTTGTATTTGCCGTGCTTTCATAACCCGTTCACGAATAGATGACGAAGGTTCTCCTTTACTGATATTACTAAGCTCTGTAAACGAAACTGGCGTGACCTCTACATGCAAATCAATTCTATCGAGCAAAGGACCCGAAATTTTATTTAAGTATTTCTGAACCGCGCCCGGAGGACAGGTACATTCTTTTTCAGGATGATTATAATAACCACAAGGACATGGATTCATACTGGCAATCAACATAAAATTGGCAGGAAAATCCAAAGCCACCTTTGCCCTGGAGATTGTTACGCGCCTTTCCTCCATTGGCTGGCGCATTACCTCCAAAACAGTTCGCTTAAATTCTGGAAGTTCGTCTAAAAACAATACACCATTGTGCGCCAGTGATATTTCTCCGGGTTGCGGTACACCTCCGCCACCAACCAAAGCTACGTCTGAAATGGTGTGGTGCGGACTTCTAAATGGCCGCTTATTTATTAAAGAAGCATCTTCGGGCAGTTTGCCGGCCACGCTGTGAATCTTTGTCGTTTCCAGCGCTTCCTGCAGGCTTAGCGGCGGCAAAATAGTGGGAAGTCTTTTGGCCAGCATAGTTTTACCCGCTCCAGGAGGTCCTATTAAAATAGCATTGTGTCCACCTGCGGCGGCTATTTCCAGCGCCCGTTTTATATTTTCCTGCCCTTTGACATCGGTAAAATCAAATTCAAATTCGTATTGTGAATTGAAGAACTCTTCTCTTGTATTGACATCAATAGGAGTCAAAGATGTTTCATCAGCGAAAAACGCAATTACTTCTGTTAAGTGCGAGACCCCGTAGACTGCCAGGTTGTTTACCATTCCCGCTTCGCGGGCATTTGCTTTTGGAACAATCAAACCCTTAAATCCTTCTTTACGTGCCTGAATAGCTATTGGCAAAGCACCTTTAATAGGTTGAATAGCGCCGTCAAGACTTAATTCACCCATTATCACAAAATCTTTCAGTGCATCTGCATGCTCTATTTGCCCGCTTGCCCCAAGCACGCCTATGGCTATAGGCAAGTCAAAAGCAGAGCCACTTTTCTTAATGTCGGCCGGCGCCATATTGACTACAATCTTTATTCTGGGCATTCTAAAGCCATTGGCTTTAATAGCGCTGTCTATTCTTTGCTGACTTTCTTTTACCGCTCCATCAGGAAGGCCAACCAGAAAATATCCTTGCCCTTCCGTTACATTTACTTCAATGGTAATATTGATGGCTTCTACTCCATATACAGCACTTCCAAATGTTTTAACCAGCATTACCCGTAGATTTTAAAATGAAAATAACTAAAAGTGATAACATTAATGAAATATAACATTTTACCACAGGTAATAAATCAGATAGTGACAGTAGCACAACAATCAACATGCGTAAAAATGCCTTTATAAACTATTATCAAAATGCGTTGTAAAGTTTGTCTTGATTTTGATAGCATATATGAAAATGAAATTTTATATACCCTGCGTAATTTGTATTTGGTTTATCTTCGCCAAAAATAATTTAGCGCTATGAATTTGCATGAATACCAGGCTAAGGAACTATTAAAAAGATATAATGTGCCCGTGCAGGAAGGCATAGCAGTTGATAATGTAATGGCAGCCGAAGAGGCCTACAGGCAAATAAAAAACGATACAGGAAATAATTTTGCTGTTGTAAAAGCCCAGATACATGCAGGTGGACGCGGCAAAGGCAAGATAGCAGGAAAAGAGCAACGTGGTGTAGCTGTAGGCAAAAGCCTGGAAGATGTTTCTAATATTGCAAAAAATATTTTGGGCGGTACACTGGTAACTATCCAGACTGGAACTGTGGGGAAAAAAGTGAATAAAGTGCTTGTTGCGCAAGATGTTTATTATCCGGGGCCTAACCCGGTAAAAGAATTTTACCTGAGCATTCTTCTTGATCGTACAAAAGGACAAAACGTTATTATGTACAGTACCGAAGGCGGAATGGATATAGAAGAGGTGGCACACAGCACTCCTGAAAAAATATTTAAAGAGTGGGTACATCCTGGTGGGGGACTTGCGGGTTTTCAGGCGCGAAAAATTGCCTTTAATTTTGGATTGAATGGTGAGGCATTTAAGAACTGTGTAAAGTTTGTAACCAATCTTTACAACGCTTATATTAGTCTTGATTGCAGTATGCTGGAGATCAATCCTCTTTTTAAAACATCAGACGAAAAAATTATAGCCGTTGACTGTAAGATGAACATTGACGACAATGCGCTGATGCGTCATAGCGACCTGGCTGCAATGCGTGATGTGAGCGAAGAAGACCCGACCGAAGTTGAAGCAGGACAGTATAACCTGAACTTTGTAAAGCTCGATGGCAATGTAGGCTGCATGGTCAACGGTGCAGGTCTTGCTATGGCAACAATGGACATGATAAAACTAAGCGGTGGCGAACCTGCAAACTTTTTAGATGTAGGTGGTACTGCAAATGCCCAAACTGTTGAAGCGGGATTTAAAATCATCATGAAAGACCCTAATGTAAAAGCTATACTTATCAATATTTTTGGTGGTATCGTTCGTTGCGACCGTGTGGCTGCCGGTGTTATCGAAGCTTACAATAAAATGGGCAACATACACATTCCAATCATTGTTCGCTTGCAGGGAACCAATGCCGTAGAAGCTAAAAAACTGATAGATGAAAGCGGTTTAAAAGTACAAAGCGCCATACTGCTAAGTGAAGCTGCTGAACTGGTAAAAAAAGCAGTTGCATAAGAAGCAGAAGCCCCGACCCTAAAGGGAGTAGAGGCTTGCTAAAAAAATCTCACCTTTCTCTGCGGTGAGATTTTTTTATGCATAGATGTATGTTTTGTATGCATGTTTCTCGTTTGCCAGTTGCCGGTTTTATTGGCCAAATTGAGCGTCAAGCATTTATTTAAAAAACAGTTGCTTCATTTGGCTTATCTTCCACGCACCATCTTCCCCAATTTTTCAACCAAAGGCAAATCTTCATCGTCTAATAAACCTGCTAACTGCCGTTTATAATCAAATCGCAAATCGTCATGCACCTGCTCTATAAGCGTATTTAGTTTCTTAAGCTGCGATTCGTATAAAGATGATAAAGCTTTATAAGACCGATACCTGATGCCTGAGTTTTTGAGGTTGCTGCAAAAATGAAGCAGCATTTCAACTTCAGATTCTTTAGTAGCAGTATGTTTACTATACTTACTAATCGACCTTAAAATTTTGCGCAGGCCCTTTTTTGCCAGATACCAGTTTGCTCTGGGCAAAGCAGCAAACTGCTCTTCCATTTCCAGCTTTATGCTTTCTACATAACCCTGCTCATTATCTGCTTCAAACAACAGATAGTTCAGCAACTCTTTATTTTCTTTTTTAAATTTTGTAAGCTTCAGACATAACTCCAGCACTTTTTTAGGTGGCAGTGTTATTAGTTCCTGCTTCAGTTCTTGGATGCTTGCAGACTTCATTGGTGCAATTATAAGTAACTTTTTAAAGTTCGTTTAAAACCACCAAAATCTTTTACATAATTCATCCTATAAATAATAAATCAATTTACCCCTTCCATACTTCAGAAATTATTTCATAAGACCGAAGCCGGTTTTTATGATCATAAATGTGCGAAGTAATCATAATTTCATTCACCTGTGTTGCATCTAAAAATGCCTGTAGTTTGTTCTTAACGGTTTCTGCATTTCCTATGATGGTGTACTTCATCATTTGCAATATTGCTGCTCTTTCCGGTTCACTCCACACTTCGTCCATGTTTTTTACAGGTGGTTGTAGTGGTCTGGCTGCACCATGGATGATACCCATGGCAAGTTGATAAAATGACGTAGCAATACATTTTGCTTCTTCTTCAGTATCTGCGGCCACAACATTTATACAGGCAAGACTATAAGGCTCACTCAAAGCATCAGAAGGATTAAAATTTGTTTTATACAACTTCAATGCATCAAATAAATAAGTAGGTGCAAAATGACTGGCAAATGCAAAAGGCAAACCTACATAGGCAGCAAGTTGTGCGCTAAAAGTACTTGAGCCAAGCAGCCAGATGGGAATATCAAGACCTTCGCCAGGTATTGCCCTCACTTTTGAAGTTTTATTATCTGCAGAAAAATACCGCTGCAACTCCACTAAACTTTCAGGAAAATCATTTGGCCCTTCATTGATATTGCGCCTCAAAGCTCTTGCTGTCATCTGGTCAGAACCCGGCGCTCTGCCAAGTCCTAAATCTATGCGTCCGGGATACATATATTCTAATGTGCCAAATTGCTCTGCTATCACCAGCGGAGAATGATTAGGAAGCATAATACCACCCGAACCAACTCTAATAGAAGACGTCTTACCGGCAATATGCCCAATCAAAACCGATGTGGCCGAGCTGGCAATACTTTCCATGCTATGGTGCTCGGCCAGCCAATATCTTTTAAACCCCCAACGCTCTACATGTTGGGCCAGGTCTACACTATTTTTAAAAGCATCAGCAGGCGTTTTACCGGCCAAAATAGTTGCTAAATCCAATACAGAGAGCGGTATATCTTTAAGCTTTTTTGTAACCTGGTTATTGCTCATATTCTTTTCTATTCAGTTGGTTTAGACAACATAAATTATTCCCTTTTCAACGCTATAGCTAAAAAGTTACGATAGTATGACGAAGAATTTTGGAGGCACGGTTTTTACTACTTACAAAAAGTAATCGTTTTAAAAACAAACTAAAAACAACGTTATGCTTCAAAATAAGAAAATACCCGGAGGTGGTTTGCTGCTGGCAGGATTGGCTGCATTTGCCTACTATAAATACTCGCAAATGAGCAGCGAAGAAAAAGAAAACCTTGTAAGCGAGCTTAAAGCCAAAGGTCAAAAATTGTATGATGACTACATGCCGGAACAAGTAAAAAACATGTTTCCAAAAAATACAGGAAACACTACGGCAAGTGCAAATCCTCACTTTGGTGAAGGAAGCGCTTATACCGGATAAAGTTTTCAAAATATTAATCTTTATGGTCGCTGAACAATTTTCAGCGGCCTTTTTATTTATATCAACCTCTCCGTTTAAACTCTTTGTTTTAACTCTTTTTTTGTAGCCAGCAGCAGACTTTTGTTCAACCCTGTTGTGTCACTCACTTGTGCTTTTTTTCTCTCCATGCAGCTTTTATTATATTATGGCAAAAAAGAGAAAATGAGATACGCATCAAATGAGATAAATTTAGATTATATAAAAATCAGCAAAAACCTCTCTGATGTCAACATTAGTAAAAAATGTACGAGACAGAAACATTGTAGAGTTTGACAAAGGAACTTTTGATGACTGGTGTGTGTACCTGGCAAAAGCGGGAGAAATAAGATATGCACCTAAAGACACCGAATACTTTGCACTGCTAAAACTGCTTGGCAAGAGGCATGGCAATAAAAAGTTGTACGATGACTTTGTAACGTTTTATAAACCTACCACAAACCTTATAGATGCTACTGTGCTCAACCTTATCACAATGCTGGCCGACAACTATGATAAAGACGCCGAGGAAGTGGACATTTGGTTTACCGTCATATATGCTGGCATGGTGGCCGAAGAAAACAAAGCATTTGCAAAACTAAAAAAGCGTATAAAACGGTTAGGAATACACCAGGTACTTATGGAAGGATTATCTGTAGAAGCTGCTGCTCATTACTCGCGGGACAAGAAGTGGAGAGATTTGGATATAGAAATGTGGCAAAGAGGATTTTAAAAACTACCGGGTAGTTCTTTGATAATTAGAAATCAAAATTTCAAATACATTACCTCTTTTAGCAGCATTTGAGTTTATAGTTCTTCTTGCGCTTACACGCTCTATAAAGTTTACACCTGAGGCATATAAATCATCGAAGAAAGCATCTGACGGATCAATGTTTTTAGGATCAGAATTGCTCAACAACCATTGATAACCTTTTGATGACAACAAATCGCAAAACTCTTTTAGCCTCACCTGCTGTGCATCATCAAAAGCGACTTTTGCATAAGCGTTGAACGATGAAGTTTTACTAATAGGTTTGTAGGGCGGATCAAAATAAAAAAAGGTGTTTTTAGAAGCGTACTTCAAGGTCTCAGTATAGTCTCCCTGCAGGATGGTTACCCGTTGCAAAACCTCACTATCCGCCATAATTGTTTTCGCATCACAGATCTTAGGATTGGTGTACTTACCAAAAGGAACGTTGAATTGATTGTTACTATTCACCCTGTAAAGGCCGTTGAAACAAGTACGGTTTAAAAAGATTAATAAGGCTGTGTTATCTCTTTGATTTAAATGCCGATGGTTAAACAAATTTCTTTTTTCAAGAAAAAAAGATTTGCGGTCTTCTTCATTGCTTAATTTAAAATAAGCAGTCTGAATTTTTTGTAAGGCTTTTATTAGATTTTCCGGCTCATGTTTAATTGCTTTATAAGCCTTTACCAAGTCTTCATTAACGTCGTTGATAACGGCATTTTTTATAGCAGGATATTGTTTTAATAACCAGAATAAAACAGCGCCACTACCAATAAAGGGTTCTATATACGTTACATTTTTTTTAGTGAAAAGACTTGTAGGTAATGCAGATTCTATTGCAGAAATCAATTGTCCTTTACCTCCGGCCCATTTTAAAAATGGTTTGGGATCTTGTAGAGCTGCATTACAAAGAGACATATTTTATCAATGATGGATTACCCTTTTTACAATAGGTGATAATGATGTAGTTGCTGTAGCTTGTTGTATTGTGTACAATGCCATTTTATATCCGCAGCCTGGGGTTTACTTTAGGTAATGCAGTAAAAGTTGCTACAAGCACTAACGACAAAAGGAGCGTCGCAACCGGTGCTGCTGCAATAACTAATGCCGGCAACAAAAAGCTATTTACTTCATCTCCAAAGCCAGATACTTACCTGTATGACTTTCCTTTACTTTTATAAGTTTTTCAGGTGTGCCTTCAAACAAAATCTTACCACCACCACCGCCACCTTCAGGACCTAAATCAATGATGTGGTCGGCTACTTTTATGACATCAAGATTGTGCTCAATTACCAACACCGTATTTCCCCGGTCCACCAACTTATTTAAGACATCGAGCAGGTGTTGTATATCCTGAAAGTGCAGTCCTGTGGTTGGCTCATCGAGGATATAAAAAGTTTTTCCGGTATCTTTTTTTGCAAGTTCGGTTGCCAGCTTTACACGTTGTGCCTCGCCGCCACTTAGTGTAACGGCTGACTGACCAAGTGTGATGTAGCCAAGACCCACATCCTGCAAAACCTTAATCTTACGGTATAAAAAGTGTACGTTTTGAAAGAAGTCGACGGCTTCATCAACCGTCATATCCAGCACATCGCTGATGGACTTTCCTTTGTAACGTATCTCCAGTGTTTCGCGGTTGTATCGTTTGCCATTGCATTTTTCGCAGGGCACATATACATCTGGCAAGAAGTTCATTTCTATAACGCGCATTCCACCGCCTTCACAAACATCGCATCGGCCACCTCGTACATTGAACGAAAAACGACCTGCGGCATAACCCCGAATTTTAGCTTCAGGTATGGCTGCAAACAGCGTTCTGATTTCAGTAAAAAAACCGCAATAAGTTGCAGGGTTACTTCTTGGTGTTCGTCCTATCGGGCTTTGATCTATTTCAATCACTTTATCAATATGCTCTAACCCATAGACACTTTTATACTCCATAGGAGTCATCTTGCTGTTATAAGCATGTTTTGACAAAATGGGATAGAGGGTTTCTGTTATCAATGTACTTTTGCCGCTGCCACTAACGCCGGTGACACAGATAAATTTACCTAATGGAAATTTTACATTTACGCCTTTGAGGTTGTTGCCTTTTACGCCTTTTAGCTCGAGTACTTTACCATTGCCCGCCCGCCTTTCTTTAGGGACTTCAATTCGTTTTTCACCACTTAAATAAGCAGAAGTTGGCGAGCCTGATTTTAATACTTGCTGCGGAGTGCCCTGTGCCACCACCTGGCCACCATGTTTACCTGCTTTAGGACCAATGTCAATCAAATGATCGGAAGCAAGCATAATGTCTTTATCGTGCTCTACCACTAAAACACTATTGCCAATGTCTCTAAGATTTTTTAAAGCTACAATCAACTGCTGGTTGTCGCGCTGGTGCAAACCAATGCTTGGTTCATCTAAGATATAGGTGATGCCCTGCAGTTGCGAACCTATTTGCGTAGCCAGTCGTATGCGCTGGCTTTCGCCGCCGCTCAGACTCTTAGAGCTACGATTGAGCGTTAGGTAAGTAAGACCAACATCTAACAAAAAACCTAAACGTTCCCTGATTTCTTTGAGAATGTCTTTTGCAATGGTGTTTTGTTTTTTGGATAACCGCTCTTCGATGCCGTTGAACCAATCAAACAATTTATCCAAATCCTGCTGGCTTACATCTGAAATATTTTTTTCGTTGACTTTAAACCAAAGGCTTTCTTTCTTCAACCTTGCTCCTTCGCAAGCCGGGCAGTTTTTAAGCACCATAAACTTCTCGACCCAATCGCGCAAAGACTCACTGCTACTACCTGAGAACCATCTTTTTAGCATGGTGATGATGCCTTCATATTCGGTGGTGTACATATCGCCAGGAAGCGCCTGGTAATCGCCCGATATTTCCATATCAGCTTCGGCATCTTCCCTGCCGTACAAAATGATGTTTAGCGCTTTTTGTGGCAAATCTTTGATTGGTTTGTCTACGCTGAATTTGTGCTTTTTACCAAGCTGCACAATTTGTTTGTAAATGTAGGCTTCACGTTCTTCGCCAAGCGGGGCAATAGCGCCTTCTTTAATGCTCTTGTTCCAGTCAGGAATGACAGCCTCCATGCTGACCTGGTAGACGCTGCCAAGCCCTTTACAGGATGGACATGCTCCATAAGGAGAGTTGAATGAAAAAGCATTTGGAGAAGGTTCTTCATAACTTAGTCCGGTGTCTTCACACATCAACTGCCTGCTGTATTGCACAATGGTGTTGTCGTCGTTGATCAGCAGAAACATGAGGTCTTTGCCCAACTGCAACGTTTTTTGAATACTCTGGCTCAAACGCACCTTCATATCATCAGAAGCAAGCAGCCTGTCGACCACGAGTTCTATATCATGAATTTTGTACCTGTCGACCTGCATCTTTTCTTTCAGGTCTTTTACTTCACCATCTATTCGCACCTTCAAAAAACCTTTTTTTCTTACATCTTCAAATAACTCCCGGTAATGACCTTTGCGACCACGAACCAGTGGAGCAAGTAGTGTGATTTTTTTATCTTTAAACTTTAAAAAAATATTTTCAACAATTTCCTCTTCGCTCCACTTTACCATTTTTTTGCCGGTGTTGTAGCTATAAGCTTCACCTATTCTGGCATATAATAAACGAAGAAAATCATATACTTCGGTAATAGTACCCACGGTAGAGCGCGGGTTTTTATTGGTGGTTTTTTGCTCAATGGATATTACAGGACTAAGGCCGGTAATTTTGTCAACATCGGGTCGCTCCATGTCGCCAATAAACTGGCGGGCGTAGGCGCTGAAACTTTCCATGTAGCGACGCTGGCCTTCGTTGTAAATAGTGTCAAAAGCGAGAGAAGATTTTCCACTGCCGCTAACACCGGTTATGACAACCATTTTGTTTTTAGGAATGGAAATGTCAATATTTTTTAGGTTATGTACCCTTGCACCAAAAACCTCTATTTGTTCATCTGCTACAAATTCTGTTGTAGTAGTTTCATTTTTTGCCATACGAAGTGCAAAGATACCATTAGCGGTCTTTTAATAATTGTAAGGTTGTGATAAAGAAGATTAAATTATTTATTGATGGACAGGAAAAAGTGTTTGACTCTCTGACTCTCAGGTCTTTCAGTTTTTGTGATGGACTTAGGTAAAAAGTATAAGCTGCTACTGAGTACAATTTCTACTGTTTACTCTACGCTCATTTTTACACCTGCAAAAAGCTGTTTTTCATTTATTTCACTTTATTAATTTTGCCAAATCTTAGCTGCACATTGTGTCCGCCTTTATTTCTTAAAATAGAAGTCACTACGCCTATTTCATTTTTTCGGGTCTGGTACAAGGCTGGCCAAAGTGTCTGGTTCCAGTGCATTTCAAAATCTGTTTTATGCACCCATGGTCTCTTTGTTAGATGCCAGTTTGTTCCGTAATCTTCGCTGATTGATATATTTCCGTTGTTAGATGCAACTATGAGCCTGCCATCTGTTAAGGAAAGAATAAATGGCGCTGCCATCTGGTTTGGAATGGAGGCTCCTAATCCATCGGACCAGTTGATGCCATCATTGCTGATCTTATAATAAATGTTGCAGTTTTGCGGGCCGCAAATCTCATAGACCAAAATATACTTACCATTCTTCATCTGAGTCCAGACAGGCATGCCAGGCCTTGAAGAAGTATGCAATGAATCATAAACTACCCATTTCTCTTTACCCCATGTTTTACCAAAGTCAGGAGAGATTTTTTGAGAAATTATTTGACTATACGGAATACTTTCTGTTACGTGTTTTTCATTTGCATACATAACAGATAGCCTTCCATCGTCCAGTATATAAAAATGCGGCTCGTATATTCCTTTATCTGGGTTAAATAATGAGCCTGTCTTGCCTTCATTTGCATCAATAATGCTAAGCTGATGCCAGGTAATGCCTTTATCACGACTATTATAAACGGGTAGCCAATAACTTTCTCCAAATCTTGTTGAGCGACAGGACAACAAGATATCTCCATTCTTACATTCTATTAATTGTGCATTATCAACATCTCTTCCATAAGACGAGATTTTTGAAAATGGTTTCCAGCTTCTTCCACGATTATCGCTTCTTGCTATTTCAAGATGTAATCTAAACCTGCCGGAAGCATCTTTAATGGTATCTGAAACAGTATATGCTGCGAGCCAGCTTTTCTTACCAATTTGCAATAGACGGGCATATTGTGATCCGTATCCTGGTATTTTCTCAGCAACCGCAACGTTACTGATAATTACTTTTTCATTCCAGGAGATTGCACTTGATTGCCCATTTGTAACCTTGCAAAAAAGTAAGTATAACAGTGTAAAATATAGTGAGATTTTTTTCATATTATCTACCCATCTGTCAATTTTTATAATTATACACCTTATATAATTTTTAGTGTTTAAGCCTGATTATAGATGGATAAAAATTAAAACTATGCTGCTTTTTATTGATATTTCTTTTAAACTTCTTTATAGAAATAAGCTTTGTAACTCAATAAAATTAAAAAAATAAATAAACGGTACTATTCCATTTAATAGCAGATTTTTATTTGTTTTTAAAATTTAAATACCTGAAACTTTTATTGTCAACTATAAATTTTTCTTTACCATCTTCATCCTTAACTGTCTTAATTCTAACAATGGCAGATTTTCGGGGACCAACGCTATCTGATGAATTATGGGTATGAAAAACATAATACATTTTTTTTCCTTTACCTTTTACAATATCGCCATGACCGCTTCCTGCATGACCGGTTATCTTGCTATGTAATATTGGGTTACCTGCAAATCTTGTCCAGGGACCATAAACATTATTGCTTGTTGCATAACCAACTGCATAGTCTTTATTACGAAAATCATTGACAGAATAAAAAAGATAATAAGTTCCATCCTTTTTGATAACAGTTGGGCCTTCAGCAATTTTTGCAGAGGCAGCATTTACGTGCTCCCAGGTCATTGGAGTGGCTGTAATACATTGCTTGTATGTATCCATTTTTATCGCCGAAAAGTCATCTGTCATTTCAGCAACATAAATATGGTTTCCCTGGTCTAAACGGACATGAAACAGGTACTTTTTTCCATCATCGTCAATAAAAAGATATGGATCTATTTGCCTGAAAGAAGATTGTAAGGGTTGTTTAATAACTTGCTTAAAAGTACCTAAAGGGCTTGTACTTTCTGCTATGGAAATTCTTTCATTAGCAGTATATGCCATGTAAAATTTTCCTTTGTACTCCCATACCTGTGGAGCCCAAAAACCCCAGCCGCCAAAGGCGTCTCCTTTACTTAGTACCTGCCCGTTTAGTTTCCAGTTCTCCATGTCCCTGGATGAATAAACAATGAAACCATTGCCCGAATTGTTGTCATTTGTGCCATATAAATAATAAGTTCCCTTATAATAAAATATACTAGGGTCAGCCTGGTTAATTGGATTAACTTTTATTATTCTCCCTTTATTTGCAGTAGCTGTCGATTTTATTTTATTGCTGCAAGAAAATACTACAGTGCCACTTGCCAATAACAGTACAACATAAAAAAGCTTACTGTATTTTATTGTACTCCTTAGAATATTGCTTAACATTTTATTAATACTTTCCTTTATTGCAATTGTCTTATTGCACCTTAAATTAGTTTTGACTCAATAGGTTTGCAATTTAAGATTAAGATTGCCGTTCTTAATCTTAAATTATTTTTTATCATTTGCCTGTTGTTCCTGTATCCATAGCGAACAAATAGGAATATTATAAAACAATTCAAATAAAATACTTAGAATAGCTATAAGGCAGGAGTGAATAAAAGAGTTATGAAAGCCTTTCAAAAAGTTTCTGGAAGGCTTAAGATACTATTTTGTTTTCAAATAATCAATTGCGTTTTTATACAACCGCTCTACGTTTGCCTGGTAAATATTCGTTCCTGAATTTTGGTTCCATTCTACTGCACCAATACCAATATAAATGGCAGAGCCCTGAAACTGATCCTTCGGCTTTAATTCCATTATGCCGGCAGTCCAATAATCAATTATTCCCTCCCAGTGACCTAACCATTCTACACCATTATCGTTTTGAAATTTATTGTAGGTAGCGTCGTCCGTAAAACCCATTTGAAGGAAAGGAGGAATTGCTTCAATTACAGTATTATGATCTTCTCTCCAACCGGGGCCGATGGTAGGGAAATAAGTACGGCCATCTGGTGTATTTATCATTTCAATACCCTTGTATAAGGGGTGTGAACTTCTATCTTGTCTCTTACCCACTTTTACAGCAACACCGTATGTATCGCCATTGCTATAACCACCACCATTACTAATAGCAAGAGAATAAGGTATAGTCATTCTGCCTAAAGTCCAGAAATACTTACAAGCAAACTGGTTGAACAAGAGGTTTCCCCCAGTTTTATAATATTCAGCAATTTTTGAAATTACTGTTGGATCATTTGCAATGGAAGGCAATTGATTGGTTGTTTCCACATCATAATTCCACCAGATTACACGGAATTGGCTTAAGTCAATGGTGTTGCTTAAAATCTGGTCAAAAGAAATATATCGTGCAGTTGGATAATTAGCAAAAATCCATTTAGCGCCAGCAACTATGTCATCATCACCATTTAAAAGCATTGTAGTTGAGTCACTGTAAGTACTTAGATAAGCTACCATAGTTGCTCCTACATGAAAAGGAAGATAAACAGTATTTGAAACCTGGTTACTGCTGTTAGTAGTAACAACACTTATCATATAATCACCGACAGGCATATTACTAAATTGATAAGAGGTTAGATTACCAGCTACTTCTGCTGTCTGTGTTCCAATCTTAATGGTTATTTTAGAGACTGGCTGATCTGGTGTGGTCCACTTTAGCAGCACACCCTCATCATTTTGCTCTGCACCTATGTTTTTCACAGGTGCGGCTCCT
>Ga0068630_1000120_pt1 | contig 20956 bp, 13 predicted proteins | sample InSIn4gowninarea_FD_77433 | JGI IMG/M metagenome (GOLD analysis project Ga0068630, IMG submission 77433) | Clean room microbial communities from NASA Spacecraft Assembly Facility at Jet Propulsion Laboratory, Pasadena, California, USA -... ... | reverse complement strand
CAGGAACAGGATTCCGGAACATAACTGGGTCATCACAAACGTCGCAGAAACCACCGACACACACGTTCCACGATGAGGGCTCTCTCTGTCACTCTTTCTTAAAGAGCTTTTGCAGTCAAAGTAAAACTCCACACTCCGTAGTCAGGTCTCGCTGCCCTCTCCATGAGCTATCCAAGAGTCTCCGCTCCATTGGTTAGGATTGTCTCGTTCAGACAAGGTATGAACAGGACTAAAAAGCCGCGGTTATTTATACCCTTCGTAAGGTATGCTAGTTTTTTCTGGAAGCTTTTGTGTCTGAAGGCTTTTCGAAGCTTCCCTATAGTAAGTCTATGATAACTTTGTTAATTTTGATCCTAAAGCTTCGGGACTTGGTCCGTTCTAGTCCAGGTCTTGGCGCCAAATTTGGTGGCCAAAAGCCACCATGTTGGCCATGATTTTTTTCGCCAAGCCCATCTAGTATTGTCCATTATATAAGGCCAATGTAATGCATTTAATTTTATGTTTAACGTAAATGGTTTTCACTTCAAAGATACATGCACTGCAGGGAAGCCAATTAATAAATTTGTAACAATATACTAAGTGAAAGTAAAAAAAGATGAAAATTGGCAAAAAGATAGATATTATAGCGAATAATAAAGTAATATTTATTACAACACGAAACACTGGAAATAAAAGGGTGACTAAACAGTATTCTCAAAATGTTGTAAGGCCACTTTTGGCGGCGACACGTCCGCCAGTACGTCCATATACACGTGCAAAGAGTGCGTGGATTGTGTCGCGGGGAACAGATACCCATTCCCGGTTAACCATTTGCCGCAATTCGTCTACTGAACGAGGCGGTGGCAACACACGCAAACGACATCCTATTAAGTCCCACACATATTCGTTGGGTCAGAAATCTGGGGAGACAGGCGAAAAATTAAGAACCTGGATAACTAGAAGAGCAAGTTGGATGATATGTGCCGAGAATGGTATGCGTTTAGCTTGCTGATAAATGATTTCGGGCAGTCTTCGGAGGAAGTGTTACCGGAGGGGCACATCATCCTGTTATCGTGAGGCCATCATATTGCAAAACCCGCACTGGGGAGGGAGAAAGGGGGTTGATCTGCTTTGTAGGCGATGACACCCCAAACCATAATGTCAAGCTGTTGCTCAGTGAGACATTATACTTTTGAGGACCAATATGACGTCGCCACCAGATTTGTACCCGGTGACTAAATAAAAGCGTGACTCGTCAGAAAACACCACATTATGCCACTCCGCATAAATTCACGTGTATGTCTCACACCACTGCAAACGGTGGCGTCTCTGCTGTCTGCTCAAGGGCAGTCTTTTTATTAAACGTCATGAATGCAGGCATACGGTTGCCATGCGGTAGATAATGGTCTCATTCGGGGAAATCTCTCCGCAGCCTTGCATGTATATCAGAAAATTATTCGTTGCGATCAGTCTGCAGACAATTTTTTTTTTTCGTGAATCGACCCCTAACTTGGCGAATTTCTATGCACTGCTGAGTGTAGGCCATGTCAGATATGGTCTAGAAATTTGCCATATCTACACGTGCCATGATAGAGCTGTGCCAAAGTTTCAATCTATGGCGCACGTCTCACAACAGAAATGTAGACAAACCCTAGAAACCTAACAGAAGAAATGAAAACCTTGTTTGTGTGGCGTGAGGCACATAAAATATTGTTACAAATCTGTAACTTACCTTGGAATTTTCTGGAATCCTCCAGACAGAAATCTTCTGGAATATCCCAGCATTCCTTGCGGAGCAATCGGAGGGTATAAATAGTAATCCTATTGTACTTAGTCCTAGTAGCAATTTTAGTCCTAGAGCTTCGAGACTTGGTCTGTCCTAGGTAAGATTCTGGCACCAAATTAGATCACCAAATTCGCCAATTGGCGATGGTTTTCATAGCTTTCATTCACTGCGCGAGTTCTATTGTTGCAGGAAGTTAAGAGACAGATTTGTAACAATATACAGGTGTGTCACAATACCAACACCCTAACTGGGTTCGCAAAGCTTATAAAAACTATATTACCAATATAGCAACAAAATTGACTTTGCTGGAGAAAGAAACATTTCAGGTTTTGTTTCACAAACGCTCAATCTGTGAAACAAAACTTGTAATGTGTCTTTCGCCAATATATTCAACTTTGTTGCTGTCTGTATTGATAATACTATATTCTTTTATAATAAAAAAAAAAGACTTATAAAATGTTTTCAAAACCCTGGGGGAAATTTTAACACACCCTGCAGATTTGTCGATTTTATTAACTGGACTGGAATTTTTTTTTTTAATTCCGTCTGAGGGAAAACATAAAAATCGTTAAAAAGATTATTCTGAGCATAAAATCGTAAAAATTAGCAATTTTCGTAAATATTACAGGGGAAAACCCCGTAAAAGTTGGAAGATGTGCATTAAGGAAGATTTCAACACGTTCAGCTGTAGAAATTATAATTTATTTACAATGGGAAAACAAAACATAGATAGAAACTAAAAGAGAATAAAATATTACTTCTTTTTTATTGCCTGGCTCGGATATCGGAAGCAGTTTCTCGGTTGCTTCAGGGGCAGCAGAGACTTTGGAAACTGTAGTATCGGCGTTTGATTTAGTTTTAGAACTTTTTGCAGGTTGAGTGATGGGTTTTCCAACGAAAGGAGCAACCTTCGGATCATAGGTCACCTGGGCAGGTTTAGGGATCTTCCCGGTTTGAATAAATACTCTTCCATCAATAAACTGAAAAAAAAATCGAAAACAACTGTACAAACTTTCAGAATTAAAATAAATAAATATAGTCCCTCTATTAAGGGACACTCTAATTAAGGGACAGAAACATAATATCTAAATCACTAAAAAAAGAGTGCACTAAAAATAAAGTAGTGCCATTTTTTTTTTCTATGGCACCATTTAGATGAACATCAACCTTAGATGATGGAGATATGGTTACAGTTGCCATTAGGTCAGATGAGTATTTTTCCACACCGTTTTTAACTAGCGACCAAATTTACGCCCGGCAAAGCTATGAAAACTCGTTTCTGGCGCCGTCCCAGGTTTATGAAACACGCTGCTTTGCTGCTCAGAGAAAACGTGGCAATAGTTTGGCCATAATGTAGGCAACCATGTATTCCATGGCCCTCTGGCTAGGACTATGTGACTATTTTGGCCAATCATGTCCATTCCAAGGTATCATATTTTCTCTCCAGTGGTGATGCTGTGTTTCAAGACCACGCAGCATGAGGATGAAATGTCGCTTCTCCCTTGAGCACCACAGTCACCAAATCCTAATATTATCGAACCTTTGTGATATGTTTTGGAGAGAAAGGTATGTGCACTGAATCCACCTCCATTATCGTTACCTGATAGTTTTTAGGTGTTTCCATATTTTTGTCCAAACCTTGTACCTCTAAACTACTCGGGTTTTGTTATTTTGTTTAAGAAGGCAGCAGTTACGATCATCATTTACATTACATTTCTATATTTTTATACATTTTTAAACATTTTTATTAATTTTGTTAAGCAATTTAATGGCTTTAGCTTATCAAAGTCTATTCTGATTTCATTAGTACATAAATGAAAAATTAGCATAATTCAGGAAAAATCAGGTTGTCCCTCCGAATAAGGAACACCTCTATTTAAGGGACAAATTACCTGGTCCCATAGCTGTCCCTTATTGGAAGGGTCTACTGTATATAATTTTTTTTTTCGGATCCTATTAACCGGTACAGAGAGATTTCAGAAACTCGACAGGTATTCTCGTGATTTGTCGCCGTGGTTACAGATTGCAATGATGTTCTTCACTGGTAATTCTGGTTTTTGAAATTATTTTGATCTTCGCTCTACTTCAAATTAATTAAAGTTTCTCGGGTTACAGATAACGTGGTCTTTCTCATTTATGATTGGCAGAAAAATCATTTTTATTATCTTTATTCAGTAATTTAATGGCTTTATACTAAGCTTATCAAATTCCATTCTGATTTCGTTAGTATATGAAATAAAAATTAATGCGTTTTAAAAGAAATCAGGCTATACCTCCGAAAAAGGGACACCACTGTTTCAGGGAAAAATTACCTGGTCCAATAGCTGTCCCTTATTGGGAAGGACTATTGTAGCTTTTCTTTAAAAAAAATAAATAAATAAAAAGTAAACCATTATGCTATAACACATTATGCTTATAATTAAAATTTAAACTTACATTTTAAAATTAGATAATAACAGAACATAGTAAAAATCAAGTGAAATTGGACGAAAAATTTATTTCACTATACTTAAAAATGCAATTAATATTTTATTATAGCAAAAAGTAAAGCATCACTATGAAAAATTCCAATTATATCAGAGAAAATGTTCCTTTCATGATTTACAGCATAATATTCCGATAATATCCAAAAGAAATTCATAAAAAAGACCGGTATAAGGCTTCTTAATTTCCCCCTTTTGTGATTTCCCAAATGTTCACTGCTATTCAAATAAGTTCGCGAGTTAAAAAATAGGGAGGAATTCGATTATAAAAACCTCAATATGATAAACTATTTTTCTTCCATCAGTGTTATCCAAAAAATAAATTTCAAGGAGTAATTTCACTCCTCTTCTGAATTTTGGGGGGTAATTTTATGTCAACAAATAATGACTTTAATATTAATAGTGAATATACTTACATGAAATATCAATTAAATGAAATGCACATAAAAATTCACACAAATAACTATATTAAACATTTATCGAACATTTCCACAAATATTATAAACGTTATATTAAACACATTTCCACAAACATTTATCAATCATTATATCATACAAATTTTCACAAACAATTATCAAACATTTCCCCACTATCGTTTATTCACAATCTTCTTTTGTTACTTTTTTTTTATTGCCAGTTCAAAATCCATGTCACAATGAACTTCGTTATTAATAACTCTAAAAGGAGGACCTTCACATGATAATCTTGGGAGAACTTCTAAGTGTTCATGACCAAGATGAGCACTTTTTTTTTTTTTATTCGATTTTGTGTTGCAAAACCCCGTTCGCAAGATGATGTTGATAGCGGTAATGTCAAAGCAATTATGATTAACTTTCTGTATTTAGGATACATACAAGGTCTATTGCCACCACCCTCTGTACACTGACTAATATACTGACAAAAATATGTCATTTTCACGCCTTTATATTTACTTAACAATCTTTAATGAAAAACCATTCTTCTTTTAACTCTCTTTTTCGAGGAAGAATCATGGGATATTCGTTTTATTTACAATATCGGTCAATTACATTGTTCATTGCTGTTATTTACAAAATTTTGCGCAAAATAAACGTTATTAAATAATTTTTTTATCGGAATTTTTGGGGAGTATTTTCACTCCCTTTTTAAATTTTAACGCGTAAAAATGAATTCCAATGCTTGAAATACGCGTCTAGACGCGTATTGGCGAACGTAGATTAGGACAGAAACTAAAAAGGGGGGGAAAAGAAAATTGGAAATTGCTTTATAAAAAGCCAATCAAAAACTTACTACGGCAGGAATTGTTAAGCCTGCAATATTTGATTATATTTTATCTGTGAAAGTATTTATTTTATTATTTTAATCAATTTCCGTGACGTCAAATGAAACACAGGGGTTTTCTATGACTTTTCCAGGCTTGAAAATGTGATAAATAGAATTCCATAACTTTCCAGGATTTTCATGCCCCGCATGAATCCAGTATGGTAAGTAACATGGATAGGAAAAATGAAAGGATCCAGAAATCCAGGCTAGACCTTCTACAAAACTTGAATTATTATTTCATGCGATTTATATACAAATGAAGAAAAAGAACCTACTTTTATTCCACATTTCACACAGTGCTTGTTTTTGTTTACTACCCTGGCTTCAGTTGAAGACAGATGACAGTCGCAAGGACAATCTTTGCCACCGTATGGGTCAGGCACGTCTGGTATAATAACTTCTTCACAGCTGTCAATACTAGAATTGTCATCGTCACTACCAGGCACAGTGATTTCTTCAAAATCGGTCATCAAACTAAAATAAACATACTTATTATAAGTTACACATCTGAAATTCCTAAACTTAAAAGAAATACCATTAACAGACAATTAAATTAATCAACTGAATGTCAATCATTATCCACAACCTTCAAGAGCATTCTATTTTTCTTCTAATCAGTTGCAGTTGGAGTTACGTATAACAGACAGCGAATAGTTTACGACTACATCAAAATGCATACAAGTATTTTTTTAAGTCTTACAGTCATGTGTGGTACGCTATATCTCAGCCTTGCACACGTGACACAAATGCTGAATATAATTTAGTGTATGCTGAAATATAATTTCAACCATTTACAGTTCGTGCATGTAAGAGTAATTTTTATTTTAAATGGGCGAAATTCGTGCAATGAAAATATGTTGAAAGCTTGGAACGACAGTTTTACACACGTTGAAATCGCATAACGATCATTTTACTTACTCCAGAAGGATAACCATTTGTGTGGTAAGTGCTGAAAAATTAACCATTTCAAATAAAAATAACATAATAGCCATTTGAAAAATAAGTACAACCACATAATCTGCGATTAATTGAATGTATTTTTTTATTTATGATACGTTAACATTTAATATCTTAAAACACACACACAATGACAGTATTTTGTCTTTTTTTTTCAATTTAAAATTCGTCAACAAAAAACAAAGCGATTATAAAAGTGATGCAGTTCCAATAGCCAAAGACATACGTGTTAATGTTACGTAATTTATATTTTATTTCACATGTCGAAGATAATCTTACTTACATCCCCCTCCCAAATAAAACACCCACACATTTCACATTGACATCAGAGAGTAATATGGGTAAGGAGAAATAATAAATTAACTTTATTTTATAACAACTTTAATTTAATTGGTTTTGTTAAATTATAAATAAAATTCATAAATATAAACAAAAGAATATTAGAAACGGAGAATGAAGATGATTCTATTAGAAGATCACGCACTTATTTAAAGAGATGAATAATCATAGAGAAATAGAAACGTCATTAAATATATTAGTTAAAGCTTATTATAGGATATTATTATTTAAAGCTTCGATTTTGTGAAAGAAAATAAAGAAAAAAAATACACAGAACAAATAAATTTAAAAAAAAAACGAAATGCCGATAAAGAGTATTAAAAAAAAAAGATAAATTTATCAAAAGAAAAACATTAAATCTAAAAGCTGCAATGGACCATATTCTTAGTCACGTGACTTGGGAAATTAAAATGTAAACAAATGATATTTATTAACTGCTCATTGGTTGACATCAAATCAACGCTTACAACGATTGGATATCAATAATTGTTTTCCCCAGGTCATGTGATATTTTCAGCGTGCCAGAATATTGTCCATTAGTTGAAAAAATGTAAAGATAGTGTTATAATGAAACCGAGCGCAAGACGGGAGTCGATCGACTCTGGAATAAGGGTGATTTTAATAAGAAACATGTATGTCTCTAATTGTCATATTCAATGTGAAACTGTAAACAGAATGCCAAGAGACTTTTCGGGTACTGTGATGACTTATGCTTATAAATTTTACTTGGCCATTTCTCATAGAAAAAAATTTTTAATACGTACGATTTTTCTCATTCTAGATTTAAAGTATCTACTGGATAATTGATCATGTCTTAAAAGCGATCGATTTACCGAAAGACATAGGTAAAAATAATAGCAATATCTTATGTTAAATATAAATAAAATGTTCAAAATTAAAATGCTATTTCTATTTTATTTCTTGTTATTAATATTTATTAAATAAATTGGATTGTTACAAAATGCATTTTAGTAAAGTTTAATTTTTCACATTATTAACCACTGGAAAATGGTTGCTATTCTGATTTTGAAACACATGTCGTTGAAACTGTATTCGATCGCTGATTGGTATATTCATTTTTATTTTTACTCTCGTGGGGATAAAATCGACGTTCATTTTTATTCACCTTGATACCATGGCAACCGTATTGTTGCCAATGGTATTTCTGTTTTCAATAAAACAGAGGGAAAAAAGCACAGTTCAATGTGGAGTTGTTTTTCTATATTTTTCATGAATAAAATATTATTCTAACACGTTGGAGATACGAAATTGGGTGTTCTAGTTTTAAAATTACGGGGATCAGAAATTCAGTGACAAACATTTAATTTTTAATTTAGAAAAGCGATATAAACGTTTAATGCAAATTTCTGATGCTCAATCTTCACTTTGGCAACAAGATTCTTAAAGCCATTAATTATTAGATGCTATGGCAACGATTTTGCTTACGATAGTAGAAGCAGACGATAATAAAAATCAACGCACTTTAGTTGTTTTTCTACCTTTTTCATAAAAACATAAGCAAAAAAAACTGTTTGCAGGTTACAATTGCAGGTAATGTCCCAACTCAGGCGTTCCCAACTGAGGCGGTAGACGAAAATTGTCCCAACTGAGGCGGTGAGTGATGTGGTGAAAGGGGGTTGTTGGTTATTCCTAGTATTTGGCTACTTGGCGCAGTTACTACTGTTGGTCAAACTCGATAATAAGTTTACAGTAGACTCAAATATATTCATCTACACTTTTCCTTATGGCTTCGTCGGATCCGCAAGAACGTTTTGGCCTCTTTTACACGAAGTATAATTTCAAAGATGTTTGGGTGATTTTTTCCGATTGCTTTATTTATGTTACTGCGCCAACATTCGAGAGCATTTGTCGTCCTGTGTCGCTCTCAATAACAGGTTCACATTAGCCCAACAGTCTCGTTTTGAAGCCATTGTTCCATCATTTAATCTATGAATTTGCTTGTTTGCTTATATGTGTTTACTAATTTCATTTGATAACTTCTGAAAAGTATTAATATGCTTTAGAAAACTCTTGCCCATTAAAAATGGAAATATCTTTAAAATAAATATTCGCCAAATATAGACGATTCTAAGCCAATTGTGGTAATCTTATCTTTATCTCCCACACCGCCTGAGTTGGGACAATTTTCTACTACCGCCTCAGTTGGTACCAAACCACAATTGCAAACATCAATTTCCAATGATTAAACTGGAATACCAGCACGTAGACGGTTCCAAGTTTTATTATTATTATTATTACTATTTTATTATTTGTCTAAAATCGACATCGGATTTCAAAAGGTTTCGTGGGACTTAGCATAAAACGCTACAACAGAAACAGGCTTGGAATAACGCGACAAATTGGATTCGGAAGAAAAAACAAAAAACAAAATAAATAAACAATCGATTTTGAAGAATGTTCGTTAACAAGACATTTTAATGTTTGTCTCTAACATGTGTTTATTCGAATACGTCAACTACGCATTGAAAACCAAAAATAAATGAAGCAGACATAACCGTACTGACTTTGGTTTGGTTTATCGCTGTATGATCCTTTTTTACACACGAGGGCTTATTAGACCGAGACAATTTAAAGTGGATTCCGAACCACTACAAACACTCAAGCCCGAGGCGGGAATCGATCCCGCGAACTGCTAAAGTGAAAACCACAGCGCTAGCCATTAGTATTTACTGTTTACTAGAGAAAATAAAACTGTGTTTTCGTAACTTGATTCACATTTTGTGATTGTATTTGATCATAGTTAAAGATATATTTTTCTTAATTACTAACTTCAGCCATATATTATCAGTCTCCTTAATCCAAACGCTATTTTAGGGATTTGTTTTAGTTTTTACATGGGCTTTCTACACATATACTAATCATTCATAATGCATTCTAGCGCCACAGTGTAATATCGCGAGTTACATGGGATTTGTGATAGCAGTTAACTGAGGTATGGAAAGAGCTGTCAGTCTAGAAGCTCGGTTCCCAAAAGAACACCGAAAGCGAAGCAACAAAGCCGGAGGCCAGTGCTTGGGAGGGTGATCGCCTCTCGCCGCTAGTTGGGACGCGGGACCACGTACGCTAAAGGGAGCTGGTGCGCGTAAAATCTGTTGTGGCTCCAATGTCCTCCAAGTCTCAGTTATACCTCTGGGGGTGCCAAGCTAGGTGGCGGTCTCTCATCAGGAAATTGGTTCAAAATTAAGACACCCAAGAGCTATGTCGGACTTCCACACACTGGGGCTCGCTTACATGGAAGCCGCTCTTTCACCCATCACCTGTAAAGGATGACCTGGTCTAGCGCTGCTGACCAAAGGGGACATGCAACAACAACAACATGAGCAGTCAGCCTCCCCAAACTCTGACCAAAATTTTATTACAAAAATAGACTTCGTTTCTTTTTATAGGACTTTAAATTTGTGTCACCAGTGTGACCCTTTTTTTATAATCAAGGAATTTTACAACATGAGGGGGGAAAATCAAAGTCTAAATGCTAACATTAGGTGGGATTTGCTTTTTAAATTCTTCACATTAAAAAGAAATATAATTAACTATGTATGTAAATAAAAACAGTAAACATTACTAGTGCAAAAAGTTAAGAGAAAAGGTTAATGGTGTCAGGCTCACTTTCTCTGGCTTCGCCTGTTGCTGAAAATTCATTAATAATGTTGAATACAGAACACAATGAAATCTTAAGCCTACAAAATGGAATGGAATAAGGAGCGGTTCGGCACGGGGCTGTTGTGTTATCATAACTGTAAAAACTGTGTAATGGCAGACAAATGACATTCTTCCAATGCTCGAGTTTTAAGCACATTTAAGTGATCCAATGTCATAGGAGCATTTGCAAGGAAATAACTTGTAAATTTACAAGAACGTTTTTCCGCTGAAAACTTCACTACTTTTCTTGGAAATGACAAAATCCAGGAAATTTTGATCCAAATTACTGATTTTTCTGCAGTCTTCAGGCTTTGCTTATGCCAAGCTTAGTAGGCTTCGCAACTATGTAATAGATAAGTCACTAGACTTCTGTAACCTTAGGAATGTAACCCTCCGATATTCTTTTGCAGCTGCGGCAACATCATCATAAGGTGTCCATGTAAGGGTGCAACTGGTCCGCAATGATATTCAGATACCTGTAGCATTCATGGTCTGCTCTACCACAACCACGGGTCCCAGAGACACCCAAGAGAACGTCCCACAAAGCACAATACCGCCACCACTGACCTACTGTACATTGAGGGAGCAACTGTTTGCCTGGAAGACAGAATATCCTGACACATCCATCGGCATGATGAATGACAAGCCGTAATTCATCTAACCAGGCAACTCTCTCCCACTGATCCATGGACCAGTGGCGATGTTCCCGGACCCAACGCAGGCACAGTTGGCGATGACGCTTGGTCATCAAAGGCACACGAGAGGGACATTTTCTGCGTAGCCCCATATCCAACAGTGTCCGCTGAACAGTGTGCTCAGATACTATTCTACTAGGCCGTGCATTGTATTGGGCTGTCAGCTGAGCCACTGTCTGGCTCCGGTTTTGTTTCACCATGCGAGACAGTCTCCGACGACCTTTTTCTTTGATAGCGTGTGTCTAATACCAAGTCGTCTACTGCTGGTTTCACCTGCATTCATCCACTTTGCATCACTGTATATCGCAAACAATCCACGAGTCATGCAGTTTCGGAAATACTTGTTCCGAGCCTTCGAGCCATTACAATCTGCCAAAATCGCTTAGATCTGCAGCCTTTCCCATCACATACAGAAGTAAGTGAAAGAATGATTCTTCAAAATCTCCAGCACCAGTTAAATACCACTTCCACCTGATCACGTGCCTTCCACGTCATCCAAGCGAGTTCATTGCAAAATGTAGGGGTGGTCATAATGTTTTGGTTCTTTAGTGTATAATTCTTGTATTAAATATATTATTATTCATGAAGGTTAAATACGAAAAAGTTATAAAAACATTAATATTTTTGGAACGCTTTGGGATACATTTTAACAAAATCACAAGATTACATAATTCACAATTAAGCGTGTGCTTAAACTGACAAATATAGCTGACACTGAAAAATGATCAAACGAAGCGATTATCGCCAAAGTATATCTACATGAACATGATGTTATTCCTCAAAACCCCGAGTATTTTTCCAAGTCCAGTAAAACGTGTACTGCGCATGTCGGTTGTTCCTCTCAACAAACAATCGTCAGCGATCCATTCACACGAGACCCCCATGAAGAAGAGTTGATGCTACAAGCACAATTTTAGGTTAGACGCTATAAGCACATAAACGCGCAATCAAGATCTTTTTTTTTTTCAGAATTTTATTTTAGGTTAGACGCTATAAGCACGTAAACGTGCAATCAAGATCTTTTTTTTTCAGAATTTTTATCTTTTTAAGAATATTTTCGAGCTTATAATTACTTGCACATCAGAAACAGCTTTTTTAATGTTCCTGAAATCAAGATAGATTGATTGTTTTGAAGATTGATTGTTGCATAGAGCCATTAATGTAGACAGTGAAGAAACCATTAATAATTTAGCCATAGAAAACGCTAGAACATTCAATTTTATTTTTTATTTGAAACATTAACAATACCTTTTATTTTTCTTCTATTTTTTTCTCCCTAAAATGTAACCACTTTTTTCTGACCTAACTTTTACTGTAATGAGTTCTTGTACAATTTTATGTTTATCTTCTTGATATGAATGTAATTCATAAATATATAGTGTTTAAAGGTGAAATGAGGAGAAAGTGTTTGAACAGATATCAAAGAAATGTTTTCTCGGCATCTACAAACATGAAACTAAATCTAAAAAGAACAGTGTCATATGTTTTAGAACATGAAAACAAATCTAGTAAGAATAATGTCATAGTTTTTAGAACATGAAAATGATATCAAAAGGAAAAAGTCGTGAGTCGATAAAAAGGACATAAGATTATCCAATATATTTTATTAAAAAAATACTATTATTTAGATTAAGGGCATGCATAATTATTTACCTAAACAAATATATTAATGCTTATTAAATTTTTCATATTAATGATTTTAACACATTTTTCGGTGAATATTTTCTGTAAAAAATATAAATATATTTTTATTTTTATTTTAAATAACCTTGAAGTAATTCTCTGAGTTGTAATATTTGGGCCTTGTTTGTAATATTTGGTTTTATTGCCTGTCGATTTGGCGTGAGAGTTTAGAAAAGAAATTGACTTGAAAGTGATTGTTTTGATTGCATTCATAATTGTGTTCTGAATCCATTTGTAAATCTCAATTATGTTGCAAAGTCTCATTCAATCATGTTATGTTATGTTGTAATCAGAATGTATCTGTTGTATAATGTAATATGTAATCATGTTATGTTGCAAAGTTCAACATGTCACAACTTTTTTTCGCTTGTTAAAGCACATTACTAGATATTATTTATGTAAATATAACAAAATAATAAACCAATATATGTATTATGACTTTTTATGTAATCATTTCATATAAAATACACTTGCAGTATATAAAAAGGTAAGAAGATCATTTTTGCTGGTGAATCCAAATCTGAAAACCTAACATAACAAAGCACAAATGTGAGCAAAAAATGTGTATTTTTTGCTCACATTTGTGCTTTATTATGTTGGTTTTTCAGATTTGGACACTTGTAGTATATTTATATTACATTGATTTCACCGCTTTAATGAGGTATTTGGGCATACTTAGTCTTAGTTGCACACAACAATAAATTTGAGGCAGAAGTGTTGACAATTGTTTGCTTCTAAATGTGTTTTAACTAAAGCCATCACCTGAGCAACTTACTATACATTTGGGAATACCTCAAACTATCTACTCTTGATTCTCTCTATCCCTAAATTCAACTTATTTATAAATCTTTCAGTTTAGCACATGGTATTCAGAATATTTTAATTTCTATCTTGTATTTTACTCTTAAGTCATTCAGATGTTCAAAATGTTGTCCATGTTTAAAGTATAAACTGCCATTCTGAATCGCAACCAAGTGCAGAAATGTCCAAGGAGTCAAAGGCACATTGCAAAAAATCAAATTAACTCAAAAATCTGCTTCCTATAGATCTTCCTTTTAAAGTTTAGTGAAGCAAGAAGAGATTACAAATGCATTTCAATGAACATATCTTGAATGATTTCATAGCTGTTAATTTTCGGAACACATGAACAACAACTATAAAATGTTATTGAAAGGAAAATATCTTTTACGGAGTCTACGAGATGGCCTTTAAAGGCATCCAGCACTAACACAGATTTGTGCCATATGAGCCGCTAAATGATGAATTGCACTTTTTTTTGTAGCCACAATGAAAGAAGTTCCTCTAACATCCATTCCATCTCTTGGAGATGACCTTGGTTGTGGATACCTTTTGGGAAAGCCTCTTTCTTTGGAAATGTTTTCCTTTTGAAAACAATGTAAGGGAAAGTTTGTGCTCATCTGCAGTTATGTAAAGCATGACTGTCATCCTTGCTTTTTCCCTGCCAGTACTTAAAAGCTTAATCTATTCAAGCATCAGAGCTTTCCAATATAGTATTCAAAAGTATATTAAAGTATACTGGTGTTTAGTCTGCATTTTTAATCTGATCCAATTTGTTCATGTTTGTCTTTTGTAGACCAATGATGAATTTCTGGAGTGCTTCCAACTTCTCATAATTCTTCGAACAAAGCTTCTCATAAAAGCTTGCTTCTTCAACCTCGTAAGCTTCTGAACAATAGATGCCCACCATCTTATAGAAAAACCCTTCCTTTTCATGAAGTGGCTAATCAAACCATATGATGCCTTGAAAGTTCAAGCTCCCATTTAAGTTGCACAACTTTCAAAATCTTGCCCATCACTAATAGTACAAAATTACACTGCTGCTTCACAAATTCTTCTAAATCATAATCAATCTGGGAAAATATCTCCTCTCTAGTCAGGAAAAGACTTGTTTGGATTAGGAGCACTCCTTTAAAATTTCCTTTTGTTTCCTCCATCATCGAATGTTAGCCTCAGAAACACCAAAATTTTTTGCACTCTGAAGATTCCTCTGCGTACAGAACTGAATTTATTTTTAACTTTACAGAACAATGTAGCTGTCTACTCATTATAGTAGATTTAACACAGTCAGAAGTCAAGAGAAAGCACCTGCCGTTATTGTGGTATTAGGCATTCCTAATGGGAAATAAATGGTAACACTGGTTCCACCCATTATTTCTCCACAATAATTTTTTTCCAATAAATGATGAAAGGGTGATGTCAGCCAATTCCAAATTGATGACATGCTGTGGTGGCAATTTCTTTGGTGGTAGCATACTGTATGCCTTCTGGGAAATGAGTGATAGCACAAACTTTAATCATCCCCTCTGGTGCAGATGTTTTGTATGCTATTCCAAGATGCACCTCAACTTTTATAACTGAAATTTTAGCAGAAAAAGTGTACCTTAGGTTCAAGTAAATACTGTAATGATTTTCTATGACTGTGAAAACTATCAATGAAATTTCTAGATATTACTCAAAAACAATAATTTCATTCTTGTTATGCATTTCCTTTTCATATTTTTGGAAAACCAAGGTGGGTTTTGATTCAGCTTGGGCCAGGTCAGAATCCATGCCTACAACAAAACTTTGTCCTTTGATCATATCCATAAATATTTTTTATCCACTATGTGTAATTCTGTGTGTGCACTTTCTTGTCGATATCTGTAAATCTTGTAAGTATATATCTCATATAAATATATATATTGGATTGTTGCAGGTTAATGAAATGTCTCGATAACATAACAGTGTCTCGATGACATAAGCAACAATACAGTGACATAACCAATTCAGTCAAGCCACTGAAATCATGCATTGATACTGTTTCATTTTGTATTGTTTGTTTTATTGTTTTTGAACCAAATTATTATTTTGATCAGCCAACTTTTAAGTTAGCTAGGGGATTTTATTGATATTTTTTAAATGAAAGGAAGCAGAACCAATTCAGCTGCCTAGTAGGCATAGTGATCATGACAACTAGCATGCCATTGAGTCTACATTTGAATCCTGGATAAGACGCAGTTGTTCAACCTAGGGCACAATGAGAATCCTAGCCAGTAAAAGAGCCATGTGAAGAGCGGAGATACAAAAGCCTTTGTCTATATGTATTTTTCATCCAAATATCTCATGGACATAAGCAACAACAGAACTAATTCAATCAAACTACTGAAAATCATCTATAGATACTTGCCTTTATACCAAATTAATTTGATCTGTCAAACTCTAATTAACTATGGAAAGTAAAATCAATTCAATCAACCTACTGAAATTTCTATAGTTACTTCCTTTTGCACCAAATTATTGTTTTGATCCACCAACTTATAACCTAAAGAATCCTACTGATATTTCCTTAAACTAGGAAAAGCAGTACCAATCCAATGAAGCCAATGAAATCATATACATTTATTTATTCTTCACATCTGAGTTATTGTCATGAAATGCAGTTGCAAACACCATAAAGACTGGTCCTCAGAAGCTCAGTTCCCAATAAAACACCAAACATTAAGCAGCACAGACCTTGGGCAGTTTTTGGGAAGATGAACCACATCAGATGGTTGACCCAGGATGGTTCAAACTATGAGATCTGGTACATGAAAAAATTGTCAAGGCTACTATATACTCTACATTAAAAACTGCTTTTTTTCCAGAGGTGCCAAGCCAAATAAAGGTCTCATCTGGAAGTTTGTTGAAAAATAAGAGATTCAAAAATCTGAGCAAAGTTGGACATTCATTTGCAGGGGCTCGCTTACATGGAGTCCACCAATTCACGCTTGTTAACAAGAACTGATATGATGCAGTTGAGCAAGTGGGTATAAATACCACTATCTTTAAAAACAAGGGCAAGATTTATATTTGGTTGTTGCTGTATTATTATCTTTTGCACACAAGGGCAAATTTGAGGCTCTCCTATTTAAAGCAGATTCTGAGCTGCCATAAACACACATGCCCAAAGTGAAAAATCAAACATGCAAGTTTAGTGAGAGTGAGAAAAACATGAGTTTTTGCCTTATGGAAATAATCTGCATTTTATAAATATATGGGCACTTCTTCAGGACTTTACATTATGCTGAGCACAAACATCTTATTAAAATATAATTTAATAAGCCATACAAATTAGAAATCAATTTTCCATTCCTTGTGTGCCATATTACACATTAAAAGACAGCCAGCAGGATTATGTAAATGTTTTTAAAAATAATTTATTCTATAACTTACAATGTAAAAATTCTAGAAAATTATGACACATAATATATACAAAATACATTCTTGACTAAATAGAAAGGAAAAGTTGATGAAGTGTGAAAACAATAAATAATATGTTTATAAAAATGAATGCTATTTTTCCATTTCAATTTTCAAACACTTCCATTTTCCTATACTAGTAGGGAATTCCAAAGAACTGACCAATTCTCCCTAAAAATGTAACAGATAGATAAAAGTGATGAGTATTGCAAAACTAGATTTAAAAATTTAACTTCTTCAAACATATTAAAGGAAATCAACAAAATTAGAATGATGAAAATTAAAAGATCATCTTATTGCTTACTATTTAAACAATAACTTTTGCTAGGAGCTTCCATAATTTCATTCTTTTTTCAGTTTTGATCCACCCCAGCATTATGATAATATTCTAATTGAATGTTTCTAGGTTATAGTATGTCAAAAGTAGAATAAAAAGTGTCCTATATTTCTTTAAATATACACCATGTTAAATTTTAATAAAGATTGCTTAAATGTCACATTATTCCGTTTTAAATTGAAAATCACTTTACAAAGACTTTATTTTCAATCATGTGTATCGAAAAGAACATTTTGAAATCAAAAATTATGTGACTTAGTAAGAACAATAAAAACATCTTCTACCATCAAGATACCAGCTTTTCTCATATTTCAAATGGCCAATTATTCAAGAAGGATTTAACCACATAAACAATCAGCAAAATTTCCCTCCCTTGACTTTTTCTGGTCTTTCAGGTGAATGGATTAAAAGCATTAGTGGCATTGTATAATATAACCTTACAGTACAGTTAACACAAATACTTGTCTCTTCTCTAAAAGGAAAATGATCATACTCTGTGAATTAAAAGAAAATGCCATATAACACAAACACTATACAATAATTTCAAAGCCCAAATAAATTTTATAGAACAAAATATAATTTAAAAATAAAACTGCCTACTTTAAAATACATTAAAGTGTAATTAATAAAACGGAAATTGGATAAATCAAACTTAAAAGGACAAGAGAAAAAGTTTGAAATATCCAAAAAATTTAATTACATATATTCTTTCACAAAACAAAGAAATGAACAAAAAACTTGACTCCACAATCAAAGATTTAACATAGACCTTTCTAGGACAGCTAGTTCATCACTTTAAATTTTGCTCTTTGGATGCAATCTTTGAGTTAGAGCATAATGTCTATCAATTTATAAAAGGAAAATAATTTTCCATATTGATGACCTTCTAAAAAAAACTAAGTTCACCACAGCTTCTGACACAATGGAAACAGAGTGTCCTCCACCAGTGAATAAGTAATGCCTGCATCAATTATCTCTTTAAGCACAACCACAATGACATAACCTCATGCAAGATTGATAGATCAGAATATGCATCTTCCCAGTCTAAAGGCATGCAGCTCAGAATCAGTTTTATGAAAAGTTGTTTACCAGTCCCAGATAGAAATGCTTTAAGTTTCTGATGATGCCTTAGTCCGTAAGTTAAATATCAGATGGCAGGAAAAAAAATTACTTCCACCTTTTTCTATTTTGGTAATGCTGTTGTTAGCCATACCAATATCAATAAAAAAAAAAGAATCTCTGGTTTTGTATATCGAAATTCTAATTCATTTTTAAAAGCCATTTTTCAAAAGTATTGCTCGTCAATCATATGAAATATTTGAATTATCCAAAATAAAATTCAAATTATCCATGATTTTTTAACATTATTTTAATACAAAATTCTAGTGACCAAGCAAAAAATTTGAATTATCTGACTTTCACTGTAGCAGGATTTGGGTTTGATGTATTTTGGATGCAAACTGCTACAGAATATTAGCCATAAAACTTATGAATCTTCGAGATTATTGGTTTTTCCAGCATTAACAAATACCCCTGATGTTGTTTTTTTTTAAATAAATATGTTGCCTATTTTATATTTCATAATTTCTTTTTGCACTGTATAATATGTACTGTACTGTATAATATGTACTGTATGATTTCATACTATATGTTGTTTTTGTACAACTGTATGATATGTGATACAATTTTGTATGATTTAATTATTTTTGACTGCTAATGTGTGGTTGAAGCACAGCATAATTAGATCTATTAAACTTAAGATAAATGAAATTGTGTATGTTTTCTTACAATTAAGTTTCATAATCTTAAATTTATTAACATTAATAAAAATCATCAATAGTGAATATCAATATTAATTATTAATAAAACATATTTACTCAAAAGAAAATAATGTAATGGAAAAAATATGAACTTTTCCAAATTATTCTCAGATCATTTCACAAATTTTTACTGAATTTGTGGAACAGCTTCTGTTGAACTAACAACACAAAACATAAAATGATATTGTACAACTATATATTTTGTTCGTTTAACCACAAAAAGTTTTAATTGTTTCAGACATTGCATTTTATTCCAATTTCATAATTGATAATTTAAGGCATTTTTTCTAAGAGATATTTAAACAGGAGCATACATTTTAAAATATAATAAAACTATTAATAATTTTTCTATCTATTTTTATCCGAAAAGCCAACGATGCATCAGAATAGGCACATAAGTAATTTGATTCTATAGTACCTAAACATATACAATAAGCCTTTAGTTTATGTTATGTAATTAAACACTTGACATAGTACCTGCCCAACAAATTTGAATGTTTTGCATTTAAACAAATTAAAGAATATCTACTCTAATACAAAGGATGTTTTCTATTATGGAAATAAGTAAAAATAATAGACTAAAATGTCAACATACTATTCAGGTGGATATGCAGTAGGTAAAAGATGAGTCAGCTCTTCAATAAGATGGCTCTGATTACGCAGTAGTGGCTGTAACGTAGAGATCACTTCAGCTGATGTTATGTCTGTTTGTTGTCGCAACTGAGATATTGCCTTAAGAATTTTTAGCAACTGTTGAGGCTGATTGCTAAAATGAACCTGAAAGCAAAGATATGATGCATTATTGATAATGAAATGTTGGAATACGGTTTTAGGGCATATAAAATGACTTTGTTCAATTTTGAAATACCTATTTTCTTGTGTATAGTGCACACTTTTACATAAAAAAAAGGGATTGAAATTTAAAGGTGCATGTTATATGCCGGGTACGAAAATAATAGATGTGAAATAAGGGAAACTTGAGTATAAGAACAATTATACATGGATCTAATTGCTGTTAATTTAAAAGAAATTATATATACTTTATGGACTAAAATTTTTCATTATTCTTCAATGTGAATCAATCTCATAATCATTCAATCACTTAGATTTGAAACCAGAACTGTGTTTGTTTCATTTGGGAGAACCCATATTTACAGCTGAAAGAACCCTAGATCAGATTTATTATCTTATTAATTAGTATTTCAACTAAACTTGTTTTTGGTGCTCTTTTCAAAATCACAGCTTCAAATGAATGAAGAAAAAGAAAATACCCGACTCTCTCAAAATTCCTGGGATTAATTCCAGACAGAAGTGTGTTCTTACATTCAAATAAAAAAAAAATCTAAAGAACTTTTTTGCGAAAACATGGTACAAGACATTCTCTGTTTGCAGAATTATTTATTTCCTCAAGCAAATATCCCACACCCCACACACAGATATTATTCTAATTACTAGTAAATTCAGTATAGCCTTGTTCGAAAGCCTGGAATGATTTTATTTTTTTTTTAAATTTATGCTTTCAAATGATAACAGCATCGTACGAGGGTTGTCCATAAAATAAGTTTCCCAATGAGCTGCGGACGCTGGGAATGCTGTTAGGCGGAATTTTGCGAGACTGGCGTATAGTTTGGCTCCCTTTCTCCCAATTCCCGCCCCCGCGAGCTGTCTACAACGTT
>Ga0068630_1000118_pt1 | contig 20974 bp, 23 predicted proteins | sample InSIn4gowninarea_FD_77433 | JGI IMG/M metagenome (GOLD analysis project Ga0068630, IMG submission 77433) | Clean room microbial communities from NASA Spacecraft Assembly Facility at Jet Propulsion Laboratory, Pasadena, California, USA -... ... | reverse complement strand
TTGACCAAATAATGCTTGCCGGGTGTGTAATAGCTTTTATCTTAGGTGTCCTTATTACACTTTGGTTTCTAAGGGTTTACAAAAAAGGATTTACAGTAAGTACCTTCAACTTTTTAAAAAAGGTGCCTTTTTTAAAGAAACATGCGATAAGCTTTGTGAATGAAAGGTCAGAATCGCTTCATGAGATCGACGATCAAATAAGGATTTTATATGCTGAAAGGAAACCGAGGTTCTTTTTGTCTCTTTTATATGAAATTTTGGCTCGAATTGTAACATGTGCTGAAATTTATTTTACAGCAGTTGCAACAAACCTAAACATGACCATAACAGAAGCACTGATAATTAGTTCTGCATCTTCATTATTTGCAAATATTATTTTTTTCTTTCCTATGCAACTAGGTGTTAGAGAAGGAGGGCTTGCACTGGCCTTGAAAAGTGTGGGGTTACCAGCTGAATCAGGAATATTTATAGGTATTATAATGAGAATTAGAGAAATAGTCTGGATTATCATTGGATTTATCTGGATAAGATTATCTCGCAAGTCGGTTCGAAATTCTGGATATGCAAAAACAATAACTAAATTATGATTAAAGGACTTTTATTTGATTATGGAGGTACAATTGACACGAATGGTCTTCATTGGGCTATTGTTCTAAAACGTGCCTATGCGAAACAAAAAATAATCATATCAGACGAATTATTTAATAACGCTTATTCTTATGGAGAACGAAGTTTGGCAATCAACCCGCTTGTACAACCATTTCATAACTTTTACGATGTATTGCTGTTAAAAGTCACTGAACAATTTAAATACCTGAGTAATAACGCACTACATCTAAACCCCGCCGATATAGAATTAATCGCTAATGATTGTAACCAATTCGCAAGGGATACGGTTCAAAATGCTAAGTCGATACTACAGGAGTTATCAAATAAATACCCGCTAGTGATGGTTTCCAACTTCTACGGTAACCTTAATTCTGTACTTAAAGAGTTTGGGATATTAGGTTTTTTTGAGGATGTTGTGGAATCTGCTATTGTGGGTGTAAGAAAGCCCAATCCTAAGATTTACCAACTTGGTATTGAAAGATTGGCTCTCAAGCCAGATCAGTGCATGGTAGTTGGTGATTCTTTTACTAAAGACATTATTCCAGCAAAAGAGATTGGATGCCATACAATGTGGCTCAGGAAGCAAGGATGGGAAGACGATTTCGAGCATGTAGTCCTAAGTAGCAAGGTAATATCAGACATTGAAATTCACGACTTTTCGGAAATTACAGGTAAGTTATTAGCGTAAATGCAGGAACAATATTAACTATGTGTAGAAGAAGTATTATTATAGTAATATGTTATGTGTTTTCAGTTGTAAGTACTTCATGTAATACACGTTTATATAATGAATTAAAGGTAAGCCAAGTCCATTCTAGGTGCGGGCCCCTAAGTATTTGCCCTTTTACAAACTTCAAAATTATAGTAAGGCTACACCCGCAAGAAGAATACTATCCAATGGATCCTATAGAATTTATTAAAAACTCTACTTTAAAGCACTCTTCATTCTTTGGAAAAGATAAAGTACTTAATCAGCAAACGAATAACTGGGAGCAATTGAATACAAAGTGCTATAAACCTCCATTAAATGTCTTAAATAAATACTGCCTGTCTAGGGGAAAAAACTGCCGACCACATGATAAAAATGGAAGTGATTTCACCGTATATTTAGAAAGTGATAGTAATTTGATCGGGAATAAAGAACCATCCGGTAGGGTCCCAAGTTTCACATTTACGGGAAAAAATGGAACAAAGCAATATTGGCTATTTTATGGTTATGATTATTCCAAAGTGTGTGGGCTCAATTTTTCACATCAAGGAGATTGGGAAAGTGTCACCTTGAAGATCATGAATAATCAAATTGAAGGAGCTTGGCTTAGTGCGCACGGGAATGATAAGTATTACAACAGAAAAGATCTGGAAGTAGGTAAAGATGGCAATACAGAAATTCTTTACGTCTATAGTGCTAAAGGAAGTCATGCAGTATACAATAAACCTGGGGATTTCCATATCTTCAAGTCAGACCACACAGCAGAAGGCGGATCAGAATGGATAATTACGGACTGTGAATTAGACTTAAAAGCACAGCCATGGATTAAGTTTGCAGGGGCATGGGGTACTAGCGGTCATCTGGCTTCAACCACTGGACCACTTGGTCCAATGTTCAAAATTAATCCTGCAGTGAACAATAGAGAAAAATTAAATTAAAACAACCGAAGGGCAGACATGACGTTTATTCTACAGCTCAAATCAGAGTACTAAGGTTAGAGCCATAATTTAGGCGATGATTATAATACTCCCCTAAATCAAGGCCATTAGCTTAGTTTAAAAAGCCTTAACTTAACTAAAGAGATGAGCAAGCAAAGCCAATTCGCGTCTGCATTTAAAGCCAAAACAGCTTTGGAAGCCATTAATAATTATCAAACTTTAGCCAAATTAGACAAAATTTGATGTCCGTTCAATCGTTGTTTCGAAGTAGAAATCGGAGCTTTTAGATAAGCTGCCAGGCATTTTTGGTTGTCCACGGTCTTCGTCTGATGTATGGCAAAGGAAGGGCAACAGATAATATCTGGAATAAACTGTTCTGGACGTTACATCTACCTAAAATCCCTGCGATAATGGAACCGAACTTCTGGAAGGAGTGGCCGAGTACATTAATTACTATCAGACTAAAATGCGCCACTACACTAAACAATCACCCAGCAACCGATACAAAGTACCAGTATCTCAAAGAGCCGCATAATACATTAACTTTGATAACCGGACTTTTGGCCTCGAAATGGGGATTGTTAAATATGTCGCCTGAAGAATTCGGAAGAAACCTGAGTAAAATTATTGCAGCTTAACTAAATGTCTATTTTAGGAATGCAATTTCATTATTGCAATTTACATAGGTTAATTTATTAACTTTGACTGAGGCTATATCGATGTGTTGAAGAGAGCATACCATGTATTATAGCAGGTAAAACTTGGCGCTTTCATTTTTATCAAACGACAACTCTTTAATCATGGAACTAAAAAATAACGACTTCAAGAAATTATCAGTGTCGAGAAAGACTTTGGTGCTCCTTACAATCTGTTTTCTATTAGCGTCAATTAAATTTGAATCTATATTAATATCAGCCTTAATTATGATATTAACGGCTATCTTGTCTTTTGCCACTTCAGCTTTTCTACTTACGTCCATGACTTTATAGCATGGAAAAGATACCCTTGCTAAGGCAAACGACATACCTTATTGGTATAGACTTCATCATTCCGAAAAAAACTTTTCTAATTTCCAACTAACGCTAATCGAAAAGTATTTAGTTACTTGATTGCTTTTCCTTTCTGATATCGTATTATCTAATACACTTCTTTCCAAAACATTGCCTTGGTTTAATAAATCATTTACCGCCAGCTTTAGTGCGGCACGTTTGTTATTAAAGAATTTCTTTTGTATTTCGGCATTTATTATAAACGGATTTTCATTAGATATAGAATAACCGCGATTAATTGACTTTGACAATAATAGGCTACCCATCAAGGTATTGGAAAAATACATGTCAATATTTGTATTAAATAACCAAGAGCGAACTACATTAAAGTTTAACGTACCTAATGAAAATGAGTTTGTCCTATTAATATAATTAATACTTGTATTAAATCTTATCCATTCCAAGTTTACTCTCATGGTAACCGCTTGATTAAATCCTAACTGCTTACTAGCATTTTCAATGCTATTTGCAAAAGCTACTTGGTGGGAATAGTTTACTCCGCCCTGAAGATCTAAATTGTATTTCATATTTGAAAAACGTATGGACCATAAATAGTTGCCTCCAAAACTGTAATAACCATTACTGTTAACATAACTTGTTTGCTGTTTTAGGGTATTTAGTGTATCAGCAACCAGAACAGTATTACTTACAATTTTATTCTGAATTTTGGAAGCGGTTAAATTAAAAAACTTTGAACTTTGCATGTTAACAGTATTATAGGTTAGGTTTAAAGTGTGATTAAATGATGATTTCAAATTTTGGTTTCCAATCACAGTGTTTTGAATGTTACGAGTGTCTGGTAATGGCTGTAATTGGTAAAGGCTTGGAGTTGTATTTGTCCCATTATACAGAATATTTAATGAATGCCTTGATGAAGGTCTAAAATTCATCTGTGCAGCCGGGAACATTATAAATTCAGAATGCGAAGTCTTTATAGCTGTCTTCGAGTAAAGACTATTTAGAGTTGTGGGTTGAGCATTTATTCCGAAAGAATAATTAAAATGTTTTTCCGTGTAACGATAAGTTAAACCAATTGTTTGTGTTACTCCGGCTGTACGGTAATTACTGGTAAGCGAATCTACTTGCTTCAGGTAATTCAACCTGTCGCCTGCTTTCGTGTTAATATTAATAAGACTACCTGAGTAGGCGAAAGAATATAGAAAATCCAAATACTTGTGACTAGTAGAATCCTGAGAATTTCTAAGTGGTTCAGTAAAGACTAAACGTGCACCTATTACATTTGTAGACGTACTCGTGTTTAGAAATTGATTTCTAACGGAATCTTTAATCGAGAAGTTAGAGAGAGAATCAAAGTATGCAATACTATTATTTTGATTTTGAACAGAATGGTTTTTCGCAACATTCGCCGTAAATCCGATTGAAATTACTTGTTCTGGCTTTTTTAATCTGCGCGCTAAGCTGAAGCTGCCATTCAGATTGGGAACGTTTTGTGTTGTTCTAGTATTTGTAATTAGATCTTGACGAATGATCCCGTATAACATAGAGGATGTGGAATTATCAGCTTCTATGTTAGACAGTGTCCCACGTAAATTTCCAGAAATGAACGTTTTACCAGATGTAGATTGTATGTTTAAGTCAATGTTATGAACTCCGCCTTTTGAATGTTCAGAATTATTATTGTAATTATAAATACCGCCTGAAGTATTTATAGTCTGACTATAGGTCTCTTGACTAAGATCAGTGAGGTTAGTTGTATAGGTGTAGTTTTCACTTAAAGTTAAGTTTTCAGCCAGCTTACTTTTATAATTTAAGCCTGCATCTGTGTTTTTGTTAACTCCTGCTTGATTACTCGTATTACTAGAGTTAGTGGTTAGCTCAAGTTGCTTACTTCCCTTCCAAATGTTCCCATTAAGATTTATCATATATCGATCATTTGTGCCGCCGCTTGCTTCAACAGAACCAAAGTTCCCTGAATTAATACTATCTTTTAATACAACATTTAACATCTTTTCGGACTTTCCAGATTTTATACCCGAAAAATTAGCTTCATCACCGAAATCATCAATGATCTGAACTTTATCAACGATGTTTGCGGGCAATTTTGACATATATTCATTAATGTTGCCAGTAAAGAAATCTTTTCCATTTACCCGTACCTTCGTCACCATCTGTCCGCCAGTAGTTACACCTCCATTCCTATCGATCTCGATGCCTGGAAGCTGTTTCAAGATATCATCCACGTAATCATTATCTCTTACTTTATAAGCTTCGTGAGTAAATTCAATTGTATCCTTTAATAATCTAATTGGCGGTGTTTTAGATTTTATAACGACCTCTTTTAACTGGGTTAAATAGAAGTTCATGATAATTTCTGGTAATGCTTGTTCCGGGTTGTCTGTTGTAAGTGAGTAACTTCTATTTAGGGGTACGTAGCCCAAACTAGTTGCGGTTAAGGAAAATTGCTTTGCTTTTACCCGGTTAAATATAAATTTTCCCGTTGAGTCAGTGCTACTCGTTAATGTATCTTCGGTTGAAGCTAAACGTAAAGTAACTCCATATATTCCCACCTTAGTGCTGTCAACAATCCTTCCATGGATGTTTATAGTGGATTGTGCGCTTACACTTATACTGGCTGAGTATATAATGAATACCGAGACAAGTCTTATATATAATTTAAAAAGGTTCAATTTAAAAGAGATTTTTATACTTAAGACGATTTGTAAAATGCATAAAAAAAAACGCCTCAATAATTATGAGGCGTTTCTGAGATAAGAGTTTGTTTTTAGATTATCTAGTAATTCGCAATGATGATACTTTACCATCCAGACCATTGTCATGGTGAAAAGTTACGGTAACATAAGGATCATTGATAATATTGGCTTCAAATGTTGGTATCAAATAATTTGAAACAGCTTGTTTTACTGTTATAGTAGTATAATCGTCACCTGTGCTGCCAGAAGGACTATCATACACAGTAAAGGTAACTGGTCCGCTGGCATTAATTACTGCTGACCTAGCGTGGTCATTCAAATCATGGTTATCCGGATAGCGATGCGTATCTTTAAGATTTGTTAAAACACCTAAATCTAAATGAACTACTGGATTATTTGTTACTGGAATCACTGAAGAACCACTTGTAAACATTCCATTCGGTCGGCTTAAATTTCCCCAGTTATCCCAATAGAATTGGATACTGTATGTGGGAGGTGGAAGTAACTGCGCTTTTGCCTGTGTTGAAAATAACCCTGCACTAGCTAATAAAATTGCAATAAATAAGTACTTAAGTTTCATACTGTTCTTGGTTTTTTGGTTAAATAATAGTATCTCTTACCTGTTTTCAAACATAACTAATAATTGTCTTACACGTTTAAATAGTATAAGATCTTCATTGTATTATTTTCTTTACAAAACAAATACCCATAGCTTATTTCAAGGTGAATAAACACGTCATATGGCTTTCTATTCATTTTGAGCATTTTGCCGCCAGTTCATATAAGATAAAATACGAACATAAACCGCAATTCGTTTTACCTGTATTTACTTAAAACATTCCTAGAAGGAGGTCCTTAGCCATAATTTTTATGAAAGTTGTTCTAAAATGTCGTTTTTCTATTGGTTTTAGCGATGGGAGACCGACAATTTGCGACCTGTTATTTGCACACTACAGCTGCACTCATGATGTAATAAATTAATTTTAGTGGTTACAGATACGGGAACTTAAGTGTCGATTTTAGCTCAGTTCGCATTCAACGACTAATTGTAGTTAAACCCTTGCTTATCGTTTAGAATTTATTATGTTTGAATAAATCAATTTTATAAAAATGAAGAAAACATTATTAAAAATTATCCCAATTGCAACCTTGTTTATTGCTATTTCTTTAACTGCCAGTGCACAGTCAGGAAATATTTGGTTTTTTGAAGGAAATGGCGCAACACAAGGTGTGCTTGGTTCAGTTTCAGACGCTCCGGCAACTTATAACTTAAAACGCGACAGTTATAAGCCCATTCCAAACGATGAAGCTAGGTCGTTGATTTTAAACCACGTCAGGGCAGGTGCTATAATTCGTTTGTATGATAGTCCAGATATGAGTACTGGAGATGATTATACTGTTATAACCGTAAAGAAGTTCACGCCTTATCTCATGTTGGAAAATTTTGAATTACCATATGATGACGAATATATCAATGTAAATCCATTGAACAATCGTGACAAAGATTTAGACGGTCATTTGTCCGTCATTGTCATACAATAAGTACCTTAAGTATTGAATAGAATTCCGATCGTGCTGATCGGAATTCTTATTGCGCATTTAGCTTTTTAGTTTACTACCTTTTGACAAGTTCAAATTATTCCTTAATGTATTAAGCAATATATTCCGTCAGGAGAGAGCAGTCTTTGTTTATTAATTTATATCCATTTTGCAATTCTGGGTACTAGGGCTGCTTATAATACCATAGTGACAATCCAAGTCTGGAGAGGAAATAGTGTTAATAGATGAAATCGATTTACATCTACATCCAGTTGGGCAACGATTAATGATACCTTAACTCACTAAAGCATTTCCAAACTGTCAATTTGTTTAATCAAATAGCTGGGGAAGGTGGCTGCTGAAGTTACTAGCCCCGCTATTTATCAATCAAGTTTTTAGTAGTTAAATATCTGGACAGCCAGTTTTCAAAATTTGCCAGCACCATTTAAGATATAAAGCACTTATTAGCTGATTCAAGTAGGCCTAGGAAAACTATAACTTAACATAAGAATAATTATAAACGAACGAGTTGCATAAGGTATCGCGTTTGAAAAGCAAGATTACTTACTAAACTGTTTAAATCCTGAGTGAAATATAGCATGCCCGTCCTCATCCACTATGACAATTGCATTTGGAGATGCCCAAAATACTTGTCCCTGCCATGAGAGATAGCCAAGATCTGAATTGTTTCTTACTAGAGCAGTTTTCATATATGTGCTTTCATATTCAGTGAATCTGAATTCTTGCATCCATTTTACTTTTGACAAAGTGACCTTCATATGTATTATCGGCTATAATAAGTCTAAATTTGATTGTTTGGTGGCAAGCTCTGCCGGAATGATCAACGAATAGTTTCATTCAGTAACCTCAGCTTACGAGGCTGAAAGTATAGACAACTAAGAGAGGAACGCAAGTAATTATTACTACCTTTTTAGTTTTCTTTTTTTATTTTCATCTTTCCGCTTCCTTTCATCCCGGCTTACAGGTACTTCGCCCTGCGCAACCTCAACCAAAGCTTCTATGAATGAAAGAGCCCATTTAATAATTGGCTCAGAAAGGTCATAGGAATCCTCAATTTGCTGCTCAAATTCATCCTGTACCTCAAAGTAAACGGACTCTCTATTAGTGAGGACCAATGTTACTCCTTCGCGGATCATACCCATCTCTAAGGACATGGTACCAGATTCAACAGCTTTAAACAGGTGGAGTTGTCCTGCAGTGTAGTTGATATCAAAGCCACCGCTTTCATCAACCATTTTCTTGTACGATGAGGTTGATTGAAGGTTGATCATACTATCAACGTTGCCACTCTTAATCAAATCTGGTAATTCATTTTGGGCTAAAACAGTATCAGGTTTACCTTTTAGGTGGAAAGAAATATTCTCTACTCCATCTGTGCTGCTCAGGTCGAACCCTACCCCTATTCCCCTCTTGTTTAAAGACTGTACAAAGGTTTCAAACGGTAACTTGTCATCTGCTGCTGACTGATCATCATCAAGAGCCAGGCTGCAGAAAAGAGCAAATTTAAGGGTCTTAGCCATTTGCTGCTGAACGTTTGTGATATCCTTATATGTAGCTATACCTGGTTGTGCAGCTGCAAATGTCGTTACCTTCCTTAAATCTATTCTTTCACCCGCATTGATAAGTTTGATCAACTCGCTTCGATCATTGTTGTAGACTGCAGACAATATTGCCCTTTCTACCGGTGTCAATGGCTTGTGTATGTAACCAACAGCATCTAAAGCTACTAGTGTAGCCGTCTCGAGAATTGGATCACTTACATGGAAAATTGCTTTAAACCTCCTATCGGTCACAACAGATTCCAATGAGATTTTAGCATTACCACCGATCTGACTTAAATAATCTATGCCATTTTCGTTAGAAACGGTGATACCACATTGATTGATATAGGTAAGAAAATCCTCCATCCTTCTCTGTGGTGTGGTAGCCTTAATTGTACTCCAGTTGCTCAATACGGATTGAACATAGTTATCAAAAGTAGACTCCGCACGATCATTTGCCACGAAACGGGAAAGGTTATTCCAGGACAATTGCTTATGATTTAAGGTAGATCCTGAGTAGGTGTTTCCTGTAGCAAGCTCAGTAAAAGCTATACCGGTTATACCTCCTGAATCTTTCGAGAAATCCCTTAAAAACGTTGCCTTGAAGCCTATCTTTCTAAGCTCAGAATCTAACTCGTTTTGGCTTACGAAGCCGCGCATTGAAAGATGATTTACAACATTAATGATTGGATTTGCTATCACCCCTTTATTCAATACCGACTTGATCCAGTTCAAAGGCTTTTCATCAGGGCCGTGGGAAACGTTAACAACAAACGGTATAGTCTTGGCAGGGCGCGAAGCAGACCGGAACTGATCGCTCTCTGCTCCATCGAGCAATTTTCGAATCAGATTCCAGGAGAATCCCCTATCGATATCACTGGCCTTATATACCTCGTTACTGGTAAGATCCTTAATTTTCAAACCATAAATACCGCCTGAATTTTTAGAGTAAATGGCTTCCAACTTGTATTTAGCGAACAACTTATCTAAGTCCGTTACAGTCGAAATAGCAGGTGATTTAAGCTCATTCAGGATTGAAGTGGTAATCTTTTTAAGATCAGCTTTGCTTCGTTCGGCGGCAGGTTTAGTCTGCTCAACGATAAGGTTGCTATCTAACATATTCAAAACCTTAGAATAAGTGTAGCCCTGATGAAATGCGCTGCCTTTAACTCGTTTGGTTTCCGGTTTTACCCTTCTGCCCAAAGAATACATTATACCCGGTGTAATCAGATTGTTACCCTCGCTATCCACCTTGACAAGCTGCACAACAACATTCCGCTTCAATAAAGAGCGAACGAAACCTTCGTAACTAGTCGCCTTATCCGCATTTAAAGCTTGGTGAATCGCTAAAGAAATTGTGTGTTTGGTGTTAATTTCGCGTTCAGATTTAACGTCAGATTCGGCCTTTTTAAGATCCGTTTCCTTGTCCTTAATGGAGGAAACGATAGTAATTCCGTACTCAACTTCTAGCTTCCTAGCTATACGCTGTGAACGGAAACGTTCCATCGAATCACTAATTTTATTTCCGTCTAAGTCAACCTTAGTAGAAACAATATGCAGGTGATCAATACCTGTATCATGGTGCCTATAAGTAATATATGGAGTATCGCGGAAGCCCATTTCATCCATATATTTTGATCCTAAATCAATCAACTCTTCCTGGCTTAATTTATCTCCAGCAGCAAACGCCAGGCTCACATGGAAGGTCTTATTTTCCATCTCAGGCCGCTTTGCAGCAACAGTTTCTAAGCATTCAATTAACTTTTGCGTGCTACTTCCCAACCCATAAACATTACTGTACAGACGTTCAGCCTTGCCTTTTTGTACTTTCTTTTCATTGTACATAATGACACCGGAGAATGAATTGCCTGATGTAATGTTAGCTATCATCTTAGGGTTGAATCTTAATTAATGTGTCGGCCACAAGCTTTAAAACCTCAATTTGATCCTTATACAAATTGTGTTGCTTATGCGTATTTACTTGCTTTGCTATTTGATTTAAGTTGTTGTTAGCAATTTGAAACATCCTTAAATGTTCCGTAGAAAAAACGGATTTATCGATAATATTGAATTTGTTGTTCTTATATCTATTATAGATTATGTCAGATTTAGAGCGTTTAGTTAGCTTTTTAATATCCATAATCTCTTTCAAATCATTTGCGGACACCATGACACTTACAGTATGGCTACGAGCATCGTCGCCTTTACCTGGTCGTCCACCTTTTAATGATTTCCTTTCTTCCTTCATGCTTATTTAAATCTTCCTTTTTCTCTTTAAATGTAATGCGACCGTAGGGAGCGTTTCATCCCCTTTTAAGGCTTATTCAGGCCGAAAAACAAGGCTCTGAAAATGCAATTTTAAGAGGTAAACCCAGGGGTTTACACACCTTGCTTTTGCAAAGGGCAAACTAAGTATTAGAAAAATGAGATCAAAGTTTATTCTGTTTTTTTTATTCCGGTCTGCATATAACTTGATTCTAGATACAGGCTTACTTAGATCAAAAAAGAAGAAGAATTTCAAGGTTATAAGATGGCCTATAGAGTCAACTAATGATACAGCAGAAAGGTGCTTAACAAGCACTAGGGAAAATCAAAAAGCAAAATATAGAATCTACGATTTTACATTACTTTACACCGGCAGCATTAATGAAGAGGGAAATTGAAAGGGTGCCCTTTTACAAAGGGTGAACTTTACAAAAAGCTAAAATACGAGAAAACGTAAAAACGTTTTTTATAGAAACGGTGTAAACGCTTTTTATTTATTTATCTATTTATAAATAGATAAATTTATTTATTTATAAAATTATAGAACTATAAATCGAATGGCTTCAATCTTTCCAGGGCTTCAGCATCCGCTAGGTCGTGGAGGTGAACAGAAGCGCGCTGATCTTGGATTAGATCGCAAAGATCAATGAGGCTAAATGGTACTTCATCCAGTAATACTGTTGTTGCCCTGTCGTAACATTGATCAAAGTCAGCTTGCTTAAATTGATGTAGATCTTCTAAAAAGTTCAACTTTAAACCTTTTTCCTGATGATGCTTTAAAAAAGCATGGATATTGGCTTTGTTTATAGGAGTAGATTTTATCCATAAGCTCAAATGCAGGCTTGTCCTTATGTCCGTAAAAGACGCCCGCTAAGCCATCTACAATTAAATACGATACTTGCTGCCTTCGAATACTCGATAATACTTCCAGCACGTCCACAGGGCTTATAGGTAGTCCTATATCTGCGTTTAGTGGGTTAGCCTGGTAAATCCAGTATGCAAGATTCATTAAGGAGCAAAAACGGTTCAAGTTTTTTAAATAAAATGAATCGACTGGATCTCTTTCTGCCATTGTTATATGTAGTATTATTATCCGATAAAACTCCTATGACAATTCGGTTTATTCACCTACGACTTTAATTGCCTAGTATTTGAGGTTGTGTATTTGGAAAGACAACCAAGAGCCACCTTTCCATTTTGTGGTATTATAATCCCATTCTTATTAACCATTCTTATTTGATAAGCTAAATGCAAGTACAATATGCGATTAAATAAAAACCAATAAGTAGACAGCAGAGTTGTCAATACTCAGCTGATGCTATCTATGGTAAATGCAGGCGACCAACAAGCGAGATTTGGTTGATTAGTAATAAAATATTGGTGAACACTTTGAAGTACTACCCCTCCCCTGTTTGTTCCATCAACCAAATATCTCTAATATCTATTTATAGATTTAGACATATGATGCTGCATTAACTCTTCCCGATGTTCCTCAAGCCATTTAGTAATTATAGCATTAAGCAATTTCGCCATCGACATATCGTATTCAGGATAATCTGTCAAAATGTTTTTTATTTTTTGAAGGGTATTAGTATCAATAGTTACGGTTTTTGTACTATGAATTGCTATAGACTTTGAAGCTTGAAATACTTCTTCTAGTGAGAAGACCGATTTGCAGTTTGTTGATTTTTCCATAAAAATTAAACGTGGTACTCCACAGGTCGTTTTAGAGGTACTGGTATACCCGGACACGAACAGGTGAAGCCCACGCTTAGCCGGCGTGAGCATTCATCCCATATCTCGTGTCCTTAAAAATTACCAGTTTTCTAAAACGAGAATTAGAGAATTACTCAAATATTTTTCTACTCAAATATACAAAAATGAATTGATTAGAACAGGTATAATGGCAAATCAAAAGACAGACAAAAACTTTATAATTTTTTGATTGAATTAAAACGGACATCGGTATTTGCAATCAAATATTGCAACCCTGCCTTATTTGAATACCCTATTCAATTTATTGGGCGATTAAAAAGTATCTAAAACACTAACTTAGCTTCAAGATGATGAAGGAGTACAAGAGAGAAATAAGTGACAAGATTGACAGCGCAAAAAAACAGACCATCTTATGGATAGTTGGTATTGCATTAATAAGTTTCGCATGTGAGATCATGTCTTAAATTTAAATGAACCAATATGCCACTTATTCGAAAGATGGAGCGATCGCGTCCAGGAGAAATATTAAAGATAGAAGTTATAGAAACTAGAAATTTGACCCTTGAACAATCGGCTGAACTATTACAGATCAATTGTTCGGAACTATCAAGTATTTTCAATGGTCAAGCGTCCGGTATACCGATAGCAGCTAGAATTGCAGATGTTTTTGGTGGCACTGCCGCATTTTGGGAGCGATTGCAGAGAAGTTTCAATTTGGACCGATCGCAGCCTTCGTCACAATAGATGCTAGGATGTAACAAAAAGAATTCCGATCTTCAGAGAGCGGTTTTGAGGCTAAAGGGATCGTATGTCATATTCCGGCGCGTCTCTTCAGAGGTTTGGCTATTACTCGAAAAATGAATGTGGCGGTGGTTACAATACGTGCGTGGCCTTTAACTACAGGACTTTGTAAGTTAGCAAAACTTGTTTTTTGAGTTTACACAAGGTGCAATCATATCAATTGGACTTCAAATTTAATTCAAAGGCTGGTGTTAAGATAGGAATTTTTCTAATGCAGCTATTGTTATGTCTTTTTGTGTCAACTCTTTTTCAACACCATAAGATTTCATCTTCTTTAATAGTATTTTAGGAATCCAAACATTTAATTGTCCTTCCGGTTCCTTTAAAATAGCTTTTGTCTTTACTGGGCTTACTTCTTGGATTGGAGTTTTTGGTTCCTCTTTTTTAAGACGATCAGCTAGACTGCCTAATTTGTTTTTATAATCTGTCATATGGTGTATGTAATTACAAATATACATAAATGCATAACTAAAGACTTATTGAATCAACTATTTCTTCCGCTAATGCAGTTATTTCCTCCTTTGCCTTTATATCAGTTCCTGTAAGAACTCCTCCTGTAATTGGTGAACGTGTAAAACTAACCCGGTCGTGGATAATTGTTGTTAGTACTTTTACGTTTAGATTTTTCAATAGTTCTTGAATTTCCATGGTCACGCCTGATCTATGTTTAATCATGTTTAAGACTACACCTGATTTTAAATTTGTATGTTTTGATTGTGCTTCTTTCACTAATGCAACAGTTGATCGTATTGCCATTACATCAAAAAAGCCAGCTTTAGTTGGTATTAGCACGTAGTCGGAGATTAAGAATAATTCAGGTAGTCTACTTGATAAATATGGTGGTGTATCAATAAGGATCAAATCGCATTTCAGATTTTGGATCGCTTCAAAATTATCTTCCTGTAGTATGCTAATTCCAGGTAAATCTTCTTTTAGGTCTATTACGCTTCCTTGTAAATCTGTGTCTACTAGAATTACTTCAAGTTGATCTTGAAAACACATTGCCAAGTTTAGTGCTAAGGTGCTCTTCCCTACCCCGCCTTTTTGATGAGCTATTGTAATGATTTTCGCCATATGACGAAGATACATAAATATGTATTACGTCGAATACATATTTATGTATTTACATAAGATATACGAAGTAGTTAAAATTGTCCTCCATTTTGGCTGAGTTGAGTTTGAATGGAGGACGGATTTAACGACTTTTTTCTGGCCGGAACATTAAAATCATTGATTGATTGATTTTCTTCTCAGTTTTCCCCGTTTATCGGCCTTTTTATGTCGTTTTTTGTTTTCTTTTAGGTCCTTTTCCTAAAAGCTTCTTTTATTGATAAGTTTTGATTAATCAATTTGATTATATTGAAGCCTCTGCAAACCATTGACAGTTAGGTAATTACGAGACAATATAGGGACATATTCAACGAATATAGGAGACAGATATAACGACATGCTGAGACAAATATAACGACTTGTTGCGGACAGATTTAACGACTTATAATTATTGAGGGGACAGATATAACGACTTTAATCTTTCGATAATATATTTATCTACTTATATTGATTTTTTAGCGATTGTATGACGTACTCTGGTATCCTCTTAACCGCTGTTTTGTTTGATTTGGATGCATCTTGAATAAAGTCATAAACTTCTATGATTTTGTTTCTCAAGTCTGATATGATATCATCTCTATAAATGATATCTGCAATCGCTTGCAAATGTTCGGCACGAAATCCTAGATGTGCTTTCAGTAAATGAATGTTATCTTCCTTCAACCTTATTTGTTGCATCTCTTCTTCATGCAAAGTTTTTTTGTGTTTTATAACAAAGTTGAATTTCGTTATTTTTCTGCCAGTGATTGAGGTCTTAAAGATGAAGAATACATCGGCAATCTCCTTTAGCTCTTCTTCTGCCGGTTTAATAACGCGTTTTATTAAGTCTTTTATTTGAGGATACTTATTTGATAACGATAGTCTTTCTCTAAAGTCATCTGGGGTTATTGAGAAGACTTCCTTATCCTTCCAATGGCAAATTATTTCATAAAGCTTCTGAGTATAGCTATTATCTGTTATAAACATGATCTCCTCTGCAAACTGTGTTAATCCATTAGTAGCTTTTACAAGTTCTTGCGCTGTCGCTTTGTGAATTATAACGGTTACATTTCTTGAGTGTTTTGTTAGGACCGCACGCTCTATTAGACCTGTCAATATTGTCTCTTCTTCCGGCTGCTTACTCTTTTTACTTTTGGTTGCTGGTAGTACGATCTGAACGTCAAAATTTCTCAATTCTTGAAGTGCTTTCTTTACATGAGTATAATTATTGGAGTTTTTAACTATATCATTAAGAGAAAAGGTCAATTTAATTGTGTCATCCAGGTTCGAGAAAATTTCCAGTTGCCCAATTGGCATACCTTTAGCAACTAAGGATATTTCTTTTTGGAGTAATGAAATGATCTTTGTCAGGATACGTTTCTGCGTAACTGTAAAGTCCCATTTAGCCATCGTTATACGATAGGGCTGCCTAATAATTTTGTACTTAAGAATATCGTCCGTTAAAGTCATATTTCAACTCGAATATAGGAAATTGTTTTCTAAATACATACATAAATATGTATTTGTGTAAATATGTATTTATGTAAATCTTTTATTTAACACTTATGCATTTGCATCTTGGTGACGTGGGCTATGGGTTGTATTTAATAATATTGTATATCTGAATAGGGCAACAGAATATAGATAAAATTAGTGCTGAACTTGAAGGAAGTAAAGTTAAAATGTTTAATAGGATATTGTTTCCCAATAGGGCTTGTTTTTTCGAAAAAAAATGTATTGGGGACAAATTTAACGATTTCCTTTTTATACAGTATCCCAAATGATAATAGGTGGCAGATTTGTCGCCTGTATTTTTATTTCTTTGATTTTAATATGCTGTGCAGAGAAACTGTGGCGACACGTTCAGCAAAACATTATTGATGACTAACGAATGTAAACAGTAAAGGTAGTGTAAGGGCACAATTTTCGTGATGGGGACAAATTTAATGAATTAATATTGTTTCATTATGTGAATACATCCAGAGACTCCTTTTTTGTCGCCTATATCTGATGGTCATTGATTATTAATAGACCCCGGGACATCCTGCGGCGACACATTCAATTATATTTTTTCGAAACTAACCCTTAGTAAACCGAAACTGTAAGTCAATATTTTCTATATGGGGACAAATTTAATGAAAAACACAATTATAGCCTGATTGACTTAGTATCTCGGCATTAAATGTCGCCTATATTCATATGTATCGAATTCCGTTTAAGAACCTTTGCATTTAAAGGCGACACTTTGGCTTAGTCTTTAGAGCCCTTTCTGAGCTCGATATTAATGTTTACACAGTCGTTGCGCATTAAATTCGTAGAGTACGAAGTTCCAGGTCCATGTAGATCATTTTAAAAGGCTAACTATACTGTATGCGTATGTTTTTAAGAGTATAGAGAATTTAGGAGAGGACAGATCTAACGATTTAGCAGTTTTTCAATTCTATATTTTATATCCTGGCTTCAATTAATTGTGCATCTGATTATAAAAGTGTATAGCTGTTATTCCATGTTTATTCGTACAAGTATGTTTTTAATGCCTGTAGATCAACATTTAACGTGATTATGGTGGTTTTGTAAATGAGGCTTATAGGACGTTAGGGCAGCATTAAGCAAGGGACAGATTTAACGAAGTTTGCAGTTTCTCGATCGTCTTTTGTCCTATCTTTCAACTCAGGAATATATTAGATTAAATGTGCAGCTGATGACAAATCAATATAAATCCGTTCGCATCTTATTTAATTCTTATTGTATCCCAAGAACATGTCACATGCATAATTACATATATTTAGATTTATGTATCAAGAAATGTCCATATATAAATTATCATATGTAATGATTGTAAAGTTCCAAGTGAATTTAGATCATTATAAAACGCGAGTTACTCTTGTTGTTGTAAATAACGCTTATAGCACGTCGGAAATGAGTAGGGTAGATGAGGAGACAGATTTAACGAACTTAGCAAGTTTCCAATGATTTATTTGCCCTGTATTTTGTAAGCTTCCCCGAAATTCAGACCATTCAAAAGTAGAATTTAGTTGCTAATTTCCTGCAGCAAATCTGCTGGTGTTTTGTTATTTAGTGCCTCATGATGCCTATGGTTGTTGTAATCAAACATCCATTCTTCTGCTTTCTCACGTACCTCATCTAAGGTCCTGAAGATGTATGCGTTTAGAAGTTCTCTTCGCATGCTGCCGTTAAATCGTTCTACGTAGGCGTTCTGTGTTGGCTTTCCTGGTTGTATAAATATTAGCGTTATCTTCTTGGTGTTGCACCAGTCTGCAAGTTTTTCCGAGATGAACTCAGGTCCATTGTCAACTCTAATCATATTCGGCAATCCTCGATATTGTTCGAGTTCCTCTAAAGCTCTGATCACTCGATGAGCTGGTAAGGATAAATCTGGTTCAATACACAATATCTCCCGGTTAAAATCATCTACCACATTTAGTACTCTAAACTTCCTACCGCTCCATAAGCTATCACTCATAAAGTCTATGGACCAAACCTGATTAATTGCTTCAGGTTGGGAAAGCATCTGCTTCACCCTGGCCGGAAGTCGCTTTTTAGCCCTACGCCTTATGTTAAGCTTCATGGCTGTATATATGCGATAAACACGTTTATGATTCCATTTAAATCCGGCTCTTCGTAGTCGATGGTAGCATATCCAAAAGCCGATCACTGCATGTTTTTCTACCAGCTTGCTTAATTCAAGAATAATCTGCGCATCATCCTTTTCTTTATGAACATAAAAACAGCTACTTCGGGGTATCTTAAGACATGCACACGCCTGACGATGGCTGATCTTTTTGACCATTTCCAGAACCAGCCCAGTTTTCTCATCAGACGTTAAAGCTTTTTTTCTACGGCTTCCTTAAAGGCCTCATGAACCAGGCTCAGATTTGCATACATCTTTTTAAGACGCGCATTTTCTTCCTCAAGTTCCTTCAATCTTTTAAGCTCCTTTACTTCCAAGCCACCATAACGCTGACGCCACTTGTAAAAGGATGCCGCACTTATACCTAGCTCACGACATAGTTCATTTACATTCCTGCCGTTTTCATGTTCTTTGATCGCTTTTACAATCTGACTCTCCGTAAAATTTGACTTCTTCATATTCCATTTTAAAGTTAAAAATTCTTTTAATCGCCCGCGCTGCGCTTGGTCGAGAATTCTACTTTTAAATGGTCAGCTTTTGGGTAAGCTTACAATTTCATATTCGGTATTTATTCGATTAAATGCGTAGCCGATCATAAATCATTGTAAAGCTTCTCAAATCTTAATTCATGTTTTGTTGTTACTCTTCAGTATACATACTTACATATATATGTAGTTATGTATTAGTCCTTCAGTTGATGTCGAGATTATATTATCCTATAACTTATCCGTTTCTAGGTGTATTAAGTTAATTGAAATATTATAAGTGATCAAATTGACATAACCAACGTAATTTGATGGGAAACCTTAATAAATGTGGATCATGCTAGTACATTTGAATAAAGAAAACGATTATGGAAGACAATGGAAAATTGCTCGGAGAAAGTTTACTGGTAATCTGGAACGATAGAGACCCTGAACGCAGACAATCAATAAAGAAAATATACGCGGAGAACATCGTCTTCTACGAGACCAATGAAAGCCCTTCTATCATAGGTCATCAAGCAATTAATAATTTGATTTCTGGGTTGCAATGACAGTGGCCGATAGAATTTAGATTTGAATTAACTCAACCATTGAAACTCAACCATCAAATTCAACATATATTATGGACACTTGGAGCACCAGGGGACGAGCCAGTAGCCTCTGGAATGGATATAGCCATAGTTGAGGATGATAGCATTAAGGAACTCCACCTTTTTTTAGATGTAGCACCAAATGGATAGTCTATCAACGTACCTACTTATGTAACTGACTTTTTCTAATCCAGCTTAGAGTTTCAGGCGGTATACCCAGATAGGAAGCAATCATGCTCTGTGAAACCAGCTGATGAATTCAGGATAGGTTTTATTTAGAAGATCATATTGATCTTCTGCGCCCAAGGCTATTAGCGAGATGAACATGCCGCTGGGTTGCGATAGTGCTCTTACGATCATTCCTTTAATCATTAACTCAATGCATCTATCTTCTTTGAAATTTAATAGCTTCGCGTGAAGAAAAACTACTATCAGATCAACATGAAGCTTCAACTACGAATCAGTTATGGTGATTTTGATTTCATTGCTTGATTCAAGGCCGCTTACACCTCCGCCGATATATTTTGCTGTATACTGTCCAGTTTTAATAGAGTAATGTTTCGCAAGATTAAACACAGTCGTGACGCTGTCATGTGGCGGCACCGAAATATAGCTTTCAGGAGGAGGTGGCATTACCCGTCTCCCCACAGCTCCTGTGAAAGCCAACTGGTTCTCGCGCACATCCATAACTTCCATATATTTGCCCAATTGAGGTTCAAAAGGGGTTTCCCGTTTACAAAATTGCTGCATTGTGTCTGCTTCATTTATTACAGTGAAAAACAATTTAACAGAGTCCCTACTAATTATAGTTGCTGACGTGCGGAGATGGGCTTTGAGTTTGACCAAATCCGGGCTTTTTTGTTTTACTGCCTTTCCAGAGGAAACCGTCCTTGTTTGGCAGCCTACACATATTGTAGCTGAAAGAAGTAGGAATATAAAGAATTGACGTATCATATATATTTTCAAGTAAAGTTGTGAAATCGCTTTTATGTTAACTAAAGAGAGCTTCTTCCACATTAAAAGTAAACGAAAGAAATAATTACTATGCTACATTTATAGGATTAAATACTTGAGGTACAAAATTCGGAAATTGATATGGCGAAGGTCATCTTAATAGTGATGTGAAATCTTAATTATTGTAAATAACATTTTAAAACGCTTTAACCGAGTGGGGTAGGGGACTGGACAGATTTAAGGAACGTAGCAGTTTCTCAATTCTCTATCTATCCTGTTGTTTTATATTAGGTATTTATTCGATTAAATCTGTAGCTGATCATAAATCACTGTAAAGCTTCTCA
>Ga0068630_1000115_pt1 | contig 21344 bp, 10 predicted proteins | sample InSIn4gowninarea_FD_77433 | JGI IMG/M metagenome (GOLD analysis project Ga0068630, IMG submission 77433) | Clean room microbial communities from NASA Spacecraft Assembly Facility at Jet Propulsion Laboratory, Pasadena, California, USA -... ... | reverse complement strand
TTGTTCCACTATTAATGTTTTTATAATATATTAAATGTAGTATAAACTATTTATTTATTATTTAATCATGTTGTCAGAAAGGTATTATTGCACTGATATTGTTATTCGGTTGCTTTAAAAATAACAGAAAATCTGCTTAATCGCGCATCCTTCATATAACTAAATTTTCATGTATTGCAAAGACATAGCAAAGTTTATGAGCAGTAATGTATTTGTGCAATTGAAAGCCCATGTCAGCAATGCTTTCTAACAGTATAATAGTTTTAAAGCTGTTTAAGTACATACAAATTAAAATATATCTGTTTTAAAAATGAATATTCCTGAATTATGTTTATACAGCTTTCTATTAATGAGGTTTTATTAGTTCTCTGTAAAAAAAAATGTTTTTTAACTATATTTTCTCATTAATATTTGTGACCCTCATTTTTTCAGTAGCAGTGTAACTGATATTTTCAGACTAGTGTTTGTAAATGTATCATGTTCCAACCTTGTTTCTAATTACGACTACAATACATTGAAAAAAAAAAAAAGAAATGTATCAAAGAAAGTGAATGTTTGTTACGGTTTTCTAAATCCTTTGAAATTAAGTTTGTAATTTTCTGTAAAAGAATTATTTTAAAACATGTTACATGCTCATAAACGTTATTGTGATCTATAATTTAGAAGAACGATATTTCTACATTGATTTTTGCCTACTGGCTTTGAATCCATATTTCTACAAAAAGAACAAATATTTATTTAAGTGTTTTTGAATAATTAAATATCTTAAATTTTGAGAAAGATATGTAAACTATTTCTGTTTTATAGCAAATTTATTAAAGTAATAAAATTTGTCATTTTCTGGGAAAAATAAATATTTCCTTTGTTTAATATGTCTCATCTCATACATTAGATAAAAATGGTACTCTTCAATTGTTAAATGAATTTTCACCCATTGCATTGTTATACCTATATTTCTACATAATTTCTCATTACTTAATGCTACAGTGCTTTAGAATAATTCAATTAAATATCATGAATTGAAAAAAAAAATTTAAACGTTTGCTCTTTTATTAAAAAGCCGATAAAATATTAGGCTTTGTATTTTTCAGCAAAATAAACTTTGCTTTCTTTTCAATTGTTCTATATCAGAAATATGATTGCACAACTTAAAAATAAATGGTAGTCAGGAAGTTATTAATGAATTGCAAGTTGCCCACTGCATTATTGTATAGATATTTGTAAATAACTCGCCAGTACCAAAGACTGCTGAGTTTGGAATAAATCATGAAATTGAATTGGAACAAATCTGCAATATCCGCTGTTCTTTTAACAAAAATTTTTGAAACTAGATTCTCAATTTGGACTAAAAGTTTCAGGATTCAAAACTTTTAAATGTTTCTTCACATTGATAAATTCCTAATTTTTAATTGATCGTACGTTCTTAAAGAAATAATAATGTCATGAAATGTATTTTAATGTTGAAATTAATTTGAAATTGTTTGAAAAGATTACTAAAATAATGCATTCTGCACTATACATTCAGAATCAAGTTTTAATTGATGAATTCAGTTCTCCATATTTTCCTGTTCAACATAGTTATACATGAATATATCATGTTTTCTTCGTATTGCCTGTATTCCACTGTTCATGCTTGTAGGATATTCTAAAATAGTATGAATTATTTATTATGTAATCATGTTGACAGAAGACGTATCAGTACATTAATATGCATGGTTACATATTTGTTTAAAAAAATCTACTTATTCACATTCTTTAACATATTAACATCCTATGAAGAATAGCGACTCACCAAAGTTTATGTGTAATGAAGTGTTTGTGCAATTTATTGCACATGACAGCAATGGTTTCTAGCTGTATGATAATTTTCAAATTGTTACAGTACGTATTAAAATATATTCGTGATAAAAAATAATCGTTCCTGTATTATATTCATACAATTTTATATTATTGAGGTTTTATTAGATATCTGTAAAAAATATCACAAACCCAATTTTCTCATTGTGACCCTCGTGGATCTGATATTTTTAGACCAATATTTGTAAACTGCGTTTTGTCATGTTGTACCCATGTTTCTACATAATAAACTAATAATTGAGGCTTCAATACTTTGTAAAAGTTAAGTGCATTACCTTTATTTGAAGCAAATGTGTAAACTTTTTTCTACTGTTTTCCAAAGCCATTGAAATAAGGGTTGTAAATGTCTGTAAAATAATTGTAGCTTATATTTTAAAATCTGTTATCGTCACTTAAATTTGATTTTGTGATGTATAATTTAGGAAAAATGTGTGTGTGATGCTTAAGATTTTTTATGATGACTTTTGTTCATTACTTTGCTGTATTTGTGTTTCTACATAATTAGACTATATTTATTTCTGCAGTGTTTAGGAATATTTTAAAGAAATATCTTAAATTTCGTTAAAGAAGTCTGTTAAGTATTGCTATTGTACTACAAAGCCATTAAAATAATAAACTTATAATTTTCTGAAAAAATGTTTTTTGCTTTCAATTTTTTCTCTTTCATAAATTAGTTTCAATAATTAAGAAAAAAATAGTATTTAATATTTAAATGAAGTTTCGCCCATTACACTGATATATGATGTTGTATCCATGTTTGAATATAATTAGCCAATATTTACAGCTGCAATCTTATTTGAACAAGACTTTGGAACATTTTAAACTATCTTAAATTGTGAAACAGAATAGTTAACTTTTGTTATTTTCGAAATTTATTGAAATATTAAACACTGTATTGTTCTGAAAAATAAATGTTTCTTCTTTTTAAATTCTATTATGCAAAAACAATCTACGAAATTTGCCAGTATTTAAAACTAATATATCGGTCAACATGTTACATTTTCAAAGTTGCATCCAGTCAATTTTAATGTCTCTTGAATATACCGGTCATAATTTATTTGCTTTCTGTGTCATGATTCTTCCGTCATTGTGCAAGAAAAATAATGGATTAATAAAAATATCTCTTGCGACGTCATGTTTTTAGATACTGTGATTATTTTTTTATTAGTTTGTAATATTAGGAGAAGTTGTGGGGCAATATCTTATTAGTACATCAAAAATTCTGTTGGTGTCGTGTGATTATGCATTTAAATATAAATGTATTAGCTACAGGATCATGTTGCTTTCGCAGATCACTATCAAAGTTGTAAATTTGTATTGCATTAAATTTGCTTTTAGGACATTGATCTTATCACCTAAATTGATCCTTTAATTAAGAATTTACTCGGATTATATTAATCCTATTGGTGGGTGTTTAGTATTACTTTGTGAAACAAAACTGTTACCTTCTGAGAACGCTGTTACACTGTGGCTCATAAATAATATATATAGGTTATTCATGACATTTTATATGGAAATATTTGCTATTTTGGCTGCGTTGCATTACATATGCATATATTCTGTTAATTTTACTTCATGAGCCGTAAGTTATATTTGCAGCATTTGAGACTGCTGTTACTTAAGAATAACGTTTTTTAAAGCCTTGAAATATACAATGTCATATCTTATTCTTTTGCTTTATAGATAAATGCTTGAGTGGGAATGACTCAAGATCATTATTTTCTCTGTTACATGTCGTTCTCAGTAACATGGCATATACCATTTCTCAAACAAACCTTTCGGAGTGAGAGTACTCATTATCCAATATAAATTTATAACTTTTCCGTAAATGTAATCTCCCTAACATATAAAATTTATGGAGCCAACTTAAAAGCATAAAAACTCGTACAGAATTTCCTTTAGATAATTATTAATGCACATTTGTTTCCAGGTTTTTTGATAAATTATGCAATTTGGCATATTTTTGTAATAATTTCGCCAATGTGCGTGATGTTTTCAGTTTGCTTTTTAAATGACTGGTATCTTTTTAAGATTGCTTTTCAACTTGTGTAAATTAAGTTTTTATTCAAAGGCCTCTCTTGTGTGCGAGTACATGCTCACACGCCAGTTATATTAGAAACCCAAGACTGCCCACTACACCAATACAACATTCTTCATTGGAATAAAGCACTTTAACAGTACAGTCACGATACTAATGCGGTGTCAGGTTATAATATCAACAAGCAAAATGCCGAAGCCATAATGTCGATAGAATTAATAGGTCGAAAAGTGCAAATTGTCGTCAGAAAAATGGTAGCATGCACACAGAGGATGCAAGAGTGAGTTATATAGATAAATTAGTGGTGCTTCCTAGCAGTCATTTACAGTCTTTTTGCAGACAGCTGTGAAAAGTAATGAAAAATTGTTACACATAGACTCTGAAAGTTCACAGCCATTCTTATATTTTTATTCAGAGAGCTGGGAAAATGGGTGGAAGGTACACTTAAAATATTTGTATAGAAGCAGAGAAGACAGATATCATGGGAGGTCGGACGAGGTTTAGTGGAACCCCCTAACTGTCATTTTAATTTACTAGTTATGCTTCTCGAATAGGGCATAAAGTAGATAAAATTTAGATCGTAATTAGTGTAATGATAAGTTAAAGGTGTGAATGAGTGGCAGGCATTAAGAAACTTATTATATTGGAAAAATGTTGCGAAATGTATGAAAACATGTATTATGGCAAAGGAGGTGCAAACGTTACATAATTGGTTAGAGGTGCGACTAAGTGACTACAGTGAACATTCCTGTACATAGTTTGACCATTGCACTTTAAATTTATAAAACAAAGTTTTTAATGTATTTATAATGAATTGCAATTAACAAAATAATTTTTTTTAAATGTTTAGTATCATACAAGCACATAAGTGAAACTGTGTATTCAAGCTGCATTTTGAGAAATTTAATTGCTTCATGATCCCTCGTTCACCTCTGCATAAAAATATAAAAATGACCGTTAGGAATGATCTGTTGAATATTGGCTGGCCCTTAAATGGGCATGTAACGAGAGTACTTCCTGTATTTCTTGGCTTGGCTTTTGTTAGAATGACATCGGAGCATTTGGGATCCAAAATTTATCGTTTTTTAGATGTGTATACAGTCGAGTCTCTATTTAATGAAGCGTCATCGTTCCACTCAAAAATTTCGTTATAAGGAAAATTCGTTAAATAGAAATTTTAAGTTTAATTACAAAACCGAGAGGAAAAAACAGATTGAATCCCACCTTACACTTTATGTATTTTACCCAAAATTTTAAACCTAAAAAAAGTCTGTAGTTCTGTTTTGTACAGGTTTATTGTAAAGAACACAATTTTCATAAAAATGTTCTGTCTGTCATGTCATCTGTAACATTTTCTTGAAACTCTAACCCTCTTCGTACTGTATCGAATGCAGCTAGCATTTCTTCTTGTGAAGTTTGTAGTTACCTCTTCATTATCATCTTCATCACTCACAGTAATGTCTTCATTAAATGTTTTCAAACTTTGCAATATGTTATACTCTGTAGAATATTCAGCAGTCACCATGTCTTCATCAACATGGAGGAAAGAACCCAACTCTCTAGCTTTTTCAACAACTCCCATGTTTTTTTAATGCCACCATTTTTCTTGTAAATCTTTGAAGCACATAGGTTCAAAATCATATTCAGCAGAGATTTTTAAATGAATACAGCTATCTGTGCAGTGATTGCTCTTTAAGGCAAGAATAAGTTTTTGTAGAATTCGTTTTCGATAATGAACTTTAAAATTTTTTATAATGCCTTGATTCAATGGCTGGAGAAATTTGAAAATGGATTGGCCAGCAGGAATACAACTTTTATGTTCTTTAATTTGCATTTTGAAGCACAGTCCGGGGAATGTGCAGGACAGTTGTCTATAAGTAATACATGTAAGTATGATCGCCCCTCCTTCAAAGATAAGGGAAAAAAACCCTTATCTTTGTTGTGGGAAAGGCTTGTAACAGAGTAAGGCGTGTGAGTTTTAAGGCAGAAATTTGGTTGTTTTGTTCGAATTTGGACAAATAAAATAATGCGAGAAGATATGGGGAAAAGACATCAAATCGTCGGAAAATTTCGTTATATAGAAATAAAGTTTCGCAATATGGAGACTAAATAACATGGAAATGTATTTGAAGGTCAAGGTTCTATAGAAAATTTCATTATATAGAAAACTTCGTAAAATGGAAGTTCGTTGAATGGAGACTCTACTGTATATGTAAATAAATTGTGACATGCATTCTTACCTTAGATAAGTGATTGGGACATTACACATGAGATAATTTAATGTGTTATACCGTCAGTAATCATGGTTATCATATTACAAACACAGCCTTTTCGTTGTACTCTATAAGAGTTATTATGTAATACCATATGCTCTACAATCTTTCCAGCTGCCTCCATAAAATTTGAAAACGGCCGTTCGGCTCGCTCAGACCTATGACTTGCTACTCTACCTGATGCTTCAATATATACTATTTTTAGTACGTATCCTCTTCTCAGACAAAAGTAAAACTTTGATTTTGGCCGCTAGGTGGCAGCAAACGCGGTTATCTCCTAAACCATGCCAAACCGTGAGTTATTGAAACAAACTTTCAGCTAGAAACGTTAGAGAGTAGTTTTCGGATGTGGCAATTGTTTTACAAGGGGCTGTGTACATATAAAAACATAAAATTTACTTTTTATTTGGTCCTCGTTTCGTATAATTGTATTTAGAAAATATATTGCCTGACGTCGAAGAAAAATAAAATAAAAAATATGTCTCTAAATGGAATATTTTTTGAGATTTTTAACATTAAATATGGGGACATGCGTCACTTTACCCGCATAGTTGGCGATGATTTTTGGAGAGAAAAAGCTTTGCTTTAGGGGACAAACTATGAGATGATGAAATGTAAACAATGATCCCTTTCTTTTAAAATGACGAACGCGTTTACACTTCTTAAAGTTAGATTTAACCGAACTGAGAGATTTACCCATGCAACATTATGAAAGTATTGTGAATGTAATCTTTTTTATGGGTCATTCACCAATTACATGATACTTCCAGAGAAGATGTTACAAGGTATAACAGAGAATAATAGATACTCAAAATTCAAAATGCATCCAAAGAAAAGTTACAAAATATGCCGATTAGTATAATCCAAATCTATGATCTGTTTATTATTATTCACTCACGGTGGGGAGATATGGCACTTATGCTTACAACATTTGTTCCCCACCGGACAGAAGACCGGAACAGAGGATTTGTTTGTTCTACAAAAAAAATCGTCTGTTCTACAGTTGGCAGAAAAATACTATATCTAGAAAAAGCGGTAGATAAAAAAAAAGATAAAATCAGCAAAAGAAAAAATCTAGATGCTGCAGAATATCTATATCTTATTCTGCAGCATCGAATAAATGTCTGCTTTTCATTTCTACTTTAAACACTGCAAAATTTTGTTTTATCTGAGTACATATATTTTTTGACAAACACAGCCAGATGTTTCAAGTCCACGTAGATTACTTTTATGTGTATCACAGAAGATTATGTAGGATTAAAGCAATCACCTCCAGACAATTGTTTTTACAAATCTAATAAAGTTGTGAATGTTAACTAGTTGCTTCTTTATTAAATCGTTAGTAAGAAGCGTGACTGACTTCTTACTTCCATGCATCTTCATGCATCTATCGACATTCATGCATTTTTTAAATTTTTTGTGCCACTGTGTATATATGCTTGTCAGTACTAAGTGAAATTAACGGCAAACAGTTCTAACTAAAATAATCCTTACAGCAATCAAATGTAGCTGTCGAACGACGGCGCTTATAAATGAACGCCATTTGAAACGCAGTTTGTTTTCTCACCTTTGAGATAGCCCCTTAATGTTTAGCGACAAATGCTAAAATTTTCAACTAACGATAACTCCGAGACTATTTAACTCATTTAACATGGTAATTGTTTCTAAATTCCTTCTTAGAAGCCAGGTAATATTTTTCTAAACGTAAGTGATAAGAAAGAAGGGACAATATAAAATTTAGATTTCATTTTTATATGTATACAGCCCCTTGTCAAACAATTGCCGTAAATGAAAAATACTCTTTGAAACAAACTCATTTAGAAAATTTACTCAATCACTCATGGTTTAAAATATAATTGCTGTAACATCTATTTTGAATTATTCGATATATACGCTTAAACATTTAATTTTAACACACCCTTTACAATTCTCTGAAGTTATGAAAGTGACCACCAGGGGCCGAATAAACAGCAGAAAGATACATGGCCGAATAACATCTACAGCCTTCCACTACATTTTGAGACTATATGCAAGTTAGATTCTTTACATCCTATGCTATGTGCATGAAATTTAAAAATTACATTAGTGGCTAAACTAATTTCCATGTATCTTTCCGTTGCATCATCTCTGTGGACTTGCAGGTACTTTTCGGTCGACATTTTGTACTCGTCAGCAATTTGACTAGGCATTTTATACCTATCAATACTTTGGCCCTGCCGGCATGATTGTGGTAATCTGACGTCGACATTTCTAACCACATCCTCTAAATACAGAATTCTGACGAAAAACCTTTTTGTTTTGAAGATGGTTGCCAAGAACCCTGTATTGTCAGAGAAAATATTAAAAAAAGTAAAATATGTTTTCAAACATTCAATGCCATAAAAATGTGTTTGAAATTAAGTATCTTTATAATGTGTATGATGTAATGCTTTTGAACAAACCAACAGACCACTTTACTTAATTCATTTAACATTATATTGCATGTACTTAAGGAATATAAAGATTAAAAGAAATGTTTCACAGCAAAAAATTTTACTTAACAAAAGGAAAGAAAAGAAGTAAACTATTCCTACATGTGAAATTATTGCATACTTGTGAAATAATCTACAAAACCTTTGGAAAATGTGATAACGTTTTCGTGGATAGTTATAGTGATGTAGTTGACCCACTGCTGTTCACCTGATATATCTAAATGGTTGAGTCATGATGACCAGCAGAAGCAATACATTCTTCCTTTAGAGTTCGCAGGCATCTTGACTACCTTCTTATTTGTACATATTTTGATTGAGCTTGCAATGTTAAATAAACAGATTTAACAGTCTACTGTGCGAAAGAAAATATTTTATCCATTTGGAAGATTTTTGCATAAGTAAATCTTATACATATTGGTCTACAAACAAGACCTATAGATTTCGTATGTTGCTTGCATTTCGCTATACACTCATGCTTACGATCTTGCTGCCCAATGATCATTATTCATTTTTCCTGTCTCATTATTTGATGTTCGATGACACTTGCGCACATGGTTCCCTTTCCCTTACAAAACTAGAGCCCCACTTTCGTGCCCCAATACCTTTGCCACAACCAGGGGAAAACATTGAGATGACAAATTCACATCTGACGTGACTAAGTTACAGATAAAGTCACAAAACAACGTGTGGCAAGAACGTATAAAAAAGTGACTTCTTTCTAGAAAAGAACTCATAAATCAGTCTCAGCTAGACCAAAATTCATAACTATACCTATAAAATAAACCTGTAACCACGGTCAAAAGAAGCTTTGTTGTGCAAGTCTGAAAACCCAACGTAACGTAGCAGAAATGGGAGCAAAAAATGCGCAGACAACTGTTTCGTTACCACTTGGGGGGGGGGGGTATCGTCATCAGTGCAAGGAGCCAAAGATGACAAGATTCAGACTCGGAAAACCGAAGCAAAGGCAATAGCGTAATAAATAGACCAGAGAGAGTAATAAAAAGTTGGTTGTTGGATCAAGCAAAGACAAAACCAAAAGGAAATAGATAATATGAAACAATAAAGTATATCCAAACTAATGGGGTTGTTCGAAACGCTAAAAAAGACGTATTACTAAGTATTTTAAAATGGCAAGACCAACCCAGTGGGCGGAACCAAAGTAAAACAAGTAATGGTACCAAAAATAAAAAGAAATTTAGAGAATTCTTATAAGACATTTCCAAATATCAAGGAAATACGGAAAGCTGGAAAGGTCATTGACCAAATCGCTGGAATTTTTGCAGAATGTGGTAAGATTGCCAAAAGTCTAAATCGAAATTCGAAGCACATTTTTGAATTGCTTCTGCTGAGGAAAATTTAAAATTATGGTAAAACAACCAGCTATGTTTAGAAATTGCAGAACGATAATCCTGATTTTTGATATAATTTGGTTGTATTCAATAACGGACAATAAAATTACACGATATTGCATTTTCCTTTTTGAGTAATCGAAAAACAATTTCTGTCGTAGCTTCTTAATTCTAACGAGTTGCATATACTGAAGCTTAGATAGTTTGAAAAAATGTACTTATTTGGGAAAGTAAAAACCAATGTGCAAGACAGTAGCATTTATATTAAACAGGCACTTAAAGACAGAAAAAGTATTTCAAAACTGAAACTCCGCCTAAGACAAAAATGAACTATTAAAATTACTTGGCTTCGTTTTGTATGTTACAACGAAGAATTACACACATGACTACTAGAGGCGAGATTTGACAAATTGAAATGAGAGTATAAAATTTAAATTAAGATGAAACTAATTTATAGAAGCTAATAGATGAAACTAGTTAGTACGCATGAGACTAGTCAATACGCGGTGATATCTTTGTCTCTGGTATATTCATTAGAGACAATTTTAGTTTGTCACTTTGCGGTCATTATTTGCATGCGAGGGCTAGTCCAACTGGGGGACCTAATATTTAAAGTAGATTCTAAACCACTACAAACATGCAAGCCCGAGGCGGGAATGGAACCCGCAAACTGCTAAACCGATGACCAGTGCACCAGCCAACTCAACCAGCAGTCGGCTCATTACAAGCAAAATCATAATTATAGTCCCAGAAGACAGAATACTTTTCTGCTCAGTGGCTGCATACTTAACAAGAATTCAAGACTTCTATGGTAACGATATGAGGAACGAGAATAAACTTAATGTTCAATGTTTTCTGTTCCTGAAAATAGGCAGGTTCATTCGTTTTCACTAGAACACTCACTGTATTGAAAATACATTGAAAATACCTAGTCTCTTGAATCCTGAATTCGCAGCATTAATTTTAATATTAATTTTCTCTATATCGAATGTTTTGAGTTGTATGTTAAGGTATAGTTTGACTACAAATTTTACGAATTCATCGAATTTATTGTGCAAAAAATTACCGTTGCAAAAAAAAAGAAGTCAGCAGTGTACGAGTCTTATTACGGGAGAAATAATGTCCGATTTAATTAAGCTTACCATTTAAACTGAACGTGCGTTGCACCCTATAGACTTTGTATTCTGACATGTTTCGATACATCTGAAGTTACCAAGTTTTGTAAATACGATTTTGCAAGAATGTTGGCGAGTGGAAAGAAACACACAAACATTGCGTTAAATTTTACGTTTATTTCTTACAAAAATATGCAAAACATGACAAAGAAATCAAATAACTACAAATAAGCAACATTGCGTTACAAATTTTAGGTTTATTTCTGACAAAAATATGCAAAACATGACAAGGAAATCAAATAACTACCAATAAACAATGACAAAACAGTCTCCATTTGAAACATTTTAATGAAAAATTACAATATGGATAGAATAAATTATTTGAAATTAATCTCAACAATCCTTTTTTTCCAAGTAAGTCTTTTAATTAAGTGCAAATAAGTCTCCATTATTAACATTTTAATGAAATACTACAACAATATTTTTGAGATGATCTGCTAGTGAAGAAATCAATCTAAACAATTTGAATTGTAACAATACATTTATACTTCTAAACCATAAAGTATTTGAAAATAATCTAAACAATTTTCTTTTTTTCCCCCAAGTAAGCTCTTTCGACTCATTTACTGCATAACGTATACACATTCCATTTTTGTACTTAACTCCTGTGTGTGTACAACATATTTGTACGGAAGATTTTGATTAAAAAATGCTTTTACAGTACTTACTGTGAAATGTTTTTGGAAGTTCTCCGCGAAACGATGCTTGATCCAAATGTCTGCAGACCTTACATTTTGAAAATTACATACACAAACTTTTGAACAGAAAAATATACTTACCCCTATTTTACGATGAACTGAACAGCATCACAATTGCATACCTGAATTGTGCTCATTGTTACTCATAAGTTTAATTATTGTTACTCATAAGTTTAATTATTGTTACTCATTATTGTTACTCATAAGTTTAACGGTGAGATTCTTATTACTTTCCTTTTCGCAAGTTTCACTTGTTCAGAACTTCGTTTATGCTTCGTAATACAACAGATACGACATTCCTATATTTTATTAATTTCTTTATAATAGTTTCCTTCTTGGAAGTAATTATTCGTAAAGTAAAGTATACAGTATGCTACAAACACTAAACCTCACTTCACTGTCCCCCAAAACTTAATCGGTTTGAAAGGAAGAAAACCTAATATGTACTCGGCCGCCATCTCTTAACCTTCCTCTCAATTCATTGATTTAAAAGGTTTTACTTTTGTTAATGCTATCTCTTTATTTCGGAAACAAAGAATGCACTAGGTGAAGTTTACGAAAAATGATGAAACACAAAGCATTTATAATTAAATTTCATTTTAGATATATTTAATAGATTTTCTTCTTAAATTTGGACTATATAATTTGAAGATAAATAATTTAAATTCGTCTGTTGAATTACAAGTGCAATCAGTTTAAGGTATAGGCAATTCAAAACAACAAGACGTGGCTGAAATTTTAATTTGTGTATTTCCATCGTAAGCTAGTGATGATAGAAATTGCTCAATAACCGGCAATTATGCCGAAAATCCCTTCATTGTTAAAATACTGACATTCGAAAACCGAAGTCTGAAGTTTTCGCAATGACTAACTGTGTAGCTTATAAACTTATGTACAGAAACTTATAAACTTATGTACAGGAAAACTCTTTCCTTAAGGTATTTAAGTCATCGTTAAAAACATTGGATGTATTTATACAACTTATTCTTACAAAATTATGGGGCACAGAGCTCTTTCGCTTTATCGAATTTCTCATACTATATAAAAAACCATTTTACTGAAAATGACACATGTTTTAAAGATCACTTTAGTCTTTCATATCTGACGATGCACAAGCAATGTCGTAAATTAGTCGTCTCTGGAATTTCCTAACTTCCTATGTATGCCCACGAACGCAATTAAAAGTTTGTATCTCGAAAGTGCACTGCAGTCGGCATCTCTGAGGAAATTTGACTTTAAAGCAATTAAGCAATCATCAATTGGATAACTAATATTAAGGAGTCTTAATATTGATTCTTCACATAATTTAAGGGCAACATTTCGTGCCACTGTCTAGATCAGTGTTTCCCAACCTTTTTTGTGCCAGGCCCCACCTAAGCCTTTCTAAAATTCTTATGCCCCTTTGCAACATATACATAACTTTTAATATTAAAAAACTTAATTATTCACTTAAGAAACTTAAATGATAGGTTTTAGGAAGAAATCGCTAGAAAATTTTTAACGAAACACAGTAAATAAATTTTCAAAACATATAATAAAAACCTGAAATTCTAATTCGAAATAACTTAAATAAAGATTTTTCTATATTATTTTAATTTAATGAGATCCTTGCGCTTGATGATTGCTGCAGAGAAATTTTATATTAGGTTCCAATTTGATTAGCTTCAGTCTCAAGTCACCCTGTTGTTCATATCCAGACGATTTTTTTTTTTTTTTTACCAGTAAATCATTTACAGCACTAAACCATATTTATTTAAATGTATATAACACATTTACCACACCACCATCGCAAAATGACATCTTTTTTCCATTTGCCAATTTTTTCAGGAAAATTATGCTTCTAAAATTAATATAAATAAAAATAATATCAAATATTCACCAATTATATCTATACAATGTATAACTTTTTTCAATAAAAAAGAATTTTACAAAAGTTTTTATGGACGCCTATTTTAAATTAACACTAACTGAATGCCGCGAAACACTACAGAATTTGTGACGGGCCATTCAGATGCAAACAACTGCGTTGTTTAGCGAGATTTTAAAGAGCCTGTGGATCCACGCGGAGCCCGCCGTCTGCCGCAGGGAGGTTAACTTGACGACGCCAAAAACCCAGTTGATATTTTGGTCTTGTCAAATGAATTTATAATAGTTATTGGCCGCAATTATTTAAGAATTTGCTTTTTTTTCAGTTTTGGCACCAAAAGCTAGCATTGCATTTTAGAAAAAGCAAAGGGCTAAACTCGTGTCAAGTTCATTTTCAAATTGCCCCCCTTAACAATCAAATTGCCCCCCTGTGGGGCGTGGGCCCCACGTTGGGAAACATGGGTCTAGATGCTAAAGAAACATGCTTATTTCATCCGTTTTTCTAAACAAATCAGAATATCAGGTCGTAGACATTTCATTCATCTCGTTTCATTGCAAGATATTTCAGCAAGGTACAGGGTACGGTACCCGAAATAACAGCGTTAATGAAATACATCAACCTGTATATTAACATTAAAACTGAACTCTTATACATATAGTAAAAGCATATGCAACTGACAAGTCAGAGGGAGGCATATTTAAGCAGTATTAAAACTACTCAATAATTATCAACATTCGGTTTTAAAAAACAGATCCTGGCGATTTCGTCACGACACTATGTTTAACACTGCAATCTCATAATTTTCAAGCAGCGGAACTGCGTGGTTTATTCATCATTTAAACATCTATATGCGAATTTCCAGTGCAAAATATTCAGCCTAACCTCACAACCCTATTCAATTAATAAATTTAAAATTTGGCAACGGCATTCTCACTGTCTTTCAGGTAAGGCTCCAACATTATTCGTTCAAAAACTAAAAATGTGATACATAACTCTCCCTTCTATATGGGTTCGTCTTGTGGATGTAATATTTATTTTCACACAGGTTTTATTTGCGGTAATCTAAATTTCCGTAGTCCGATTTCCATGCGACACGTTTAGAAATCGAATTCGATTTTCGTCATCTTTTACTCCCACATGATCGCATTGACCCATGTCAAAGATTTACATTTTTAAAAGATAGAAAAGCTGAACTTTAGCTATTCCAGACCCTTTCAACCAAGTATATTACTTCGCACTCAGATAATGCTGCAGTACTTGAGAATTATTAGATACCTGGTATTTTCTTTAATTATGTCTGTATCAATAACCCTGATCTTCGAGAAAACAAACTTTATACTTTGTGCAAGAAAAAAGGTTATTTAATTGTATTGAAACATTACAGTAAATCAAATTTACCGCAGTTCTATAGGCGTCGAATTCCATATGTCAAACGAATTGACTATCATAGTAAATATTTAGTCACAACACTTCCATCTACCAACCTGAATTTATCTGTTACATTCATCCAAGTTCAACTACCTATCATTATATATACATATTTACGTAAAACACTTTCAGTCTCTAAGGGAAATGGAATGTATAGGTAGATTAAGCCTGATAATACTAATTCAATTTCAAGGCATTTTACAAGCAGGAGGAAGCCATAGCCGATTCCAACTGATCAAAAGACAAATAAATCCTTAAATTATTGGTTTTGAATTTATTCAGTTTCTAGTTGGAATTACTTCGGAATAGGCAAACAGGAATAAGGAAACTTTCGATCGCGTTTAAGATATTTGAATTACCATTGCCAGCTTATAAGTGTCCAACAGAAATTACAAATTGCAAGACTTTTAGCTTCAAAACTATTTGAGGCAGATTTCGAATCAAATAGAAAATCGAGATGAAGAGAGCCATACTGACACGAATGTCTAGATCGAACGAGTGCTTCAATACTAGACAAGAAAAATCAACGTTCCTCAACGTCAAATTTTTAACGTTAATAACCTTCAAAATTCAATCTATACACAAAACGATGCAAGAAATACTAGGAGAATATTTGTAACCGAGATATTGCCACTTAGAATGTATCTCTTCTAAGTAAAACTACTTTTCAAATTAACAAAATTTTCCTTAGGATCGTCTAAACACATGCAAGAGAGAAGGTCTGGTTATCATTTCAATGCTGATTCTGTAGATAAGATTAAACTAATAAGTAACTCAGCTTTTTTTTCCTAAAATAACTCACCGTCACTGAGCAGTGACGCTGAGGAAACGAATGACAGGAAAGATGAAATAGAAGGAAGTATAGGAAAGAAATTTGAAAGATACCTAAATAAAATTTAGATAACTTTCTATGTTAAAGCATCAAAGCTCAGAGACGATAAGCTACTTCTACTTATGAATCAATATCTAGTCCCATTCGAAACTTCCTTTGAAATTTTTACAGCATATACATGATAACCTGACATGCACTGACTCATGCATTGCGAACAACAACAGGGAGGATTTTCAGGCTGTAGCATTTGCCAGAAATTTCTAGCTTAATTATCTACTTTCTACAATACATCAGTATGCGTTTTGAGCAAAAGTAATCCGTCACATTCAATGTATATTGTAGGTGCAGAGAAAATATTTATCCATCGAAAAAGGCCGTCAAAATGTAGTTAAATATGAAAACTACTTCCTTAAACCATTGATGATCAGAATACTTAACAGGTATTTACAGATGCAATCTCGCACGTATCTACTAATATAAATTAATGGTTTTCAATTACTTTCAGATCAGCTGAATAAAATAAATTCTTCCAACATCTCCTATTTATATGCGTGATGTACCATAAAATTGATCACTATCGGTAAAACTAATGCCCTATTTACAAATCTGTCCATAGAGAACAGAAAAAAACTCAGCAAAATGAATTATTTGGTAAAGCTTTATGCTTAATCCTGTCAATTTAAGATATGATATCCCGAAGCAGAAGCGCAGACCAGTCTGCAGAAACTCTGTCCCTAACAAAATGCCGAAAGTTAAGAAGCACAGACCGCCGTTAGTGCTTGGAAGGTAACAATCCGTTATGGCTTTAATATTCCGCACGATATAAACTGACTCTGTAGGTTCCAAGCCAGGAAGTTATTTCAAAGTTCCTTCAAAAATAAGAGAACCAAATATCTGAGTAAAGGTGAACATTCACCCGCTGAAGCTTACTATATACGGAAGCTACTCAGAACATCGCTTGTAAAGGACTTGATCCGATGATAAAGTCGTTGAAGCGAAATAATAAACAAATAATGGAACAGGCATGTTAATAACCAAATGAAGTCACATTCCAAGCCCAATTTGAGTTCATGTATTCTCTGAGTAAGCTGGAAATTCATTTACGAACCAAAGCGTTCCTTCAGATAGGGATTCAGGTTGACAGAACATTAGTGCAGTGACTAATTGCTGACATTAAATCATTTAAACAAATTTTTGGATATACAAGAACACTGAAGCATTTGTTTTATTAATAGCATATACTTGAGCACTGATCTCCATTACAACTCAAGCGAACTTTGAATATGGTTGTGACTGAAATCTGCATTGCAAGTGCCAACTTCTGTGCACAACAACTATGTCCTCTCAAAAAGTGGACCGCAGTGAACTAAATATTGCCTAGACTTATTCTACTATTACATTACGAGTTTTTAGTAAACAGAGCAATAATTGGATCCGACAAAAACGTTTACTCTACTACTGTAGTTAATGTTAAAAATTTTTACAATTTAAAAAAGCACCTTAGAAGATATGTCATAGGATAAAATATCGATGGCTAAACGATTACAAGGGCCACATCTGCTACAGACAAAACTTTACTACAATTAATTTGTAAAAATGGAACATTCTTATTACTTCACTGCTGCAGCATTATCAGATAAACGAAAATGATTAGACAACTGCTTTTTGATTTATGAAGGGATGACGAGATCTGACGTGCTGAACTAATAAAATTGAAAATCTAAAGCAGCGAAGGTCTAACGTACTCTTCCCATTATTATAGAAATCACTAAATTTTGGAATTATATCGAGTGTTAATGGGTTGTTTTTAACGTAGAAGCTGTCTACGCAATATTTTCTAAAACCTCTTTACGATTTCCATAATTACCTAACCTCAGATGTAATAAAATCAAGGATGAAAATCGACTTCATATAACTCAGTTTAAAAAGTTATCAAATGATGAAATTCTGATACATTTGCGAACACTTTGCACAGTGCATATTTAACGACTTTTGACCGCCGTATATATACCTACAATATCAAAATACGATCGACTTGTGCTTCAGATTGGAGAAACATTGTCCTTTTATTTCTGATTCTGCTTTTGTTTAATCGCAAACGTTTTAGTTGGAAATTATGCAGATGTTTTTGGATGTAAAGTTATATTTTTTAGATATTCAAAGTTAATTCAATTAAACTTTCTAGTGTAATTTAGGATTACTGAAATAATGGTATCTACATTCGATTATCCTTATAGGAACTGCAGAGTTTCCGAATCTGATTGAACTGATATTGATAGATAATTCACTTTCAGTGCATTAATCCTTTAATTTAATAAAGGATTATGGAAATACGGGTGAAAAGATTAAAAACATTATATTTAGAACTAAGAATTGCGTGTCCATTGGGCATTTTCAGAGCAAATCAAAATTGATTTTTTTAACTTGCTTACCCTAGAAATGTCCCCACATCTCACTAAATGTTTTCATTTCTTTCTTTCTTAAAAACCATACGATTTTGCTTAAATGTTATTTGGTCTAAAATTTTCAACGTTGGCAATCGTTCAAGAGCTGCAATGCACCGATGTTTTATTTCTATAAATTAATTAGAAAGTGACTGGTTAACTAATTACTTGACATCAGTATTTGGCAAACACATTTTATAGTCATCAGATGAGAAATCTAAACCTGGCTGCCTTCTTTGAACCTAAGTAGATCCAATGAATAGAAACCACCTCCAACCGTGTCCGTTATTTCACAAAGATTCTGAGGTGGCATTGCATTGCTGTGACAGAATACTTTTAAGGAAGTTAACTTTAGTCACATGCTTTATTTGAATTCATATTTTATCCCCTTGCCTTTTGAATAAAAAACAGGAACATTCAAAATAAATTGCACATTATGTATAATTATTCATGTTTAAGGTCATGTGATTGCTATTCTACATCCTGCGCGCACTCGAAAAGTTCAATTGAACGATATATTTACTGACAATTCCATGAAAAATTGTGATTAAAGATGAATGCAATTTTTAATTGTGAATTTATAAATTGAAGGCACAATTTTTTGCAATAAAAAGCTTATTTGATATACTAGTGCCATCGTAACGTCTGGCAATATCATAAATATTAAAATTTTGTATAAAAATCTCTCTAGAGCATGAAGTTGTTTTCATTCCCAATGACCAAGCTAAGATGTTTTTTTCCTATACAACACTAGTAAGTCACTACGAAAGATGTAACCAATAGATAAGAAGATTTGATGCAATCAAATCAATTGCAGATCTATAGAATTTGCTCGAGAATAAATCATTCTATGAATAAATTGTTATATATGTGTATCAAAAGAACATTTCACAATCCTCATACCCAAAACAAAGATGAAATAAGGGTTTCAACATTCTCGAAATGAACCCCGTAACGATAATACACACCTCTGACAAGTTCAAGTACTAAGCAGACACAAAGCGCAGACTTCGTATAGTGACATATTGAAAGCTCATTAAATAGACATTCTAGCTACACATCAAAACCTAAATACTCAAAGCGTACTACAATAATGCTCAAAACTATTCTGAATTCTACATCTCAGAAGTGTATTTAGAATAAACAATACGATTCATACTGCTTCTTTAATACTGAAATCAATTTCCTGCATTAATGCTCTCAAATTCATCTCGTTTTATCTTTTAAACGCAGTTTGAAAATTGCAATGCTAAATGGATATCTGGCACACATTCGATGACGTAAAGATAGTAAAACAGTGCACGACTAAAGGTCTGGATACAAAGTTATCTGCAGTTGAAAGCTCGACATGAAGATTAAAACTTCGATTTAAGAATGCCTGTTTTATTTCAAGCAGATTAACTGCATTAAAATATTCGTAATCATCAAGCAATATTTAGACTGAAGATGCATTAACTTTATTTTGTGGAATAATAAATTAACTTCAAAATAGCTTTTACTTGCACTTTCATTCTTTACCTCGAAAATTTAAAAACTTATTAAAAAGGAATATGCTTAGTTTGCGGTATTTTGAAACATTTTTATTCATTAAAATGTATACTATATTTATAATGCTTTGAGGTCAAACAGAAATTCTAATATAATAAATGATTAATGAAAAACTATTTAACGTACTTTAACAGCATATTCATAGCCTCTGCTAATTCCTGACATCAAATATTGTAGCTATATTAAAAGTGGACTGTCACGATCGTAATTAAAATTCTTAACTCAAATTTTGAAACACATAATAAATTGTCTAACAACCTTATTGTGTTTCTTTTGTAAAAATCCAAGTAAATATCCCGATAACGAAATAAAAATTGTATTAGAAATGTTCTTCTTGAAGGAAATTTACGAAATCACCGAGTTTCATAACTGAAATCCATTAAAGCATTAAAATGGATTTATATAGCAATAGGCAACAAATCGCCATTGTAGTTATGAAACAGAACTTGCAGATGATTAGTTATATGCACATAGCAGTTGCATCAAGTCATGCTCAAGAGTTGAATCCATTAGGGACATTTCTTCCACTATTTACATTAAAATCTGTCAGTGAAAATTTTAGAGCTGGCACTTCATTAATAGCTATATCAACAATCGTTGAACACTGGAGAATCGATCAGCATGAATTACCCAAGATCGGACATTTCTGTGATTACATTTTTACATTTTTCACACATTTTTCACTCTGGTAAGTAAAAATGGTAAGAAATCTATACTTTGCACTCATTTGTGCAGTAAAATTCTGTTCAAGTAAGAACACACACAATGTGCACCTTGCGTGGTCTTACCTGTGTCTGTATTTTTTCATTTCTCCACCGATTGAGTGGATGCGACCAGATCACTTTGTTAGATTAATTTAGTTAGTTAGAAAAGGGTTACGTGATGGGTTACTTTAATCAGTGATGCCTAATCACATTCAACCCATCGGTGACTTCCACACACTTATATTAATTCCATAAAACAGTTTGAGACGTTACGAGTTTTACGAGTTTCTTTTGGAAAATACAGCCGACCTATTCTCCTAAGTGTTGTCTGCTTAAAAGGATGAACAAAAAACAGCGAACCTCTCAGTTATAACAAATGAAAAATAGCATCAGTTAATCTAGGAATACAATCACGCCACCGAATGACAGTGAGATTTAATATTTATTTAAATGCCATGATTGCGGCTAAAATGAAACTTTTATGTTTATCCACAGAATGCCACTGACACTGTCAACTTATTCACCACGAATAGTTTCTGCAATCCAGAAAATATATTAATTGTTCAGACAAATATTTTGGCTGAAGCCTTTATCAAACAAATAATGCTTTTAAAACTAGAGGCAAACTAAATGCTGCAAATTTATATTTTGGTTGACAAG
>Ga0068630_1000114_pt1 | contig 21489 bp, 8 predicted proteins | sample InSIn4gowninarea_FD_77433 | JGI IMG/M metagenome (GOLD analysis project Ga0068630, IMG submission 77433) | Clean room microbial communities from NASA Spacecraft Assembly Facility at Jet Propulsion Laboratory, Pasadena, California, USA -... ... | reverse complement strand
AGTACCTTCAAACCTGTCATGCGCCATTAGCCTTAAGAAGTTACACATATTTGTAAGTCATACGAGGATAATTTAGGTAATTTCGATGCTCAAAGATAAGCAGCTTGAATACCAGTTAAAAAGTTGTTGCTGTACTCGGTAGCATACTTATAGAAAATAATTTGAATCGAAAGGTTTTTAAATTTCTTGTTTATTTTTTCACCTACGGTGTTCAACCGCTGCCGTATTAATTACAAAAATGAGTTTAACATATTTACAGAATATTTAACTTCTCTCATTTTAACTATTTATTGTTAATTAAACAAAACCAAATGTCGAAAAATTTCAATTCACAATTCAAAATATTGAAAACGTTTTACGTATTAATTTAAACTCAGATATAATACACCGCGTAGAAAATGTAAAAAAATAGATAATCAGTATTATCAAATGTCATTAAAATACTAAAACCAAACAATTAAAATAAGATTTGGTTACAAATTGTATAGCACACAAAAATGTGTACTTATCAAGAAGTACCAACTTAATCAAGAAAAAGTATTAACTTCAACACGAGAAGCTAATCATAATTTACTAAATAAAATGAAATAAACCCCTTTTAAGAAATACTGATTCAATTTAAAAATATGTCCAAACTGTAATGAGGGTAAATTGATGGATTTGATCTTTTAAATCATATACTTTGTAGGTATAATTTTGCGTACACTTATAAACGTTTAGTACTTTGTAGAAGGATAGTTTTATAAATAGCATAATATACAACGCATATAAGCATTTCATTTGAATCTTAAAAAATCAATAAATATATTTATTTAATATTTTAGGTTAAAAGGATGTAATATCTTTATATTCTTAACAGTTTACACCTATACCATATGGGAGGACTGGGTTCCGACAAATCAAACTGGGAAAAATGCCCTGGTCTCAGTCAAAAAAAGACTCCTTATAACCTATCAGGAAACATATTACTACAAACTCGTGTTAATTCACAATGATGAAGTGATACATTTATTCCTTTTTGTAAGCACAATGCATTTCCAACATACTGACGATAACTGAAAAAAAGTTCTTTATTGTGTTCCATCAAATATAAAAAAGTTAAGTCTTAAAATAATGCATTCACAAAACTAAGGAAATATACCTACTTGTGTGGAGCAGAGAAAAGTGTAATGTTTTTAAATTACATTAACATAAGAATTAAGTAAATTACTTATATGTTTTTACAGACATTTATTGTAGATTTGTACACATATTGTTCATAAACTTTTACGTACATGTACATCAAGTTTTGTGCTTTTAATCATCTATAAACTAGATTTGACCTATATAATGAATAGAAAATCATTAATTTAAAACGTTATCCTTTAACACCGTATTAAAAGTTATCTTTAAATAATTTATAACTAATTCTTTCACATCATTTAAACATGCCTAATATAGACAGTAGCAAAATTATTATTAAAATCAAAATTTCGAACCTTATCATAGCTTAAGGACAAAGTAATCAATGAAGGTTCATCAAATTAGCTTAGAATATATAAATCAAGTGTTTTTCCTTAGAGAAAATACTAGCCACCTATCAAATTGTCGTTTACCGACAAGATAACAGTTTAACCAACGAATAACGAAATGAAGGTTGTACTTAAGCTCTTTATAATTATATTTAATTCTCAATTCTCTTTAAGGTGAAATCATGGACCCCGTTTCACGCAAATTGACGCATAACCATTTAATGGGATTAATACAGTATTTATAATTAGAATCATAACTAGAATAAAAATAAAACCATAAAATTTCATTTAAAAATGATAAAATCATTACTCACGACTTTCATTCTGAATGCTTCTGTGCGACAGTCGGGACAGGCAATGATATGTCTGGTGTCTCAACAGGTGTCTTCCACTCCTATTTATATCCGGTGCTTCACGTAGCATCCCACGGACATCAGTCGAAGGAATCTCCGCGATAATCAAACCAACAAAAAAGAAGGAAAAAAGCAAGGAAAGGGAACTGCTTTCATGGTCAAATTCACACGGAACGCTAGGATCGCCGTTAGGGTGACAAAAATGTGCTTAAGGCTGGGAGAAAGAAAAAAAAGTACGAAGAAAACAGAACGAAAACCACTCTGGAGGAAGTGAACGAAGGGCGTGGTCCGATCGAGGCCAGCTAAGCCAGCGGGCAAGTCCACCTTGTTGGCCTTAGGTTTTGCTTCTTCAGATTGAGAGAGGGTGATATAATTAATGTCCTTCCAAGTAGCTAGCTGGATAACGGTTCTGACAGGAATTTCGATCTGTTTACTAATTGACTGATGTAATCGGAGATATTTGGGAGTAAAAGTGCTTTTCGTTTCCTGGTGGCCTTGAAACACTTCCAGATGGTGCATATTTTTTTATTTCTGTGTTCTGATCGTTTCACGTGATTGAGTTGTTGGATGTTAGATTTGAAGCGAAGAGAAGAAATTGGTTTTTATGTTTCTGAATCGTCAGTCGCTGAATATCCGAGAAAGTGCCGTTAGATTTGTTTTAGGAGAGTAACGGTTCGATTAATGCATTTTTTCTAGACATTTCAATACTGTCTACAGCTTTTGAAAATGTTATTATATATTTTATTTTTATAAAGGATGAAATTAAGCAATAAAAAATAGAGGAGTCAAAATTTAAGCATGCATTTAAATGAACTTCATTAAAATTTTCTATACAGTGTTCATTTGCCTTCATGAATTACTTGATTTACCTAAATGTTTTGGTATTATGCATTTTCCGTATATATCATAGAGTTGTTTGAACTTACAAGAAGAATGTGATGAAAAATGAACATGGCAAATGTTTTCGTAGTGCCTAACGTAAATCTGCTAACATTAATAACAGATGAGAAATCCTTTGATTTATAAAATTTTAAAAGACTTTTATTTTAAAAAACACAATTGTATCATCTTAAAGCTATTCAATAATTAGAAACAACAAAAAACGAATATCTGCTTCTTTTAAATGGTATACAGATCCTTTGCCTACATTGCTTTAAACGGATGATAAATGCAAAATTATTTTTCACAAATAGTGTTTCTCTTATTATAACCCATTGATCACATCTATAAATTCATCAAATGAAATCTTGTCGTGAAATCTTTACTACTTCTAATTCTTACGGAATCGGGATTCTCTTATCCTGATTCCAAAAAATGGTTTAATTTCACAAAATAAGTACTCTAATGAGTATTTCACGGATGACTTTGTTAAAATATTAAATTATTCATTACCGTTTATTAATGGACTGCTTTGATGTTGTATGACATATTTTATCATTTTCTATCTGAAATCAACATGTATGGCACCTCATCTCTAAGTGATAACAACATGTACGCTTTTTATTATACCCAGCTATATATTAATTTTTATACAAAAATAGGCAAATTTATTTAAAACAATTTGAGAATAGGAACGTAAATACATATTTGTATATGGTCAATAATGCGTTCGTACAATCTTCATTCTCATTAGTAAGAATTAATAACGTTTAGCTATATATTCTTACATATGGATGATATACATGTTATTAATTCTGCGAGAAAAAGCATAATCCTAGGCCAAAGAAACAATTTGTTTGCTCAATATTCTTGAGGAATAATCAGTCAGTGTCTAATATTAATCGATATTAAAATTCTATGTGTTCATCTACGATATATGATTATGTGTAGTTATGTTCTTGAAAGTTTGTGATGTCTGCGATGCGTTTTAGCATAAATTATGGCAAAACAGCAATTTATTCTACTATTTTATGCGGCAGGTATGTTTATAGAACTAATTATCAGTTCATATATAAATGCATATAGTATATAATGCATGTTTAATACATAAATGCATGTATGTTTTCATAAGCATAAAATTAATTATCAGTATGGGAATGCTTTTTAATTAAATGTTATCTATTTGAAATTGTAAGTAGTACGCCCCCGTATATATATTTAAACATAGATTTATTCATATATACATATATAGCTGTACGAACTCTTTAAATGTTCCGGCACAGAGCATTTTTGTCGGTTTTGGCCAAGCTACTGCATATTCACAACCATTTTAATAGAAATAGTATTTCCTTATTCTAAAGAATAATTGCTCCGTAACTTTTAACCTTTGGATGACAATTTTAATTTTAAAAAATGATATGCACTTCTTGTTTCAAAATTAAAAGATATTTGTTTATCTTTTTTAATTTCTAAAAGATAATCATTGTGAAATACTTTCTTTTGCGTTTTCTCAGAGCTTTTCTTAACATATTAGACTAAATTTTGTGCGAAGGAAACAACTCATAATAAGGTTTTTAATATATTGAATCTATATTATCCGACAAGGTGAATACCAGAACATTATTTTTGACCTGTATATATGTAACAAACGTTTTCTGCTCAAGGCTTAACATTGCAATAATGTACCAATTATGGAATCAATTATTAAGTTATGTAAAATCCTCTTTTTTATTATATTTCATTTGTAATGTAATAGAAATAATAATTCATAAATCCTTAACAAATTGTTCAATATGTTTTCGTTTCATTTTCAAAAACATGCCTACGCATCGTTTCAAGATATATTCACTTGCATTATTTCATCTGATTACTTTTTTAAATTAAAATTCTGCTGCCAAAATTGTCTCATGTTGGCTGAGATGTTTTACTTATTCATTGTTTCCTGCATAGAAATTCGTAGTTGTCATCCTTAATTCTGTCCCTCCAAAGATTTAATTAAATTCTTTTTACCTTACATCACATTGTAATTGCATTTTTTCAATTCTCTTTCCTTTCAAAGTGCCTGTAATTAAACCAATACCTGCATGTAATGTTGCTTCAATAGGAAATACTGAATCTTTAATTCTGTTATTCAACGAAGTTATTCGTAAAATACATGTTGTTTTGCACTGCCCATAAACTGCTTTGGAGCTGTTGCCAGAAATAAATAAAAGTTGGTTATAATAATTAAACCTCCTATACATCTGAAAACTTTTTTTATGTACAACAAATTTGACAGTTTATTTAATTTATTTATGGATCAGATATATTCTTTAGTTTATGTCACTTAGATAATATTTTTTCATTTTAATTTAAATTTGATTCAGCAAATCAAAATCCTTTGGAATATTATAATTTAAATGAAAGAATCTTTTATTAGTCAGAAGACTGAAATATCGTCTAATTTCTTTCTATAGGCTTTTCTTTTATTAACTTAAATAAGCGCAAATAATAAAATTCGCATATTTAATAAATTCTTGATACTTTTAAACATTTTTAATACTTTGAACGTTTTTACCAAGATAGGCATGGGTTGTTATTTTGCTCTATATACCCTACTTTAAATTGCACTTTCTTTAATTATAATTCTTTAAAAGTTTTAGTTCTTTGAAAGGAAACCTATATAGTTGTAAGCGTCCCCGTAAAATATCAATACAAATATTGCATTTTATTCTTATTAGTACCAACTACATTTTACTTTTTAAAAAGTATCGTACTTCTTATTAAAATCTTTGAAATGTTTCTTTGGAGCGAACTCATATTATTCTGCTAGGCCAGAGCCAGGAACTGGTACTAAAATTTTTCCTTCGATATTTAAACGTAAATTCTCATTTCTTGCATGGCTGACTTCATGACTTCTTTAAAAAACATAAGTAAAGAAAAATCTCTATTTTTCGTTATTTTTCATAATTACATCTCCAGAGGTTTATCGGCAAAAGCTTTTTTTCATTGAAGGGTTACTTTAAATAAATCAAAACTTTTAAAAATGTAAAATTTTTCTTAATGCATCTAACAATTTATTAAATAATTAAAATATATTCCTTTTGTCGCAAAATATTCTTTCTATCGAAGAGACGCATGTCATGAAATCAAATCATTATTGAATAGACGTATAATATTTTGTCTAGTAAGAAAGTCATTGTTTGTCAAACTATTGAAAATCCTTAATAGCCATGTAACAGCCCACTAAAGTTCCGGTATAGCATGAAAAGAAGGTTGCATTTATGTATACTATAACTTTTATCATATATTTTTCATTTTCTTTCTAAGATTATTGTTTTCTGAATTACCTTTCTATACCGCATCTTCTGATATATAAATGTATGCATATAAAATTGAAAATATGTATGCATGTGCGCGTGGGTGTTTCTTCGTCTACGAACTGCTCCCACAGTTTCTTTCAGCATATATCGGATAAATTTGGTGACTTAATTTTTGGAAAATTGTGTGTGTGTGTGTGTGTGTGTGTGTGTGAGCGTGTGTGCGTATGTGTGTGTGTGTACGTGTGTATGCGTGTGCGTGTGTATGCGTGCGTGCGTGTGTGTGTGTGCGTGTGCGTCTGTGTGTCTGTGTGTACGTATGTGTGTATGTGTGTACATGTGTACATGCGTGTGTGTGTGTGTGTGTGAAACGATCACTTTCAAGTCGGATTTTTAATATATTTTATCCAGAAAATGGTTCTTGATGACTCTGCTGGTCATACAAAATTTAGCAACGGCTATTCCTGAAAAACCTAATTTTTTCACATCATAGCAACCTTTTGTTTACAACTAAAAACGCAGACAATAACACGGAAAATAACGACTGAAAATATAAACTGTAACTAAAATCGTTTGATTTGAATTGTCGCTCTACGGTCATTTTTTTTTCTCACGAGGGCTATTTAGACCGGGAACTAATGTTGAAAGTGAATTCCGAATCACTACGAGCACCCAAGCCAGAGGGGGAAACCGAACCCGCAATTGCTGAGCTGAAGACCAGAGCGCTAGCCATTTAGCTGCAGTTGGCCCCGTATAACTAAGATGCGTGGTAAAAACATTTTGCTACTGTTTATTTTTCATGAGTTTAATTATATTATAACTTCCCTGCGTCATAACGGTAACGACCAGGTAGAGGTATGAAACTTGATATTCTGGTACAGTCAATTAATTAGATATAAATGTGAAAACCGGATTTTGTTAAGTTCATATTTAATTCAAGAAAAAGTTATCAAATCTTTATGGCAAAAATCTGCAATTAAGATGTGTAGTTTATTGCTCATTTTATTTCATTAATGCAATGTTTTTAACACATTTCTATTTCGCTACTAACCATTGGGAAATGGTTTTTACTCTCGGTAGATAAATGTTTCGTTGAACATTTTCACATTGATACCATGACAACCGTTTTGTTATTATAAATAAAACAGACGAAAAAATTAACAAATTAATGTGGAGTTTAGTTGTCTTCTATACTTTTCGTCAAAAATATATTAGTTTAACACGGTGGAGGTGCGAAATTTGACTTTTTTGCGCATAGATATCCGTACAGAAAAGTACGGAGATCCAAATCCTAGAGCCAAATTGATAATCTTTTAATTTAGAAAAATCATATTAATTTTTAATGCAAAATTCTGCTGCTCAATCTGAATCTGGCAACAAGGTTCACAAAATCTTTAATTCTTTAATGGTGTGACAAAGCTTTTGCTTATGATAATAGGAGATGATAATTTAAATCAACCCATACTTTAGATGTTCGAACACAGATCGATGCTCAATATTTATAACCCCGTGCGACACCGAATATTTATATTTAATGATAGTTATGTAACTAATTTTTACGTGGTAAAATCAGAACGTTCTTATGTTCTCTAATTACTTGCCTACATTATTTCATCTGTGACTAATATATCATATGAATGTAGGGGAAACTAGGGAGGTTTGACCATAGGGGTGGTTTGACCCACCCTACTTTTTTCATATTTAAACATTTATTCGACTGATGAGTAGCAGATGGCAGAACAATATCAATTAGAATAATATGTTATTTTTGTCTGTTAGCCATTTGCAACTAGAATCTAGAAGTAATAACAAATGTCAGTTTTTTCAGCCCAAAAATTATTTTTGCTGCTGCAAGTTCATCTCTCCTGCGTCATTTGTTAAATAAAAAAGTTATTGTTTTCTTTTCAATACAATTATTGTCTATTGCTTGTAATAATTTATCTCTAGACATTTAATTATTGCACCATGACTTTTATTAACTAGTTCATGTGGATCAAACTTCCCTCAAGTGGGGAGATTTGACTCAGTTTGGACATTCTTGAAAAATCAAAAATAAAAAAATTATATAAGTTAAGAGGAAAAATGACGTAAAAAGATGCCAAACATTATAAGGTAACAAATAAAATCAAATTCGAAATTTGATTATGTCCCAAAAAAATAGTAAAAATACTTTTGTGAAAAGTGTGTCAAACCTCCCTAGTTTCCCCTACACATATAACTATAAAAATCAAAATTTATATAACATGAGAACTTAAACACAATATTTTTTTATCATTATCTGCACATTTGTGCGGAACTTAATCTTTCGTTCCTGTTAGATGCACTTTGTATTATCTTTTACTCGGAAAGAGGAACTATCCATTTGACTGCCTGGTTAAAGGATAGGCGATCAATACCGGCCGTTAGCGGCGCCTCGTTAGGCTTAATACTGAGAAGCAGTACTTTCACGTCATCAATTCGTAAAAGGAAAGTTATAAATAGCCTCGAGTACTTTACGTAATTATTGTGCCGCGTTTAAAGGGGTTGTTAGTTAAACTCAATTCGGCTGACTGTCGCGGCACTTTCATTGTCCTGAAGTCTTGAAATGCAGAACAGCTAAAAAACAGCGTGTTTCAGAAGAAAGTGTTGCGCAAATTATTTGAAACAGACGAAAGATATTTGCTTTAATACTTTTATCGATAGGGGAGACTAGGGGGTACAATGGATAACTTTCCTTATATTTTTTTATATTGTTCCTGTTTTTTAGTGTTCGATATTTTGACACGTAGAGATGTCAAAACTGCTGAGGCGAAAAACAATTCGAAACCATGAACTTAGTTATCGCTTTAGCCATTTTGTTTTTGACAGTTCATTTATAGCACGCAAAAATTATGGTTGGGAAATATACCGTATACGCTCGCGTATTGTCCGCACTTTTTTTACCAAAATTTCATGTAAAAAGTAGCGGTGCGGACATTACGTGAACGGTTCAGAATGTGGTATAGAAACAGGACCTACAACAGAAAAACATACAAATAACTGTTTCTTAAATACTACACTATATTCTTACCTTCATAATCTACTTGTCATTAACAATTGAACAGAAAATTTTAAAGAATATTAAACATTTTTAGGAAATACTGGTAATACCAAAATCTTTTCATTAACAGCCTAATTACGCTGCTTGATATATTTTGTAGTTCTATCAGTCCATTTAGACATTACTACCATCGCCTTCACTATTTTCTTTCAAGCAATCATTATGTTCCCAAATGAAGTCATCTTCGGTGCCGTCGATTGAATTTGATATTCCAGTGATTTTAAAACTCTTGATGACAATGTCTTCTGAGATGCTATATGCCATGCAGAGAGGATCTAGGTACACACTTCACTAGGTGTTGCTTTATTCAATCGTCCTGTTCGTGTTGTAGCATGAGAATGATTGGAAATCCAGTTGCTATAACAACGTTTGAAAGCTGTTTTAAATGGCTTATTAGAAGGAAGAACTGGTGCGGACATTACGTGAACACATTTTTTTCCTCTGGTTTTTCGTTAAAAAGAACGGGTGCGGACATTACGCGAGCGCGGATATTACACGAGCGTATACGGTATTCAGGGGAGAGAATACATCTTTTTTCATTAAAAAAATGATGATTCTGTTAATTAGTATTAAATTATGGTTCTGCATTCTCATTAAAAGAATTAATTTGGAGGAAGTTCCTTAACACAATAAAACGGTAAATTATTGCAATTAATGTTACTACAACATCTGAATATATAAGTTATAACTTTATTTTTTTACTTTAATGAGTAAATTAATTTTCGGATAGTTTTGCACATAAATTTTATCATATGCAACCATGCATATACATATTAATATATTTTTATGCGTGCACAAATGTGTACGTATACTTTAAAACAATAGATTCTTACAAAAGGATCCAATCAAAAAAAGCATTGTATCAAATATTTATGCTTTTACAATCATATCAGTGAAAACAGGTGTAACCTATAAGGTGTAACCCCAAGGTGTTTCTTATTGTGTTCACGTTTGCTAATAACTATACAGTTCGATTACAGAAAATTTCTCAATGCATTTTTCAAATTATACAATTTTGACTTCGGACATTTTTCCATTTTCCTGTTCATTTTCTTCATCTGATTATGGATATTTCAAGTATAATGTTATTTTTAGTTTGAATAATGTTATTTTTATTTTAAATAATGTTATTTTTTAATGATTTTTTTTAATTTCTCATAGAGATCTTTGTTTTTAAGTCTTTTTCGTGCTTTAAAAATTATCTTTGTTCTGTTTAGTTCATTTTTTGAAAAATTAAAATGAAACACTCATTTCATTCCGCATTTCCAAGCATGTCGGTATTAGATTCCCCCCCCCCCCCTTTTTCAAAGTTTTTGTGAAAGAAATAAGAACACTATTAGCTTTTAGAACATTTTATTTTCGTTCCCTTGACACAAAATATTTACAGAAGCTTAATGAATCTTCAACTACGAAAATACTTGTACAATGTTGTTCGAAATAGCACAAAGACATCAATAATTTCAGACTTCCATCAACCATTTCATCCACCTCAAGATTACAGGCACGTTTATTACAGAATATTCAGTGATCTCTGAGTACTCCTTACCACAACAGCATCTAGCTGCATAATGAGCATTTTACCATCTAGCCGCATAACCAGTAGATCCAACCCCAGGATTAGACATGAACCAACCAGCACCACTGTATGGAGCAGAATGCCATGGTGCAATAGGGGCAACTGGAGCGGCTGGAGCAGCAGCAGGTGATGCTTTAGGTTCCATCGCTGCCAAGGCGGCTGCTGCGGCAGCAGTTTTCCTATCCACACCAATGTCGCCACTTGCTTGATAACCACCAGGTCCAGCAGAGTACTGTACTGTGCGCAGGTCGCCATTGGGGTCTACGTAGCTGTAACTGCCAGATACGGTTCCACCGTTACCAGATTCCACTCTGCTGTGTCCACCAGCATCACCGGTGGCGTACCCAAAGTTGTAGGCCCCACCATGAATATTCATGCCCATATTGGCTGCCATGGCTACGGAGGCCAGAAGAAGTGGAGCTACAAACTATTAATAAAAAAAATTTTAAATAAATAACAAGAAATGTAAGTAAGAATGAATCAAGGTGCAATTTGTGTAAGCAACAGAGGTCGTTATTTATCACTAAATGAATATTTCACATAAAGGCTTTCTCAGAATATTTGAAAAATTCGTGTCACCTAGAGCGATTTGAAATGCACTCTTTTACATCCGTAAAAGATGTTTTAACAGGTTCTTTAGTTCTAATCTATATAAACATAACATATACTGGCTTTAAAAATACTGTAAAATAGTTTTAAAAAACCAGCAATATGCATTATTTTATAAACGTTATAGCTACAATTTATATTTTATGATTAGTTAATTTTAATAGAACTAATTAATAGTTATAATTAATAGAACTAATTAATAAATAGAACTAATTAATAGTTTATGATTAGTTCTATTTTATGATTATGAGATGAATCATATTATAAATAAACATTTAATTATAATTTGTCTGTGCAACTTTCGCATGATGTTTCAACGTGTTTATAATTTAAAACTATAATTATGTAGAAAAAGAAGAAATATACATTCATGCAGCCGAAACACATTAAAATTAATAGATTTCAGGAATTATTATTTTTTTTTACATTTGCACTTTTCCTGAATATAAAGAAAGAAGAATTATTTAGAAAGAAGAAGAAGAAAGAAAGAAAGAAGAAAGAAGAAAAGTGCCAAGAAAGAAAAAGTGCCATGTAAACATAATTCCAGAAAGTGCTCGTAAAGTCATATAGGACATGAATTTGGTAAATACAGCTATGTATGTATATTTTTGTTTGAATTTGAGAAGATAATATTAAAGAGATTAGAATTAATCATTTACGGGTTTTGCCTGTTTTTTAATATAGAAACATTCCAATAACTGGAAGGCAGTACCAGCAACAATAACTTTAGAGTAGTAAATGTACAATTTACTAGATAGCTCGTAAAATCATATTAAAATCTGAGGATAGTAATGAATTTCTGAGTCATTACCTTTTGCTGGCTAAAACCGGTCTTTATATTAAAAAATAAAGACAGTTTCTATAAGTTAAACAAAATTTGTTAACAATAAGTTAACGAAACAAAAGTGCTCATTAAAAATGAAGTTTGCTATTAGAAGTGCATAATGGCATTTTCCATATATTTATTGATATTTTTATCATTTTGTAAAAAGGAAGCGTATTTTACTTGTGAACGAGTTTTCAAATATACAAAACATTTTTTTTAAATCATATTTCCCTTATGTACATATTACATATATATAAGGAAAAATTCTATCATTCAAAACACTGCAATGTAAAGGCCAGATGCAAAATGATAGAGAAACAAAGAAATAAAATGAAATAAAATATTAAATGAAAGTGGAAACACCAATAAAAAATAATTAGAAAAAAATAGGGCAAATTGAATGAGAAAAAGCAAAGCACGTGAAAATGCTACTTTTAGTCAGCAGCTTTAACGCTCTCATGATTTTTTAACTGGGCTTGTTTCTGCTAGATAGCATATAAGCTAACATTGTCTGTCTAAGAGCTGAATTATTATTTACTTTCACACTGCTTTTAAAGTAAATCTATATAAAAATAAAAATGCAATTGTTTCCTCTCTCATTGTTTTTCTTGATAAATTCACTTCAAAATTATTTTTTCTACGTAATGCATAACTTAGGTATTTTCTGCAGTCCCACTTTAAATTCAAACTAATGAAATTCATCTACATTGCAAACGTGTCTTGAAAGACTTTACTGAATGATATATTTTGATTATACCGTTGTAATACACAAGTTATACTCTATATAGCCTGTGTATAGCTTACAAAATACTATATATTTCAATCTTCTTTAGCGGTTTCAAATATAGATAAAGCTATTTAGAAGCACAAATTAAATTTAAAAAATAACCCAAAATTTAACTTACATATTTCATGATGTGTTTGCTCTTCAGATGAAGTGAAGAAAATAAGTGGAATACGTTATGGTGATATAAAAGTAGGAAATCAGCTTATTTATATCAGATTGACTACTGTGTGCCAACCAAAGCTTCCGGAAAAATTAATATGCGAAACCGAATCGAAACTAGTATTTGCTTTCAAGGTTATTCGTGCCCTTAAAGAAATGAAAACCATAAAAAATAGACCTTGCTATGCGAGGCCAAATAACGCTGATATTGAAGGCAAAAATGCCTCATGCATCGAAAAATTATCATTTGAAAAGAAACTTTCGTCATATAAATGTAAAACAAATTTCAAAATCGCATTCTTTTGGTTTAATGATATGTTGTTTATGTTATGCCCGAAACTTTAGAAAATGTGATATCGCTGATTCTGTTATGTTTATTTTACACCGGAAAACCATTTTTTTGGCATTCTTTACTAATAAAAAAGCGTTATCATTTATATATATATATATATAATACAAATGTTTTTGGAATTGAGTTTTGTTTTCGGATCAGTTACGGTATCGTTTGAATTACAACGGAAAACAAATAATGTCCGCTAATGCAGATTTAAATACCTAATGATGCTTTTTAACATCTGAGAAAATAAATATTGAAGTTTTAACTTTCCTTTCTCATTTAAATATGAATGAACATCAAACGACGTGAGTTTGGAATTCCTTTGTTTATTTTTGTGTCGATAGCTTTTTTAGATATTTACACTTACGTCTGTCCTAGAAAAATAAGTTATATTATTTGTGCATTTCAAAACACAAATATCTGTTTTAAAGGTTTCTTGATATGTTAAGCACTTTCTCGCATGTTATTTATTATTCTAATAAGATATTTATTTTTACATTTTTATAAAACACATTTTTAATGATTGTTTTTTTTACGATTTTTAAAGCATAACTAATTCTTTCCTACAAGATACTTCTAGTTAAACTAGTATCCAGCTCATTACATGCGGACAAATGTCAAAGATATTCTATCTTTCTTGAATTGTATTAAAACATTTAATTTTTATTTTTTGAAAATTCAAGACTGCTCTGTTTATAGTAATCGATACAAAATACAGAATCAAAGCAATCCATTCTTCTGTTATTTAATCCACTTTAGAATAATTAATTGCGCATGATAAATGCATAGATTTGTTGTCTGCTGATATTGATTAATCATTAAAAGATAATTTATTAAGCGAGAATGAAATGTCAGATCCTAGTTTTAAGACTTGTATTTCCAAAAAACGTTGACGGGGACAGCAAAATGTGTTTCTTATTTACTATCTAAAATTAGCTTATTATCTTATTATCTGAAATTGGCATTCATTTGGTTAAGACTTTAAAAGAAATAACGAGTTTAGAGACAAATGTCAGTATTAGCTTAAATCATAGCACTCTCATAGCACTAACGCAATAACCAGTAAGATCTTGTCTTCTCACGTTCAATACTTTTCATAAATAATCATTTTTATATATATTCCCAGTTGCGATACCATAGTATTATCTCATTTGTTGTCTTCCCACATGCAACATTTTTCATAAATAACCACTTTTATGTATACAGTCAAACCTGTTTTCGCGCGGTCTTTTTTGTGCGATTTGTTTTGTGTGAATTCTTTCATGCGATATATAAAAATTTCAATCAAATAGGAACATAACTGAGAAGTTATCAAAAAAATTAGTAGGTCTTATCGGTCATTTGGTTTTTGATATGTATTTCATCACATTACATATGCATTGAATTCTATGATAGAATAACTGAATTGTTGAATGCACGAGGGTTTCCATGTAAATAGATGAAATATGCAGTAGAATATTGCGATGGAATTATTTCATAGCAGAGCCAAAATGCGTTGATCGGAAATAAACAAAGGATATCTGCATCATGTTAGTTCGGGTTTTTCTGAAGCGGCTTGCCTGTCTCGTTAGGTCGTTGAGTTAAGTTTTTGATAATGTGATAGAAGGCGAATAGTCTCATGCTTCTTTTGTTTATTTAAAGGAGAAGATAGAAGAAATTTACTTGAAAAGAGCAAAGAGTTGCTTTCGCCTCTCATCTGCGCAAATGACTAGTTCGCTAAATATAGTGATTTAATGAAAAAAAAAGAATATTTTTAAGAGTTTTAATATTTTAATCTAATGGTTTTATCTATAGGAAAGTATTCATAAATACATGCTGCATCAGAAGATACGTTGTAATGCTGAACTTAAAACCTTTTTTATTCTTTTTACACTTATCTCCATTATATACGTGAAGTCATTTATACTCATTTAGTCAAATTAGTCACCATATCAAAGATTTATATTGCATTTTCGTTTCACTAAAATAGAATGCATTTTTGGTTCAAATGCAGTTCACAGTCTACCTTGGCGATTTTTTTTGAATGGGTGATAAAGCGCCGTATTTAGTATTAGTAACCTTGCCAGCTTCCGCAGAAACACTCCAATTTTGGTGCATTCGGATAACGATACCGAGGTAGACTGTTAACTAGAGCAATAATGAAAACATTATTCTGTTATATAACAAAGTAGAATATTTGTATAAGCTTTAGAATTGCAAGAATAAGAGAGCATTTAAATAAGAAAAATAGCATTTTTAATTAAAAGTTTTAGCATGTTAAATCGTTATTATGTTGCAATACCTTCCACACATACCTGCACTATGTAGCATTTGCAAAATTATCTTACCTAGCCACAATGCATTCAATGAATTATATTGACGTATTCCACTGTGTATGTCTTTTCGTTATAGCATTTATTGGACATCTCATTTTTATGCACATTTTGTAACTTCACCTAGCTAAAATCTTCAAAACAAGTATTATACCTGTGAAATAACAACAACAAAAAAAAGTACACTTTCCTATTTTCCAGGAATGTACTTGACTTTCTGAATTTGGGAGAGGGGTCCAAAATGACTAATAGATTGCCAAGCATGGATTTTTTAAAATAGTTATTAAAAATTAAAACCTTTTCTTCGTCGAAAAATCCAATATCGAAAATTTTTAAGAGCTCTGTAGCCCCCTAGTCCCCCCTCCAATGGGTACTCCCAGTTATTTACAAGGAACGCTAAAAGTGTAGCTTAGGATTTAATTTTTACTTCAACACATCCTTTCCTCATGAATTAAAGACATTGATTAGTTTCTACTTCTTTTCTTTTCTTCTTCCCACATTAATTTTTTCCTTCCTTTTTTTCTCCTATCATTACATTTCTGCTTATCTTTCAAAGCAGCAATTAAGATTTCGTCATATGTCATTAAATGCAGTTTTGTCTTCATGAACCACTGAATAATGAGGAAAAACGGTTTAATAATTGGAAGGAAATGCAAGAAAAATTGCTTGATGGACGTATGGAATAGGCATACTAGCTGTCACTCCTAACTGCTAAATGCGAATTTTTGCATAAATCACTGGGTCTTAACCATGATTTGTTTTGATGTGTTGGTTTAAGTTATGATGCAGTAAATGAATAAATTGCCGTATGGTGGACATGAATCTAGTTTCACAAAATAAAAACAGGATGTGTTACAACTTAATGTGTTATTCAATGATTATGAAAACAGTTTATATCATTAAATACGGAGATTGAACAGACGAAACAAAAATCTGTGTTCCACCTTAACATTGAAAGCAGAATGATAAAATCTAGATCGCACAAATGCTTTGTGATTTATAATTAGCAAACTCTATTTCTGACCCAAGAACTTTGCACAAGGCCTTCGATTGAGATGAGTTTGATACATTTGAATTATTCATGGATTATTATTTTGTGCATTAATTAAATGGATTTGTGAACTTGTGTAACAGAACAGAAATTTAAAACACAATTGACAACATTGTGTTCCTTGTTTTCGCAAAGCCTAAAACTGAAAATTATTTTTAAATATGACGAGAACCGATTGCTATTTCTTGTGCATGTGAATCAAACGGACTGATTCTTTTTAGATAGATCCTGTATATACAGTCGTCCCTCGGTACTTCGCGCTTCGAATTTCGCGGCTTCACTCTATCGCGGTTTTTTCTAATCATACATATTCATTAATAAATTGATCGAGTCATTGAAAATTATACATCGCGCGCTCGAGTATGAGTGTGCTGGCCACTTATTGACTATCCTATACTGGTCACTGATTGGAATGGGATTCATAAATGATACGCGTATTGCGTTTCCGGAATGTTCTTGATGGAGAGGTGGAACCCAACAAAAGCCATCTCGTGCATATGAAGATGCAATTCCAGAAACTACTTATCCCAATGTTCATCTGCGCACTCAGACGCCTACTGCCTACGTCTAGTACTCCTTTAGCGGAAGAAGACAACGAGGACACTGCTGAATAGACTATCGTTCTGAGGTAGTGTCTTCAGAGAAGCAGTAACGGTGGTCTTATTATGCGATGCATTCATCGCTTCATCATCGAACAAATTACATTATTTTCATAAGTTAGTTGTGCGGAAAAATACGTGTGTAATGTATTTAAATGTAAAACAAAAATAATGTAATATTTGTAAAGTTTGAAGTAATATTTTCACTTATTTTTTCTAATATAGTGGCCAATACGAAGATAATGGTGACAAATGATAACAAATTTGTGCCCTCTAATAATGTTTTTTAACGTTATTGGATGGCTCTTAATGTTAAAAAGCGTAATTAGAAGGTCGTAACCATGTTTGCTTGGTTCTAACTACGAAAATATTCGATTTATAAATGATGAATCCTACTTCGCGGAAATTCACTTATCGCGGTAGAGTTTGGAACCGACTAACCGCGATAAACGAGGGCCGACTGTATAGCAATATATTCAACATATATCCCGTATATATACCGGTTACATTCAGTACAAATCGTTTTACGTAAATACATTTATAGTGGTATTTTTTTATATATAATGGCGAGACGTTAGCAGTAGTTTGCCATGGTCTTGGGGATCGCCGGAAATATGACCCTCTTCTTAAGGGGCGCGCAGTGGGCGGAGTCGTGTTGCCCCAAGTTGGACATATCACAGGGAAACACCCATGCCTTACCAGGGACTTGAACCTGGGCCCGTGGCTTGGGAAGAAGACGCCTATCCAAAATACCGATCGGGCGGCTAGTGGTATTGTAGCAACCAACATAATTTCATTAGAACTTATTTTGTAGTATTAAATTTGTTGTCATTTACAGTACATAGCACTAAGCTTTACTCTAAGACAAAAATATTTTGTCATCATTTGAAATTGCTTAGTGTTTCTTCTAACATTTCCGTAGGGTACAGCCTTCATAGCATTTTTTTAACCTTAAATTCCCTACTATAGCAAAAAATGCTGTTATGGAACGAATTTCCTTATTCAAATTTATCAGCACTACTCTGTATTTTATTAATGTCATGATTGATTATTATCCTATTTTTTGTTGTCAACAGCCACGATGCCTGATTGTTAATAATATCTTTTATTCGAGAAACCAGATGAAAAAAAAAACGAAAGGAAATATATAATCCTTACATTTGCTTAGAGACATTCCTTTATTATTCCTTTTTCCAGTTTACTACATGACGGTGATAACCATTTAGCAATATCCATTTTTAGGATGGCAAAAAATGATACATACCTTGGTAAACCTTTTTGCGGCTCAGAAAAGGTTGTCGTATGTTATATGGTATGTAAGCGTGCAGTCAACATCACATATTTTTTGCATCTTATATTCTTTTTTGATACATATTTGCCCACGGTGTTAATGTAATGTGTTATAAAATCCTTCGAAATTGCGTTTAACAAGCAAATAAATATCACACTAGTTTCCGTTCAATATCGAAACAGATTTACAAAATAAGTTTTCTAAAATATGCTCTATTTGTCAGTGCGTACTAAAGAACAAAGGCACCAAAGACTAATATCAAAAACATTCATCAATTTTTTTAGTTTGCTTGGAACTAGTCCGGAAAAACAGAATTATATTTCTATTGGAAGTTTTGAGAAAATAAAGTAAATATTAATTTATTTCACGAGTATCATAACATGGACATGAATTTGAATAACATTGTGTTTATGATTTCCTTTCACTTAAAAAAATTCTTAAACCATTTTAAAATGTTATTAATAGCTTCTCTGAAGTCAATAATTAACATTCGTCTAAATTGAAGAGAATAAATATTGTTAGAAAAGTATAAATTGGTCTTCAATAGAGAGAGCTACTACGACCGGTACTTATACACGTCTAGCAACCCAGAAAATATTATTTTAGTGATTTTAGGTATACTATTATACTTGTTTAGCAAAGATTGCTGCTCTCCTCATGTTTAAAACATTGTTTTAATATATAGATAAAATGTTAACTTTATAAGGCTGTCTTTGATAATTTTTTCAAAGGTAAGAGTCAAAACGTTTTGCAATATTACGTTACTAAAGGTCTTTTATCGAATTTTTATAACAATAATTTAAATTAAATATCATGATTTTTAACCTTTGGAACAGATAGGCTATTGCATGACAGAAAATGAAATGTGCATATTTTGCCATTAAACTTCTTTAATGGGGTTTTCTTGTTTTTTAGCATGATACTAAATGTAATAGCCAACAGCTTTTACATTTTAAGGAAATCATGCCTGTAAATGAAATATTATTGCAGTCTAAAATAAAATTTTTGACAGATCCTTTTCTCCCATAGTTACTTAAATAGAATACTATATACTTAATACGAATAAGATATTCTCCTGTTGTAGAAATAAAAAACGTTACAAGGCCATAGCGAATTGTATGTTTATTATTTTACAAATATTTATATCTTAACCCAGCAGAAAAGAGCTCCGCCCTAACTCAACCTTCACACGAACCTGGAAAATTTCTATTTTTGCATAAGAAAACATACCTTTGGTATTTATTTTTTAATGGTACAAAACCTTAAAATTCCTAATATGCTGAATAATAATAATGTATGTATAAAATTATATATAGAAAACGTATCAGAAATCTTGACCTAAAAGATTATTAATGATAATAGTTATGAACACGTAATTAAGCTTTTCTTGCAAATTCATGACTTTTACCTGTGCTGACAACCTTTCATTTATCCAAAGAGTATTAAAACCATTGTGATTAATTACGTGGTATGTTATAAATAATCCGTACATTGTCTCAATTCGCGAGGAAAAATAATTCATTGAATAACAAATTATCTCGATCGCAACTCAAGACGGGTTTTAAAAAGATCCTTTAAAATCGAAAGAGTTTACACGATCTTTGCGCTATTCTCGTTTAAAATGGTGTACTATTATGCATCTTCATCGTATTCTTTTCTAGCTCCTTCATCTTTTACATACAATGAAATAATCTTTCAAATGGAAATGGAACTCTTTAAGAAAAGATTTCCTTTACATCTATTTTAATTAAGATTTTCAATCACTGGAGATTATCTTTCATCTGGCTGAAAGCAAGCATACATGATAATGACACCCCAAAGGTTTCGTTTCAATCTCTTTCCAAACCGAGAGATTTGTTCGAAGCTTTGCTGCTTTAGAAAATTAATGTGAAATTCAATACAAAAGTGCAAATAAGGAAAATTTCAGAAATAATACATAAGCGTTGTTATTTGAAAACTGAACTCATTCTATTCAAAATGACTATCAATTGTGCTTGGATTAAATGAAAAATTTGAATTTCACTAGAAATTTTAAAAAATATAACCGACGAAAATTTTACTATATCATTACGCTCTAGTAGCAATATTCATTTAGAAATTTAGTGAAGTCTATTATATAGGACAAAATACCTTCATTTATAAGGAAGAGACCAGTCCAACTCTAATCGTTGGTAGTTATGGTTCAGTCTTGAATAAATATTAGGAATTTGTTGAAAATAACCCATTTCAACGTTTAGCCAAGCAACAACAAATGCTGCGTACATATTATTTCTACGTTATGTTTAACGTAATCCTTATACGTTTTACCTATGTTTACCAACTAAATATTGTTTTGTTAAATTTTATGTTTATTTCATGTTTAAAAATCATATAAACTATGTTTCATATGATTCATTGTCTCATTGTCTTCTAAGATAAATTTTTGGCTTTAGCAATGTGTTATTTTTCATATTCATGAACGTATTCCTCATTCAGTCTAAATTTCAATTAACTGATTAGATTCATCGACGATATTTGATATACGTCAAATTCTTTGATTTTTATCTGCATGGTTATTCATTGAATGGAATATACTTTACCGTTACCATAGTTTCTGAAATCACTTTTTATGTTCCATATTTCATAGTATTTGTGTCAATACTTATTACATAATTATGTGTCCCGACGTGGACCAGTCATAGAAGGTCGGTTCCCAACAGAACACCGAAAGTGAAGCAGCAAAGCCAAAAGCCAGTTAAGGAAGGAGGAGGTCAACCTCTCGCAGCCGTTGACCTTGTACACCAGTGATGCACACCACACTTTTTTTTTTTTTTTTTTTTTT
>Ga0068630_1000112_pt1 | contig 21686 bp, 28 predicted proteins | sample InSIn4gowninarea_FD_77433 | JGI IMG/M metagenome (GOLD analysis project Ga0068630, IMG submission 77433) | Clean room microbial communities from NASA Spacecraft Assembly Facility at Jet Propulsion Laboratory, Pasadena, California, USA -... ... | reverse complement strand
TCTCGTGGTTCTCGGCCGACGCCAGACACCACGCATGCGAGCACATGACGCTGGCGGGTATGCGTAGCTACGCCGTCGCCGTCGCAATCACACCTCGCAACTACACCGTGCTCGTATTAGGGACACCGAAATGACCGAAAAGAGAGGATGTACGAAGGTCCGTATACAAACAAGCATGAATAACTTCTCTACCAACAAAACTACCAAACACTCCCAAACACCATGCTCGACACCCAATACCGCGCCAATAGATGCATGTGAGCGAGTGCTAGAAATCCTCGTCCTCCCCAGTAAATGCGTGCGTGCGTACGCGTCGTTGGTATCATATAGCCGCCACCCACCAAAAGGACTGTCATGAATTATGTGTATTTCCCAAATGACCTTGCGCCATGCTGATAACAGTCGATGAAAGGCAATAAATGCGCCCCTATGCTCCTTCGCGATGCATGCATCAACTACAACCTCCTTACGAAGGTGAAACTTCGCGCTCAGTGCTCAGCCGAATGCTTAGGCGTCGGCAGTCCCCACTCCTCCAGCTCTTGCGCTGGCGTCAACGGCACCCTACTAGCCCGCTGGCTGTTGGGGTGGGAAGGGTGAGAGTCTAGCATATCGCCCAACCGATCTGAACTCTCGCCACCACCAACGTACGACGATCGGTTACTCCGCACACTTCTCATCGAACCCATAGTTCCAGCACGCGGTCGCACCGTTGGTGCTGGTACATGCCCGATGGTATCGCGTGTGCTGACGTCTCCACCGATGCTGAGCTGGTCGCTACTGGTCTGCGGGCGAACCCTCGGGTTGTTCAAAGAGCCTTTCCTCGAACGGCTTTTGAGCAGGCCCTTCTTGCTCGCCGGTACCGGTGACTCAACCGCCTCGTCGTCTTCCTGCATGTTCCGCTCCATGTCCACAGGCGCGTAACCAGCATCCTGGAATTCGCGCGTACTCCAGCTCGGCCTATGTGGTCTCGCGCCATATGGCAAGTTCGTCTGGCTCGTGCTGTAGACACTTGCTGCTCTGCTTCTTCTGTTCGGTGTAGCAGTTGCGCTCCTCTCGTCGCTGTTCACCGCCGCCGGCATAGGCGGTCGCTCGTCCAGGCTCAGATATGAAGCTGCAGGGTCTTGTGGTCGCATCTCCGAAGCGAACTCCTGGTCCTCATCCTCGATCTTCGCCAATCGTCGCACGCTCCTCATCTCGAAGTACGGCTCCTTCGGCTCTTCCGGCGCTGGTGGTGGTGCAGGCTTCTCCCGTGGCACGTCGTTGACGACGCGATCGAGATGGTTGAAGTACTTCTCCCTCAAGCCTGCCCACTTCCTTGGCCGGAAGTCCTCGCGGTTGCGGGAGACGGACATGTAGCTGCTGAAAGCACCGACAATGATGGCGATCAAAGAGATGATGGTCAATATGCCCTGGATCACGATGATCACAATTCCAATGACCGTAGTCGGTATCCGCTCAAGGTTGAATTGCACATCAAACGCCGCTGACAGCGCAACACTCGTGACCTTGCTGAAACCCAGGCAATAGACAACCAGCAGATTCAGTCTTCTGCCCTCGAACGGCCGGGCCCAGAGGATGAACGCGAATGCCAAGACCTCGATCACGAGTATACCGAAGACCTGAACCAGAGGGTAACCTGAGGCGCCAGCATAGAAGATGGCACGGACGAACTCGTAGAAGAGCCAGACGGTAAAGAACCACCAACGCGTGCGCCTGAAGCGCGCCGCAAGCCAGCCGAACTTCATGGTGTACTCGTCGCTGTCATGGATGCTTGGTCGTGCGTCATCGCGGTCGGTGACGCTGCCGCTGGAGGACATGCGCTTCCAGAATGGCGTGCTAGATTTGCTCTCAGCTGGTGGTTGTTCGGCTTCAGCATTGGCAGTCGTTTCTGTCTTCTTCGAGGCGAACCAAGGGATCTTGCCAAGTAGCGTCTTACGCTCGACTTGCCTCGATCCACTAGTCTGACCACGATCCACTTTCTTCTTGTACAAGCAAGCGTAGATAGCAGCACCGGGAATGCCGAGCAAGAAGATGATGAACACCACAGCCGCCACACCCTTCGCGCCGCCGGAAGAGCTGTAAGTGAACTGGAATAGCGTTAAGAACATGATCATGAACCACGCGAGGAAGCATATCCTCAAGGCAAGCGCAGCAGCATAGCCAAGCCAGTGCTTGCGGAAGAACTCAAATCGGTCTTGCTTCATCGCCTTGGAACGCGCCAAGCCTTCCAGCATCCACTTGAAGCCGATCAGAGCAGCGACCAGGATGACGAGTAAGATCAGGAACCAAAGGAAGCCGGTCATGAATGCGTTGCTGGCGCGAATATTCTCCTGTGCCAGAGTGCCCGCAAAGCCAGAGTAATTGCCTGGAAGTGGAAGGCCGGCCTCGACTGGCTTGCCGTAATAGTGCGGTCCGCTGGTTGAGTTGACCACGGCACGCTTGCTCAGTGCATGCTCGAAACTACGCTGGGCGATGTCGCGCTTCAGAACAATGTCCTCAGTACGGCGGTAGATGTCCGAAGCGACATCGCGAACCACGGGATGGTTGCCGATGTACTTGCCGCCATAGGTGACAGCACGCTTGTAGATCTGGCTGATGTCGAAGCCGCCGCCAACCTCTTCCGTGGTGCCAGAGGCTGCTGCTCCGACTTGCGAGGTGTTGCCAACGTTGTTACCGATAAGCTTGTTGATGCTGCTCTGCATGCTCGAGCTGGGAATCATGCCTGCCGACCAGGCAAAGTTGCTCCACCAAGCGACCAAGACCGAGGGCCAGTTCATTGATAGCGCCCCAGTGAAGTAGATGTGTTGGAAGACGGCGAACACTACACCAACGGACAACGAGTGCGCGTAGTGCAGTCGCATGGTCGGTACAGCTTCTCCATAGGCAGCAGTCGCGAATGAAGCCAATAGCGCAATGAGTGTAAAGACTCCAAGCACCGTGCCAACAGAGTTTGGATGGCTGAAGGTGTTACCGTTGGTAATAACAGCGGAGTAGCAGCCTATCTCGCTTTCGGTGCTGTTGGCGAAGAGACGCAGGACTGCCTCGCCTTCGAAGTCAGGGATGGTGAGTGCAATGGCTGGTATACCGGCGACATCTTGCGGAGTTACCGGGATGATGCCGCTGGCCTCTATGGGTATGCTGCTGTTGACCGGGCAAAGACTCGTGTACTGTTAGCTTCATAGCTACACATGCAATATGGCAGACCGCTTACCTGTCTATGTTCGCCTGACAAGGGTTGAAGGTCAGGTCAAACCGACTCTCTCCGTAAGCAAACACTCCAATATACATCATCATGCTCTCGTTCATCAACCCGCTGTTTCCAGTCAAGTGGAACAGCACTGTCTGGTTATCCTTGTAATATGCGGCGTCGAATCGTGTGACGTTGATTAAACTATCTCCCAAGCAGTCTCCGAAGTTGCCAGTGTAGAGAGACGGCTTCCTGGCATCGTCAAAGTATTCTGTGTTTCCAGTCGCAGGGTCGGTGTATGTGACCCATCTTGTTGAGGAATCGGAGTCGTTGCTCGCCGAAAGTGCAGGTTGGATGCAGCAGACGAGGGCGACAACGGCCAGCAAGGCCTGTATCCGCGGTATCATTATGGTGATGTTATACGTGATCCGGTCGTCGTAGTGCAGAGATCGTGAAGTCGGCGATATTCTTCGTGATCAGCCGCTCTTGCCGAGCGCTTACTTGGAATGTGCCCAATCCTTAACGCCGAGGATGGCGACAAACAACTTGTTGATGCCGACGATATGAGCGGCGACGTGCTCAATCGTAGGTGAATGATATTTCGAAAAGATCCTCTTTCTCTCCCGTGTCTACCAGCGATGGTCGGGTGTATCGGTAAAGTACCTGTTCCTGCGTACAGGCCGCGTGCGCAAGTGCTTCCAACGCTTATAACTCACGCCCTTGCTCTTGTCATGATCCAGCTCTTCCGTAGTCCCATGAACCCCGTGGAGAGTGTTTCACAATGATGATCCAGGAACGCAGGAGCGCAACGAACGTGAGGAGAACGGGTAGGGTAGCGGTGGAGGTGGGTCGTTGTATGAATCCTCGATTCTGCGAGGCCGCGGATGTGGCAGGGATACGGACACGGACCGCGCTAGTGCCTGATGGAGAAGGATGCTTCGGCTTCGCTGATGATGATGTTTCCGGCGTTTTCTGACCGTGAAGCGTGAGATAACACCCGACAGATACGCGATGCTCTAGGTTCGTTCTGTTAGATGCTTGCACATGTTCTGCGCAACGCCAGTCGCCAAACTGTGTATCTGGCGGTCGATAGAGACTGTGTCATTCACCAGAGATCGATGACCCGAGGACAACGCTTTGCCAAGACAGCGGCACATGGAACTACTTTTGCGCCAACTAGAAGCCCAAGCGAATCTACAGCAAGATCGCAAGATGTCACGGTGCACGATGTCGTATGTTTACCACGAATACCTGCTTTGCACGTCGACAAGTCGCTCGGCCAGCTGACACGCGATCGTTCTCATGGCCAGCGTGCCAGGTAATCCTTCTGATGAGTTTCCTTGTACTACTTCTACAGATGTAGGAGTACCCCTGCCGTCAGATCCTCAATCTGGATGATCGCCCTTTAGCCACTCCCGAGCAATCCTCCACCACCTGTCAACCCACCCAACCCCAAGGTGTTTGCGACACCTGCCCGGCTGCCGGAAGCGTGCATAAAGAGCTCGCATCTCTCGCACCTCTCAAAACATGTTGCACCACCTCACCTCTCACATCCTAAGCATTCCGAGCCACGCCTCTTACGCATTTCCCACGTTTCCGGACTCCGAACAGCTCTTGGGTTTGTTCCTGCGTCTGGTAAAGTCCTTGCATGGGGTACGAACTCTACAAGTAGCTACTCCGCAGTTATGTATACTCTTGCGTCCGCGGACCGGCACCTTCGGAAGCACCTCGACGTCTGCTACAGCTTGTCTTTCATGGGTTCTTGCAGTATCAGTAAAGCAGACTTCGCGAGTGTCTGAAGAATCGCGAGGCACGGATATGGTCGGATACATGTAGGTAAGACATACGTGGCACGAGCGTTCTGATGGTATCACGCATCGGGCGGCCGTTGAGAGATAATTCAAGCCACAATCCTGATGGCGTGCCTACGTCATTATCGCCATATGGCTTCCAGCAAAAGGTAAACAGTCAAGACCACGTGAAGCATATGCGAGGATAGCGATAATGAGAGCGCTCCTCTTCGAACGCAGCATGCTCATCACCCATGTGTCCACGAGGACCGTGACCGATGCGCATTTCGCAACCTCGGATACTGATACTGTCCCCGCTCAAAGCTTACGCAGCAGCGACAAGAACTTGAGAAGGAAGACATTGTCATGAATATGTGCTCAAACGATTGCGGAGTGCACTGACCTAAACACCTAAGCTAGGTTAAAGACAGCGACGGCATAGAGCTAATACGCCTTCCGCTGTCGCACACCGTGACCTCTCGCAAGGTGTCAATCACCAACAATGGTCTCGACACGTACATTCGAGCTCTTTCTCGGCGCTTGGGCTCTGCTCAACAACACACGGCAGGTCCCATGTCATATCCATTCCAGTTCTGAGATAGTCCCTGACGGCAGTGCAGCACACAAGACGGCCAAGTCATCTACGACGGCACCTACGGCGACCAACCCTCCGGCGTCATCGTGTACACCTCCGACGGCTTCATGAGCGCCGTGCTGACCGCCACTGCTGCGGATCTACGGCCCATGGACCTAACGCTGCCTGCAGAGGCCAATCAGACTGACGCCGAGTGGGCTCTTGTTGGTAAGCACACGCTGGCGTACTCTGGACCTTTCTACTTCAACCAGACGATCAAGCACAATGAGACTGTAGGCCAGGTCGTTCACGGCCCGCTTATTACGAGCACGCTACCGAGCTTTGTGGGCAGTTTGCAGCATCGGGAGTTCTCGTTCAGCGATGACTTTGATACGCTTCATCTGGTTGGTGATCTTGGCCATGGAACGGTTGACAGCTTGTATTGGCGGAAGTTGAACAGGGCGTTTACGTGGAACGATGTTGGGACGCTTTATGCTGGGTAGGCTTGAGAGACCGTGTATGTATGGTCAGATGTTGTACATCATATGTTACCATTCTCTTGCGCCCAAGGTGAACGTGAAAAGCCAAGGAGGCATTTCAGCATAGAAGTCGTCCGCTCAAATATTGTAGACCCACTCTGGCAGACATCAAGGACCGGAACACTCTGGAGAAATGAAGTTGAGTCGAAGCGCTTTTGCAGTGACGGCAGAGGGTGTTGGGTGGCAGAGAGAAGGCGGATAGCACTCAATTGAGGTTACTGTTATCGAGGCCCAGCAGTCGAAGTAGGTCAGTCTTCTTCTCCAAGCCACTGCGCAGTGCAGAAGCGTTGATGAAAAAAAGATGTGTGAGAGCTGTAGCTCGATGTAAAAGTTTCCAAAGAATTGTGCAAGCTCTCTCGACCGGCGACCCGTACCCAGCTGCCGAAGCCAGCCAGGTGATGAGACATGTATGCCAGGAGCTCTCGCGGCGTCAAGTTCGAAGATCAACGGTATTTGGCCCGAAGACCACCGCCGATGAGAAGCCCCAAGTAAGCTAAACACCAACACCACCCGACAACCCGAGCGAAGCAGTATCGCTGAGCCAAACACCCGCGTCTGAAACCAACACATCAGCCACTCGCCAAGGCAGGCAACTCCTTGGGCCTCTCTACCATCTTCGAGGCATCACCCTAACGAAGAGGTATCCCAGCCCTCCACCCCATCTGCAAGCAGACAAAGCTTCGCTGGGCTCCCAAACCACTCCGGCTTCGAGACACAGCAGTGAAGCCGTGCTCTAGGCGGGAAGAAGTCAGGTTCTAGGCTACTTCTCGAGTCCGAAGACAAGATAGTGCGCGCGTGGGTCAGCAAAAACGATTCGTGAAGAGTCCGATGCTGAAGAGGAGGAGCGGTTGATGGTCGAGAGACAGCTCGCGCCGCCCTGAAACGTTTTACACAGTTGGTTTGCCGGGGCCGACACGATTAAGATTGCCGACCGCGCAAACCGGCCGCGAGGAATAGACCTGCCGAAGCTGGAACGTAATACCCGCAGGTGTTTGCCCGAAGTGGGTGTCTTGTGGGTGGGTGGTTGGAAGGCGTGAAGTATGAAGAGGAAAGGAAGCAGGAGAGAGAGAGAGAGGGGCAGGGGAAAATACTTATGCTTCTTGGAAGGTTGCAAGCTGCTAGCGTCGTGTGACGCAGCATTGACAGCTGACGATTGCGTTTGAGTGGGCGGTACTGTGAAAGGGTGAAAGAGGAAAGAACCAACGTCATCTGCAATGAGCAAACGTTCTCACTATGCAAGCCGAGCAGCCGGGGGCGGATCTGGATGCCGCCAACAAGAAGGGGGAAAAGATTGTGATTGTGAAGCGTTTGAGCTGAATGAGGGTATTCAGCTCCATTGTGGAAGGGACAAAGAGCGACATCATTGGGAGCAGGACGCCTCAGCATGTTACTTTTAACCTTTACTGCAACGTCGTCCACCTGCTGCGGTTTCGCCACCGCCTACCGGAAGCCGAAATCTTGGCCGCATCGCTGAGATTGCTTCGCCCGTCGCGGCGGAGCTGCTGCCGGCGCCGGTAACGCCTGGTTGTGTAACCTTGGTAAAAGAGTGCGTGACGTCTCTGCATCAGGCTCAGGTCACCATGGCCCGAGGCACACCATTCCGTCGGAAGTCTGCAAACAGCCACCACACGTGATGGACCCCTTATGCGGGAACTCCAAGGCATTTCTGTAGTTGGAGATACAGTCTCCGAGCTCCACCCAACATGAAAACCGGACGAACGTGCACTGATGACTGTTTTTGTGAATGTCGGCGTCGACGAGCTTGACGAGTTGCTCAAAGCGTTCTCTCAACCTGTCGGTCGTTCTGCTAGAGTCGTGGTGGCGATCGAGAATGCAGGGCTAGGGGACAGTCGATTCGGGGACACAGCCGGAGTGTAGTGACGTTGAGGGTGAGGTCTAGGCTGAGGTGCTGCCGGTTTGCTTCTCTTCCAGATGCCCAAGGTAGATGTAGCTAGGGAGCGCAGTATTCAGTGTTTATATGTAGTGCTGCAACGAGTTTGATGATCATCCCGTCTGGCCTGAGAATATCAAGCAAGCACCTTGGGAGGCTTCGTAGAAGCGAACATCCCTACTGCCCTGCGGCGTAGCGAGATCGTACCATCACATGCTGCCAACCCAGCCCGTGAAAGATGCGCCAACCCTCGCAAAGACCCCCGCACCTTCCCCCTTCAGTTGCAAACGCCACCCACTCTCGACTTCGCGCCCGCCGTCATAGCTGAGTCACACGGCACTAACCGTGTGAAAAGTATTTCAACCTGCCCCTCAATCCTGCTCCGTCCTCTTCCTCCTTCCACACCACATCGTTGTTGCTCGTGGGCACAATCCAAGTCTCGAACCACCCACCTCCTTGACAACCAGCGGCGAGCGAGTTACCACCATCTATCCACGTTGCCGCCTTAGCCCGTCGGCCATTATAATCGGGTCGGCCGCGCAAGGTACTGTTCACGCGTTCAGGGCTTGACGTGCTGGCATTGGTATGTTCTCACTCACTCCCCTTCAACTGGCTGAGACTTCCTCACTCCATTACTCCCTCATGCTCTTCTCTGGCGACCGGACACTCACTGACCCGTACAGGTCGCTGCGTATCTCCGAAGCCGCACTGTCCGACCGAGTCCGTCAGTGCGGTGGAGGTTATACTTGCGGACAGACTCGGTAGCCGCCAATGGAAGACCACGCAGAATGCTCGTCCGCCGTACGCCGGTCCCTTCACATCGCACAACGTGAACGGACGCAGCAAGGCAACGCACCCGTACAAGACATCTGCCTGGCGCTCCGGCGCGCATCATCACCGTAGTTGCGAAAACGACCACAATCCACTCAATCCCGGCGTACACCAAATGCACCTCCCACTCACTGTGATATATCCCGGAAGGGCTTTGAAGGGGGTCGCAGCGCTACAACCAGGATGCCGCTCCTCACCCACACCGTTCACCACGGAGGTAACAAGTTGCTGGCCTACCCTGGGATTTGATGGCCCGTTATTCACGTGTACCGGACGCCGATTGGTGAGGTCGGATGGCGTGAGGGTCGGGCTGCTGTCTTAATGGCTTCAGGAGTGCTTGAGGGAGTAGCTACCCACGACGTTGTGTGTCAAGTAGGTGCCAGGCGCTCAGTTCTGCTGGTTTGTCTTGAGGGGGAGCGAGGTGTTCGAGGTCTTTGGGTCTGGGGCGTTTTTTGTTTCTGGGGCCTGAATTTGACGGAGTGTTGGGTACTGGGGGCTCTTCTTCACACGAACGACAGTAGTCTTCGGACGCGCGGGCTGCTGTTCTCGAAATTGACGGCTGTGGGGTCTGTGGGCTGTGGGATCTCTGGGGGCTTTGAGCAACTTCACCTGGCTGATGAGATGATCCGCGTCTACACAAGAGCTGATGTCCTACGATGGCAACTGACTCGTCTCAGTTGAGCTGCTGGCTTCGACTGGTAGTTCTTCTGGGCAGGCGACGCTGGAATTCTGACAGGTCTTCATCTTCCTTTCATCAAGGACTCGGATGGTTCATCTGAGGCTTGGAGAAGGCTGGCTAATATCATGGTGACAGTGGTGAGTGTACGATGCTCAAGGGGACAGTGGCAGTCGCGAGTGAGAGGTTGAGCTCGCTGCTGGAGAGTCATCTACTTTGCCGGATGTCTGATACCCTGCCATGACAGTAGCCGCGTGAGTGGCGATGTATATGATTGTACTCCGTAGAGGTGTCTGCCACGGATGCTTCAAGCCCGAGATGAAGTTCAGCGGCTCTTCTCCGGGGACGTGAACCTTCCATTTCAGGCCTCTTGCTCGAACAGAACTGTTTGCTGCCACCAACCACACAAGATCTCGCCATCATGAGTGTCTCACGCGCTGTTCGACCTCGCCTTCTCCGGCCCTACCTATCGACCCGCTACCAACTCCTCCGCCGTGCCGAGTCCACAGCAACCACCGCTCCCAATGCCTCCCCTCCACCCTCCGCCCAAGCAGGCTTCCTCCGTCGCAACCGCAGCCCCATAGCCTTCTCTTCCGTCGCTCTCGCACTTGGTCTCATGGCCGGTACACTTGTCACCCACACTATCGCCCCACCGCCCTTACCTGAGCACGGCACGCACGAAGATGGCATTTTACTTGCAGACCTCAATAGGCAGATCGATGCTGAGTTCAAGGTCAAGGTCATGAGAGGGAAATGCTTGGGTGTTGCGAAGATGTTGAAGGGTGTAGAGGGAGGGTGGGTGGAGATCGTACCTACTCCCGCGCCTAAATCTATGGAGGAGGGAGAGGGTGTGGTGAGTGAAGACGGCAAGGGCAAGGAACTGGTGCAGCAGCTGCAGGGAATGAAGGGCTTGGGCGTAGAGAGGATATTCTGGGATCGTGGAGAACATATGTTGGTAGCTGTTGTGTGGTTCGGCGCCAGCTTATCAGGCTGGCCAGGCGTCACGCACGGCGGCGCAATAGCTACCGCATTATCTGAGAAACTCTCTCTCGCTGCTTCGCTTGCAGAAGGCAATTCTACCAGTAATGCTACAGCGGCGGCAATACCGCAGCGCCTTCCGGGTACTGGTAATCATGCTAAGATGCCCCTCCCTGTCACCAAACCGACGGAGCCAGCACAGTTGAGTCTAAGCTACGTTAAGCCTACCCTCGCGAATAACTTTTACGTTATTCGCGTCCAGCCTGCTCTATACTCCGACGATGATCAGCTGGGTCAGGACCCGGAGCATATCGTTCCCGCCGAGCCCAGAGGAGGGCATGAATACGAAGCTACGCTTGAAACGCTCGATGCGAGGATATGCGTGAAGGCTAAGGCGAGGTTTGAAGCTAGCAGCGCGCTTCAGAGAGCGGAGGAGAGGGTTGTGGAAGGGGCGAGGGGAGGGTATGAACATTTCAGGGAATGGATGTGGCCTTCGCGACAGCGGGATTCACAGGTCAGCTGAAGACTCAGGCATCGATGGCGACAGTGTCTCTGTAAGGGGCATGACCGGATGCTGTGTAACACTGAGATGAAACACTGGCAAAGGAAGGAGTGAGATTATCTGCGGCTGAAGGCGACTCCTGCCAGTACTGGTCGGCGGAATGTTACATTGGATACCAAGGCACAGCGATCCTTCTCCACGTACTATTCGCCCTGCAACGGATATTTGGGCGGAGTATCGTTCACCTGCACGCCTCCACGCTTCTTCTCGTCACTGTCGGGAAAAGGCAAATGCCAACCACCTTCGCTCTCGGGAGTCGCAAGCCACAACCTCATCAGGTGTCTCCTCGGATTCGGGGGCGCGTGGTCCCTGTACGCTGTCCGACTATGTAGCACGTGGCCGTTGGTGAGCCACTGGATATCGCCCACCTCGAGCACCATGTGCAGGCTCGTTCGCATGCAAGTGTCTTCTAGAACTTGCAGCGCTTCCTGTTGCGCGGGTGACATTGGTGGGATTTTGCCAGCGTCGGAGAATCTCGAGAGGGAGCGCACAAAATCTGAAGGGTGGACAGAAGAGTCAGCAGGCTTCTGGACAGGCGGGAGTGAGATTAAGTCGTGAGGACTTACAGGGATCCCACTTGCAAACCACCCTGCCTTGTCCTGAGGGCTCGATGGACAGTATCTGAGTCCTAATCCACCTGCACGAATATCAGCGTCGTCTCGCGCGGAAGATCGATCACGGAAAGCAACTCACTCTTCCTCGCCTTCACTGACCTCACCCTTGCGGTCGAAATACCATATAGGCTCCGTCAGCGTCCTCACCACATCAGGCCTCTCCCGTTGCAGAATATTAAAGACATGATGAACAGAAGCAATATCGCTCTCACCACCCTCCATCGCTCGGTGAATACACAGCAAGCCAACAACATCGCTCGTATCGGCATGGAAGAACTGCCTAGCATTCGTGCGGTAGATCCGGACCCGATGGATCTGCGTAGGATCATCGCCGAGATCCTGCACGTGGCCCAGAATATGCCCTTTGCCGTTCTGGCTCACGAAGTAGCCCAGGTATGTCCCGAGACCGATGTACGCCACGGCGGACTTGTTGACGCCCCACTCTTCTACCGGAAAGCCCTTTGTCAGGTTGAATCCTTTTCCGTTGATGACGTCCTCGCGGATCTCGTCCATTAGTTTGGACAGGATTGGGAGCGGGAACTTCTCTTTCGTCATGCCTGTCAATGGCAACCCTGACGCGATGAAGTTGTCCGCGGCAGCGCTGAGCTCGGCCTTTTCGTCTTCGGTTAGGTAGTGTACCCATCGCTCGGGGTTGTGCTGATAGTTTTTTGACTCCCATACGGTCTTGCCGGTGATTTCTTTAGGAAAGTCTTCGTATGACTTAAGCTTGGAGTAGATGGGCGGGTGCTGGCCACTTGTTTTGATGCCATCTGGGAAGATGTCTCTAGGAGCTTGATTGTTTAGATGCTTCGTCGAGAGCGTATGCGGGGCTTCTGCACTATCGCCGAGGAGGACGCCGGGTGCCATTGTGAATGCACTGATAGGTTGTTTGTTTGCGTCTTGAAGAGCTGGGAGTCGAAGCTTGGCCACACTTTGATAGAGCTTTACACGATCTCGAGGTAGGACAAGTCTTCCTCTCAACAATCACAACGTTTATACCTCGGCGACCATCTGCACACTGACGTGATGTTGGCCTCACAGTATTAAAGGCTGTTCGACATTCGTGCGGTAGTTTCCCATACAGGCGATCGATCGACGTTAACAGGGAGCTGTCAATCACGCCATCCGCCCCAGATATCACATCTAATCCAGCCATCCACGCGGGAAGCACGTGCTGCGACAACAATCGTCTATCACTGGTAGGCGATGGCGAGTGTCTGGGCGCATGCATGGAAACATGACGCCCGGTTCGTGGAGGAGACGGCATGGCAGTGGGCACATAAGCTTGATGCTGGACGGTCTGTCACAATGGTCACAATGGATCCTTTGCCGTCACAACAAGAGCCTCGACGAGCCTGTCTCGTGAGTGACTGATCTTTGTCTGGTCTTGTCATCAACAGCATTGTTGCTTTAATCCGTCTCGATATCCATCGGCGTCCCACGATCCATCATGGAGGAAAAGACGCTCGACCAGTCGTCCAGCGACCGTGACCGCGACCTCGACCTCGAAGATGCAGCCAACGTCAACGAAAAGGCGCTCATGCGCAAGATCGATCTCAGATTACTGCCAGCCGTGACACTGCTATACCTGATGTCGTTCCTAGACAGATCGAACGTCGCCAACGCCCGGATCGAGGGCTTATTGACAGACACGAACATGACGGGCGATGAGTATCTCACCGGCCTAACGCTGTTCTTCATTGGATATGTTTTGTTCGAGATACCATGTAAGTTTGCACACCATTCGTTTGGGTTGTAGCAAAACGTAATGTTACCTTTGGCTGATTTTGAGGCAAGGGAACATCATCCTCAAGCGCACGACACCCAGATTCTGGCTACCTACTTTGACGATTGTCTTTGGTGTTATTGCGACGTTGCTCGGGATAGTCAAGAGCAAGGCCGGCTTTTTCGCGGCTAGGTTCTTCCTTGGGGTGGCAGAGGGCGGTATATTCCCTGGTGTTGGTAAGCAGACCCGAAAGCAGTGAATACAGTGAACGCAAGCTGAATCATGATGGTGTAGTATTCTACTTCTCCATGTGGTACCGGAGACAGGAGCGACAGTTCCGCGTTGCCTTGTTCTTCTCGTCCGCAGCCTTTTCGGGAGCGTTCGGTGGTATCCTCGCTTTCGGCATCGCTCATATGAATGGCGTTGGCGGACTCCACGGCTGGCGTTGGTGAGAACAGCACTCGTATCAAATCCTTGCTATCACGGCCATGGCGGCTTACTCAAAATAGGATCTTCTTGCTCGAGGGCATCCTAACCGTTCTTGTCGGTGCATCATCATACTTCTTCATCCACAACTGGCCCATGACCGCCACATTCCTTACTCCAAGCGAAAGAACCGCCGCGCAAAAGAGACTGGAGGCCGACAGTGACTCCGGCGAGACCGAAGGCTTCAGCTGGCACAACGTGCTGAAGGCCCTCCGGGATCCGAAATGTTGGCTTTACGCTTTCGGCTACCACTTCATGAGCTTGCCGCTCTACACGCTCTCGCTATTCCTACCATCGATCATCAAAGCGCTTGGATACAAAGCAGCAAGCGCGCAACTGTTGACCATACCTCCCTACGCGCTCGCAACCTTGCTGACCGTAGTCACTGCATGGATCAGCGAGCGCCACGGCCGACGAGCGCCATACTTGATCTGCGCAGCTCTGTGCGCAGCAATTGGATATTGCATCCTGCTGAGCAATACAGATCCCAAAGCCAGGCCGGGGGTGTCGTACGTCGGGACTTTCTTCGCGGCGGCGGGTATCTATCCAGCTACCGGCCTTGTGCTTTCCTGGCCGGCGGTCAATGTTGGTGGGCAGACGAAGCGAGCAGTCGCCAATGCGCTGCAGATCTCCATTGGCAATCTCGGCGCTGTGATTGGTACTCAGCTCTACCGTACAGGGGACACTCCTCGGTATGTCGTCGGGCATTCGGTAGCGTTGGCATATACGCTCATGAGTGTCTTGTCGACACTCCTGACCTGGTGGTACCTATCTCGGGAGAATAGGAAGAAAGATGCGCGAGAGCCTGGTGTTGGTGTAGTTGGTGGAGCTGGTGGGCTAAAAGGTGATGAGGATCCAAGGTGGAGGTATATGAGATGATGTGGGGTCTTTGTATTGGAGGTGTCATGATCTGAGGTTGCTGACTAGCAGTCTGCTTACATGCATACTTGTGCTTAGTAGCGCCACTAGCGCAGAGCTAGATCAAGACATTATGTTCACTTCTCTTGATACCGCGAGAAGTATCTGACGTCCTCGATTGCGCGGGAGATGGCGATACATCAACGATTGAACGGCCTATACCCTTGCCCAATCTTTCGGAGGTCTACCAGAGGTGGTGTGCGCAGGGTACTGGTGCAATACCACATCTAGCGTGGAGGCGTCCATAGAGGTCCTCCTCTACGGCTTTTGTAAGTGTTTTAGGCACGAGATTACATTATGCCCATAAGCTCAGCTATCCTAGATACGGTGCTCTCCGCAATGTAACTCCATTGACCAGGAGAAACACTTTGCGGGGACGATCGTGCTACTACGGTCACGTGCGATTGCTAGCTGGGTCGATGCACCGACAGACAGACCAGGACGGCTTCTATCGCCCCGTACGGTCTCTCTAAAGACGTATCTGGACACGAGTAACGACATATCATGGTTCCGTCGCTGAGCCGTTTGCTCAGTACGGTGTCGCAGACCCCGAGCGCGTTCGAAGAAATGACGGTCTGACAGCCATACCGCGCTTATGAAGCACCATATCGCTACCTTCAAACCCGCCCACGAAGCCATATGACCTGTCAAAGCAAAGTCTACCACCGAACCATGCCGTTTCCAAGCAATGTCGTGACAACTCAGAACTGCCAGCAGCAGTGGGGCCATACAGCTCTACTGACTTGGCAAAGGCTACAAGAAGACCTCCATTCTCCGTCCCTCAACTTCGTTCTTTCCATTCTTCTCTCCTCTCTTCACCGCTTTTCCCGAGAGACACCCTACCCCAAAAAGATCGAGGCCTACGCCCCAGCATCGCAATGGCCTTCTTATTCGCGCCCCTCCTCCTTCTCCCCGTCACTGGCACCATCGCGACCATCGGCGGTATCGTCGGCATCGGTGGTGCCGCAGGCGGAGCGGCGGGCATATGCCATCACCTCCACAAGTGCGGCTTTGATCGTCGTCGCGACGCCAGTGGTGCGGCCGAGAAGGTCATCTGGCAGTTCAACAACACGGATGCGGCTATGGTATATTAACCACACATCTCGCAAGAGTGCTCTAACGGCGAATGATGCTGATGCCTCGGGGTTGCGCATAGGTCCAGCCCTACCAACTCGGCATGACGGTCGACGACGCAAGCGCAGATGCGGAGAACCACACAGCTCTCTTCAAGGATGCTGCAGGCAATGAGGCCGTTGGTGTTCTGACCGGATTTCCCGTAAGTGCACCTTACCTCGCTCAACCCACACCCCAGCAATTCGCCGACTAACAACCGAAACCCTCACTCATAGGCCATCGGCGCCCATGGCATCATGACCGGTTCCTTCTCCGCCCCCTTCCCCAATCTCGCGGGGCCGGTGGCGGGGACGTGGATCACCGTCCCCAAGTCCAGCGAAGAAGGGCAGGAGCCTAGCCAGCACCGCAAGGCCTTCGAGCAATTGAGTGCCGGGCTCGAGGGCGTGCTGAATGGGAAGCAGCAGCAGTCCGAGCAGACCTTGGAGGAGGTTTTGCTGGGAATGGCTGCTGCTTAGAGGCTGTGAGAAGCTGGAAGGAAGGAGAGCCACGGTGCGCATGTAGTTGTTGAGAGGTGGGATTGGAAGGCAGGAAAGGGAGGGACGGGGTGTGTTGGCTGCGTACCTAGCTAAAGGGTATATAATTGAAACTCGGTGAATTGTAATCCCTTCGTGTTCGTGGTTGGATCTCATCTGTACACGTCAATGTGCCGCTCTGTGCCAGCTGGAAAAAGCCTGCGGCAAGTCTGCAGCTCACGATCTCCTTCTCTTCCAGAAGTAATACAGTCAAAGCTGGGACGCTGCTGAACGGTCGTAGATAGGAACAGTTGCCAACAAAGAAGCAAAAGTAGCCTAGGTGAACTTCGGGTGATCGATATCCATCTTAAACTATCTTCTCTTTCGCAATCAACTCATCAACTTCCCAACAGCCCACCCAACATTCAGACCCCTCAGATCCCCATAATGCTGTCCCACCCCCAAAAACACCACGGGAATCCCCGTCGCATGCACCATCGAGACCAAAGTCCCCACCATATCGCCGACGGTATCGCATTTGGAAATGATGAACCCATCCATGCCTACACCGTTATTCCTCAGATTACCCTAGAACACGGAGGAAGGTTAGCGTGAGTTAAGCGGGATAAGAACGAGCACGGTGCAGCAGGCAGGATCACGCGGTATTCAGGTGGTGTTGTGAAGGGGGAGGGTCAAGGGGGGCGACGAGGAAAGGGAGAGAGAGAGGGTGGGGCTGGGAGAGGAGCTTACCTTCGAATCCACAAATTCCTTAGCGAAATTCCTCGCTTGGGCGACGGAGTCCGTTCCTACGAGCGCCTCGCCAACCATAAACACCTTATCCGGCCTTGCCAATTGCCCGAATTTCGTCAACGAGCTCATGAGTCTCGAGTCATTATGCCGTCGTCCCGCTGTATCGATCAATACAACATCATACAGCATCCCCTCCTGCCCATCCTTCCCACCAGCACTGTTGGAAGCGAAAGTAACTGCGTCACGAGCGACTGTCGCGGCATCCTTGCCGTAACCTTTCTCAAATAACTCGACTTTGCCTACATCCTCTCTTCGGCTGAGTTCGCTGAGGTTTCGGACGTGGACACGTAGTTGTTCGACCGCTCCCGAGCGGAAAGTATCCGCCGCCACAACCAGCACGCGCAGCCGGTTTTGCAGGAGGAAGTAAGCGATCTTCGATAGGTTCGTGGATTTGCCTACGCCGTTGACTCCTACTATTGAGATGACGTAGGGTCTCGCTTTCTCCCCTGCGGACGTGGTGCCTGAGGTAACCCTCTGGATCTCCCTCAACAGATCGAGGGAAGATGTAGGCGTCAAGATCTTCGTCAACGCCCTACCCATACTTTCGCTAATCGTAGCATCTATGCTCGTAAACGACGCTGTTTTCTGGTTGAGGAGGTCCTGTTCGACGGACGAGCAGAGGCGTTCCGCAGCTTCCCTCGCGACGTTCTTGGCTACGAGGTGGTTTTGCATTTGCTGTAAAGGTTGTTGGAGATCTTGTTTGGTGAGTTGTTTGCCGCCGACGACGTTGCGGAAGAGGCCTGAGAGTTTGGAGGTGGCGGATCCGAGGAGGCCAGTGCCCGTGGCTTCGGGGTCTGCGGTCGTCGAGATTGAGGTGGGGTGTCGTTGTTGTTGTTGTGATAGTTTCGCAGAGGAGGAAGCGAGGATAGCGTCGACCTCATCATCCAGATCTTTGAGCACGAATTCTCCTTTCCCGGTTCTGCTGCCCATGGTCTCCGCGCTTACGGCTTCTACTTCCTCCCCACCCTCTCGCCGCGAGCTCTCTTCATCCCCACCAGCCACTCCACTGTAGTCAAGTGTACTATCCTCCCCATCATCCTCGATAGCGGCCCCACTATCATCCCACCTCCTCTTCCCCTTCATATTCGCCTTCTTCTTCGCACTCCGCGCAGGACTCTCGTCTCCCGAACTCACGGGCGCGGAAGAGTGCTGCAAACTAGCATACGCGGCTTTCCTCGCTCTTCTTGAACCTTTGCCTCCCGGCCCGGCTTTCGCTGTGAGTATATGCGAGGAAGGCGTGCTCGGGCGCGAGGTATCCGGTGTAGGCACCGGCGTAGCATCCGTACTCGTATCCTCCTGCACAGACCTCGGCACCTGCGCACGCTTAAACTGCGGGATAGGTACCGGCGGCGGCGGAGCATCACCGTCTTCACCCTCACCACCAGTCGCTGAAGCAGAGCTACTAGGCGGTGTCAGTTCCCCAATACCCGCTCCCTCGGAATCCTCCGTTGGTTTGCTCTGTCTCCTCGTACTTCCCGTATCGAGTTTCCTCACAAGGGCGTCGAAGGTCGCGTCGAAGCGGGTGGTGTCTAGCTTAGTGGTATGAGGTTCCTTGAGCTCGGCGCCGAATTGTTGGGTGAAGAGTTGTTTGACGGCGGAGAGGAGTTGCTCGATCCAGGAGAGGTGGAGGAGGTGTTGGTAGACTGCCTGAGTAAATCAATAGTCAGCATATATACCCAGTGTGTGCCGCTAGCATCTATCTCGTCCCTGCAGCAAAGACCAATAACCCGATCCCCAGCCTAGGCCGTTGCGCACGCATGCGCATAGTCGGCGCATACACTTCCCTCCCCTATCCGCCCTCTTGCCACCCCCTACAACGCTCTACTACCCTCCCAGCCCAGCACGCGCAAAAGGAAAGCAGGCATACCCACCACAAAAACCACCCCAACCTCCCTCGCAACCGTCCACTTCAAGGTATACCGATCCTTCCTATAACTCCTACTCTCCCCCTCCACACCACCCTTTCCCCCGACCTTCCCTTGCCTTTCTTCAATGAACACATCTCCGACTAGGCTGTTGATGATGTTGGGGGAGACGGGGGAGTAGTGTCGGCGCCAGAGGACTATGCCGGAGGTGGAGAGGATTTCGAAGGCGTCGAGCATTGTCGTCGCAATTACTCGATACGGGTGGGTTAGGAGGAGAGAAGGGGGGTTGAAGGCGAAGGGGAGAGGGAGGGTGGTGAAGGTGAAGGTGAAGGTGAAGGTGACGGAATGGTGGGGTTGATGGTCTCGGTGGCTTCTTTCTCCAGATTTCACTTTCACATGTGGCTTGTGGTTTTGAACCCTGAAAGTTGACAGTTTGACAACCACCAGCAACAACGACATTGAAACGGACAGCTTTCACTCAAGACCCACAGGCAACAATCCACCACTCGACAAACACCAGCACCGTAGACGATACTCGATGATAACCCCCCAATAACCCTCCAGAACCTCTGCGACTCCACGAACCCTCTCCGCCGAACACCACAACCTACATACACCACAGCACCCTCGAGTCATAACCACAATGCAACGACCCCAATACGGCATGCCCCCCGCCAACTCCCCACCCCTCCACCACCCCGTGCCCCAACACGTCTCCACCGTCCCGCAACTACGCAGCCCTCCACCCCCATCCTCCGCGAACAGCTATGGTTACGGGCAAAGTCCTCCCCAAGGGCAGCAACAACAACAGCAACAGCAGGGGAGTTATACACAGCATCCTATGTTCGGAGGATTCATGGGCGGCAACGTGGGTGGAATCATGAATGATCCCACGACGGCGATGGGGTTACAGATGGGACAGAGTGTGTTGAAGGGGGGGCAGGAGTATGTTGAGCAGAATGTACGTTGCTTCCTTACCCCCAACTCCTCCCACCATCATACGCCATAGGAGGAGGAGACGGGACTAGATGGGTGAGAGTGTGTGACTAATGTATGATGAATGAGTGACAGTTCAACCGCTACGTAAACGTCTCAGCCCTAAAACACTACTTCAACGTCTCGAACCGCTACGTCCTCTCCAAACTCCTCATCGTCCTGTTCCCCTGGCGCCACCGTCCTTGGTCACGGCAGCAGAGTCGGATGGTAAGAACGAAACCCCTCCCGCTCGCGCACCCCGTGAAAGGCAGGCAGGCCTGGAGCATCGCTTTTGAATCAAATACTTGTTTTCCGGCGTGCTTGTTTGCTAACTTGGGTATCAGGACCCCAACGGCAGAGGCGCAGAATTCCTCCCCCCAAGAGAGGATGTCAACAGTCCGGATATGTACATCCCCCTCATGGCCTTCGTAACCTACATCCTCCTCTCCACCCTCATCGCCGGGCTGAACGGACGTTTTGACCCCACGCTCCTTGGCATCACGACTACAAACGCGAGTCTGATAATCCTCCTCGAACTCCTGCTGCTTTGGTTGGGAAAGTATCTCCTCAACATCCAATCCGAAAGCCAGATCTACGACCTAGTGGCTTATTCAGGCTACAAGTTTGTGGGAGTGATTGTTACAGTGGCCGTAGGAGCCGCGCTCAGCGGCGGAGGCAGCAAAGCGGGAGGATGGATAGGTTGGGCTGTGTTTGCGTACGCTTTCAACGCTAATGCTTTCTTCCTCGTACGTAATTCCCCACTTCTCCCCTCACACCCATCCCTACCCTCCCCTCCTTGCCCTCCATTGCCTCCCCTCCCCTCCCCATCACCAACCAACCACGCCCCACCCAAAAGGCTCTCCCGACTAATCGCACATGAACATGCAGCTCCGCAGCCTAAAATACGTCCTCCTCCCCTCCGACTCCTCGCCCGCTACCCCGGGCGGGGGCATGCAAACCATCGCCCGCGGCCAGAAATCACGAAGAACGCAGTTTCTGTTTGTGTATAGTTATGTGGTGCCATTTGGTTTCATGCTCTGGTTGAGCAGCGTAGACGTGGGAGGCGTCAAAGGTGGGAAATAAGGTGTAGGAAACTCTCGCTCTCGCACGAATTGGGAAGAGAGAGGAGGTGATGTGCTCGGTTGGGGACGGGTGGTGTGGTGTTTGGGGAGAAGGGTCGTGACGAAGGTAGGATATGGGGAGAAAGGGTGGCGGGGATTGTCTTTTGCTTGCTTGTTGCTGCAGCGTTCAAGCGATTCTGGTGGAAGGGTTTCATGATGCTTGATAGAGAGCGTAGGGTACAGACAAGACGGCTGTATGTATCTTCTGAAACCCCGACGACATGCGGATCGGACATTGCCTTCGCAAACAAGTACTATCAAGTGCTAGCTAGCTAGCCCACCCGCCTCTTACAGTTTACAATACTGTCCCGGACTTACACCTTCAACATCCATCCACCATCCATGCGTACACTTGCCTAAGCGCCTTACACGTTCTTGGTTCCAGCATCCCGTTCGTACTTAACGCCATTACCCTTCGCCGCTTTCCGTGCTTCCACATCCGTCATGCTCGGGAACCTCTTACTCAGATCCCCCAGCGGAAGGATGAAGGGAAAGTCGAGCGTATCCAGGATGAGCGAGAACCAGAGATACCAGCCGGACATGCAGAAAGTGAAGAT